>Ga0315276_10001005_pt1 | contig 24982 bp, 16 predicted proteins | sample YL17G05_0_MG_FD_204542 | JGI IMG/M metagenome (GOLD analysis project Ga0315276, IMG submission 204542) | Sediment microbial communities from Yellowstone Lake, YNP, Wyoming, USA - YL17G05_0 | ecosystem: Environmental > Aquatic > Freshwater > Lake > Sediment | place: USA: Wyoming | collected... | reverse complement strand
ATGGAATAATCATTTTCTAATACTTGAGATTCTACATAAGTCCAATTAACAAAAGTCCAAACAGTTTTATATTTTCCAGCATAACTAAACCATAAAGCATACCAAGTTTTTATTGTTTCATGAGTATTGGGGTCATAACTATTTAACCATGATGTTGCTACTGCAAAAGTCCCTGCTGCATGTGCGGCACTAAAAGGATTTTCTCTCCATTCCCTATCACTAACTGCAAGGGTTTCACTATTAATTACAAAATCACAAGCAGCACCATTAGTTCCAGTTTGCATACAACATATATGCACAAATACTTGTTTATCTGTAGCACAGGTAATTACTGTTGAGGCTGGATCAGTAGTATATTGAATTACATTACCCCATGCATAAGCATGACGCACATAAGTAGAAGCATCATTTAAAAGACCTAAAAATTCACCAGTAGTTTTATCAAATTTAAGGACTACAAATAAATTAGAATCATTTGATTGAACATGCGGTGGCCTCCAACCATCTGTAGTGGGGGGTTGCCCTTGATACCAGTTATCATCCCAATACCAGGGCTGTGTTTTACATTCTTCATACCTATCTTGCATCCTATCTGGAAGAACACGATAAACCACATCTCTTTTTAAAGGTGTATTCGATGAATGTCTTAAAAGAAATACAGTCCCAGGAGTAGGGGTCATTGGTAAGGGGTCAAGTAAAAATATATTACTACTATGCTCAGTCCTATCCCAATCAATGCGATACTCTGTATTATAATTTTGCCAAACAAATTTAACGGAATAAAAATGATTACTGCCATCTGATCTTAAATCTGCACCTGGGCATTGACAAATAATTTTTGTAGTAGTACTTCCTAAATCTGCAACGACAGACTCTTGTTCCCATGTTTGAGCATAATTAATATAAATACCTTTACCGATAAGAAGACGATCAGGAATCCCAAAATCTCTATCAATATCAATATAGGTAGTAGTCTGATTTATAATTTCTCTTGGACACCCAGGCCAATCACTAGTGGCAGCATACCCCCACCACTCAGTTATATCCATTGAAGTGCTCCAACAAAACCACCCATCAAAAGTGCCATTTGGAACACCAGAAAGATCTAAGTAAACTCGCCTACCCCCAGGAATAACTTCTATATTTATTATTGTAGCACTATAATTAATCGGAAATGAATCCTGTACCATCCACCCAAAAGCAAGAATATAATCCTCAGTAATTTCCATTGATCTTAAATTAATATTAGATGCCGGACCTTCAGCATTACTTGCATAAACCTTTGCATCCAATTTTAATGAATGTGGTAAAAGAGTTTTTCTATCAATATAAAATAAATCATATGCAAAAGAATATTTTGCATAAGGGGTATATCTACCTTCAAAAAACCTCCCACTTATAAAATAAATTCTATCAAGCCATTCATCAGTTCTAACAAGTCCTGGCTGGCTTAACATATAGTTAAGTCTTTCAGAATAAGTAAAAACCTCTGCCGTACCATAAAGGGGGTGTATTCTATAAATTCTATCAGAAGTCCATGTATAATAGTAATCATGCATACCATCTTTACATGAAATACGAGTATCAGAAGCAACACTTACTTGGGGAACTCCAAAGCCCTCATGTGTATATAAACTTCCATTAGACATTTCAGCAGTAATATTTGGGAATCTTTCAAGAGTAGTTGCTTTAGTAAAATCAAAATCAATACCCTCATTGTATGGGTCTTCCCCATCAAGAGCATGAGTTAATTCATTGGGACTCATAATTTCAAAAGAAGAATAATCCCCAAACCACCCATCATAGCTCATCCAGGCAAAACTCTTATGGGGGATACCAGATAATAAATAATCTTTAGATCCGTTAAAAGTCTGCCATGTGTCACATTTTAAATTAATATTCCATTGAGAAACACCCAAATCATAAGCTTTAAGTGTGGCCTTCCAACTTATTATATCAGCTAACCATAAACACCAATGCCATTTATCTTTACCATCAAAAAACACCCTGTTTATTTTTGGATTTGAACTACTATATCCTTGCTGATAACTTCCTTGACAAAAAGCTATAGCAAATTTAGAATTAAGTGGACGGTAATAAGAACTGAAGTAATCTGCTCCAGCAGTATAATTCCAAGCTCCTGATCGCAATGTAGCAGAATCAAGAAGACTCATTTGACCAAACCAAACTATTTGACCTGGACACATTGCTGTCCCAACAACAGATGGAACATTATCCAAACGAGTCATAAAATTTATATTTTTAATATCTTCATTATTATTGCTGGTGTGACTACCCGCTACTTTGCTTGCTATAAATGCACCAATAGAAAGACCAATCATCATGCCGGGGTATCCCCAACAAGAGCCAATTGCCCCCGCAGCTAATTGAATTACAGTTCCAGCAGTAGTAGTAGAAGATGATTGCATTAGTATTTACCTAAACAAGAGTTACCATCATGGTGGGGGCATCTTCATAATCTGCTGTCACACCACTCATATTATAGGACACCGCTTTAAACGTCCATTGATTACCAACATCGGAAGGATCATAACTAATATAGGGTGTGTCCGTTTGCTTCAAATAACAGTATTTAGCCGCTGTATGGGCCACTCTATAGAGAACATTACGAGTACACCCTGTAAAAGAAGTCCCACTTATTCCGGTGTAAGTTATGTATTCATTCTCAACCCAAAACCCACCAGCAGTAGGAAATGCCCCATATAAAGTAGAGTTGTCAAATGGTATCGTTGTGACAATATCAGTTATATCAGAAGCAAGTTTTACTGAAGGAGTAGTAATTGTCAAAATATCAGCATAATCAAAATCTGCACCAGCCCCCCGTTGAACAAAAATCTGTACCCCAAACCAAAAACTATCCGTTGGAGGGCGTTTAAATAACATATAAACCCGACCAGTGGCACCAGCTACATCTTGAACAGCATAAAATAATTCTACTTGTAACGGAGGATTCCAAGGGGAATTTGCAGAAGAATAAATTGATTCATAAACATTAACTATTGGATCAGTATAAAGTGCCGGATTAAATTCTATACAAACTAAATTAATTTCATCATTCTCTGTTTCTTCCATATTAAGAATATGAAATGCTTTTTTATTCCATCCAGTTTGAGCATGGGACACCCCAATAGTATCACCTACAGCGTGAATATACCCCTCTAATCCAGTTGTAAACGAGCACATATTACGAGCATAGCGGGTATTATCACACAAAAATGTTCCTATACGCATTGCCTGTGACTTTCTCTTTATCCCTTCACTCCTTACTGTTTTAATAGTTCTTTGAATATCTCCATAGGATACCTGAGTTATATAATTTACAGGACTTTCTATTTCAATAGAATCAGATTGGTACTCATTAGCCCAATCATTTATTTCAGCATCCCACATTTGACGATTAATAAACTCCACACGATATATTCTAGGAATTGTATTCTCTGGAAGCATATTATAAGTAAATGAACTTTCCTTTATATTATCTTTTAAAAGTTTAAATGTTGTTACTTCACTAATATCTTCTGTTATATCAAAACAAAGATCAATGTAACTTGAAGTTTGATCCAAAACAAAAAATTCTACTATACTCCCATTAGCTAATAAGATTGTTCCAGAAGAAGCGTTCCAAAAATCATCAGGGTAAGCAGAGAAATTAGCATTAATTCTATTTGCTGTTGAACTACCAATAGTGAACTCAACCTGAAGCCTATCAGAGTAATAATGCTCTATAGGTTCACTTCCAGTATGAATTAAAGGTTCAATTTTACCCTGTTTAGATCTTAAAATTCCACGACAAGAAATAAATATATCCGATAAAATATCAAAACCTTTATTTTTTGCATTAATATATCTTGAATATCTAAATCGTGGCTCTTGTTGGGTATCCCCATTATGGTCAATATACTCCGCTAAAACATCACAAAAATCTGCTGCTGTTTTCCAAGGGGAACCCTCTGTATCTGGATCACCATTAAATTCATCTACTCCTATTCCCATACCATAACGCAAATTAGTCATCCAATCCCATGCCACTCTAATAGGATTAGCATCTAATTCTCCTTCTTCAACACAAAAACCTCTAAGCTCAAGTGCAATAGAAGGTAAAGCGGAAAGAGTTGAACCCTCAACATGAGCACGAATACTTGACCAACAAGTATATGGTAATTGGTTTAAAGGAAACAGACTTGTAGAAAAAAATGATTCAAAATAAGGGTCTATATCTTGATCGGAACCACCTAAATAAGTAGTAAATCCATAGTAACTATTTCCAGAACCAGACCAAGGGGTGTATTTGTCATTAACCCAATGCCTGGGGGGATTTACTTCTACTACCGGACCCTCACAATGAGCAACCCCCCAATATACATCCATTTTAATTTCATATTCAGGGGATTTAGCACTACCAGCATTACGCATATCAGTAGAAATGCCCCCCATCATAATTACACCACCAGAAGCTTTGTCTTGACCAAATAGAACAGGAACCGGAGCATTACGAGTAAAAGAATTAATTGTCACATCACCAGCAGGGGGTGCTTTCGGTGCATCCGGTGGGTCTATTAATCTCCCAATACCACCACCAATAGCAGAACCCACCATAAACCCGGTGTAAGTACCAACATAAGGAATATAGGAACCAACGATACCACCTATCACTCCACCAATAACGGCACCAATTCCTTGTCCGGTGGACATTCCCTGCATATTCATTTAAATATATCCTTTGTATCTAAAATAAGAACCCAATCTTCTTTTATAAGAATCAGGAATTCTATCAATTTTACATTTTCTTTCCCAAACACCACCCAAACCATTAACATGGATCATGGCATCCTCAGAAATAAGAATTCCGCTATGATGGGCTGGATACTTCAAACCAAGTAGCTTGAACGTGACAATATCCCCTCTTTGCGGAATCTCTACTTCTTCAAAACCATATTTTTTTAAATGATCATGTAGCCGATCTTCCTGATTCCTCCACCATGTTGAATAATAAGTTAAGCCATCATCTGATGGAATAATTATAGAACATTTACGAAATGCAACTATTATAAGACCAAGGCAATCTAATCCTAATACCGATCTTCCTCTATGAAAGAAAGGAGCATTAAGAAACTTCCTTGCCTCAGTAATAATTCTATCTGGTGTGACATTAATCATGCCCAAACTTTATAATATTGGAGTTTTTGGAACATGAGGAAACCCCGTATAATTGTCATAATTATTAAAAATATTAACACACGCCGAAGGATTACGAGCACATAGTTTATGAACCCTAATTGAAGTTCCATTTGGAATAGTAAAATCAAAAGGAATACGACAAATGACAGATCCAGTATCATTTGAAAGAATGGGCCTATACAACCCGTTATATGTTCCAGAAGTAATAAGTACAAAACCAGGGGTAAAATAATTAGCTGCTTTACCATGACTACAAGCAAGAGTAGTCCCATTAGATTCAGAACTTAAAGTAGTATTCACATAAAAATTAGAAAGAGTTAAACCACAAGTACCATCACAAAATGTATTATTACACCCTATTTGAAAAATACGATTAGGAAAGGATCTTTCAAAAATACTATATGGTCGTATTTGAAATGTAATCCAATGCTCATCACCTTTAGGCTCATCCAAATAACCTGTGTGAATATCCATTGTACCAAGACCAACAGTAGAATCTTTTGAAGCAAACATCAAAATGACTTTACATCTTCTATTATTATATTTACCAAGCATAACTTCATTTTTAAATGCAAGATCTACGTTATCTAACCCCACTTCTATTTCATTTAAAATAGTACCATCTTCACTACGAACAGGAGTTCTTTTAACTGATAAAGCTTGAAATGTTCTTTCAGCAGATCCAGTTATACCAGGAGCAGGGTATATACAGGTTATACTTTTATTATTGTTTACATAAAAAGTATCATCTGCTGCATTAATGGATAAAACATATCCATTTAAAAGAACATTTCCAGAACTAAATAAATATCTCATATATGAAGAATATATTGTTTTCATTAAATCAATTCCTCAACAAACGTGATAGCAAAATTCCAAACATTGCCCATGCCATCTGGATTTTCATAAGATACTTCTTTATATCGAACATAATAAGTAGTAGCATTTCCACCTGAAAAAAAAGTAGGAGTTACAACCCAATTAAAAGGAACATTAGATGCCCCTTGACCAGTATAATGGGAAAGAATGGAATCCTTTTCTGCATTTGTCTGACCACGAATTTCAATGCCCCAAGTCCTTTTAGGATGAGTAGTCTTCATCCTTGTTTTAACTTTCCATCCCTCCATAGGAGTTGAAAGCACATTGTACTCTGGAACCCCAGGAGTACATCTATGAATTGCAAAAGTAAAATTTGCCATTTGAAACTCCTTTATGAAGCTCGGAAAGCATCCCTAATTCTACGATTGTTTCTAACCATTTTAATCATATTAGTTTCAATAGTACCATTGTGCTTCATTAAAAAATCAACTCCTGATTGAGTATCAATTGCTTGAACACTAATGGGCATACTCAAAGAAATTTGTTGACCACCACCCCCACCACCAGCAGCTATTTTAGCAAGCTTATCCATTGGGGCAACCACTTCGTTTTGACCATAGGGAGTTTTCTCACCAAAAGCATACATGCTTCCAGATCTTAATCCTTGTCCAACAATTGGTTCTTTTATAGTGCCACCTTCAGCAAACCCCCAAAGACCTTGAGCACTACCAGCACCACCACCAGCACCACTAAATAAATTTGTAAAAGAACTCCACCAACTACCACCACCAGCACCACTAAAATTTTCAAAACCACCGTACCCACCTACTTTTGCAGCAGTATCACCCATACCAGCCATTGAACTACCACCCCCACCACCAAGTAATCCTCCAATTTTTCCAAATAATCCTTTAACTAAACTGCTAAGATCCGCTTCACTTCCCACAGCTTTTACACCGGAAGTAATGCCACTTCCAGTAGTTAAAATAGAAACCAGATTATCGAAATATGATTGAAAGTCCCTCATAAATACTTCTTGTTGATCAACCCCTTCTTTAGTAAGACCATTATTTTCTCTCATCATATCAACAATAGATTGGTTTGCTTCTTCAGAAGCACTTATCATTGTTTCTGTTTTACCAACTATCTGCACCGGGATAATTGTATACCCATTTAAAAATTTATTCATTAATTTATCATTTTCTGCTTTTACACCCTCCATTACTTTTTTCATAGTACCAGCAGCACCCTCTCCTTTAACACCAAGTATTTTCTGAAGTGGGGAAACTTCCCCAGGAGTACCGGCACCACCCATAAAACCCATAATAGGCTCAGTAATGGTATTTTTAATAACTGCTTTCAAAACATCCCTTTGAACTGTTTTCAATAGGTCATTAATTGCAACACCAGCTTTTTTAGAACCATCTATAATATCTGCAAATGCATCTGTCATCCCATCTCCCCATGATTTGGACATTTCATTTAGTTCTGCCCAAAGGGGATGAAGGTCTTTCCAAATCAATTTCTCAGTTTCCATTTTAATTATTTCTAATTGCTCCACATAATTTTGTTGCATTTCCTCAAAGTATTTTACCTCTATATCCTTACCAGCTTTTGCTGCTGCTGCCCTTTTAACTTCTATTTCCTTATATTTTACTGCAATCTCACCAACAAGTTTAGATTGCTCTATCAATGCAGAATTTATATTTGCTTGTCTAACAGTAGCCGGATCATAAGCATCTTTCCAATAATTGACCTTCCTTAAAGCAAGATCCATATTAGCACTATAACGATCTTGCGCCATATTTAATTCAGCTATTTCTCTCTTAGCCCTACCCATTTCAGTTACTATATCTGCCCAATGCTTCTTTAATTCTGGTGTACGATCTTCTAATTTAACAAAATTCTTTATATATTCATTAATATCATTGGTCATCTTCTTTGCTTCTTGGTCTATTTCCATAAATGGAGTTTTAAACTGGTAAGAATTCACCTTCTCCATTAAATCTTCATATGCTTTTCCAGCAGCTTCAGTTATTTTCTTAGTTCTATTTACAGTTCCTTGGTCTAAAGCCGCTTCAGCTTCTTTTGGTTTATACTTTTCTGTGTTAGTAACAGCCATCTTACGCATTTTCTTTTGCGTTTCTTCAATCCACTTATCTAATTTCTGCCATTCATCCATAGGAGCTTCAGCAGTAGAAATAAGGAACCCTTCCCATTCTTCTGCCAAACGAGCTAAACGATCCCCCTCAGTATGATACCAATCTGCTGTTTGTTTATCTCTCTTATCCCCATAGTATTTACGAAGATTAGTATCCCGTTGTAGTGCCTCTTTCAAAGCACCTGAAGTTATAGTATACCTTTTAATTTGATCAACATCATACTCTGTATTACTATTTCTAAGGTCTTTAATATAATTTTCATAATATTCTAACTGTGCTTCTAATTGTTCCTTATGCCGCCCCAAAGCAGTTATATCAACTTCATATTCTGTTTTAAACTTTATTGGGCCTTTCATAGAAGCAAGTTGTGCGCTTTTTAAATCATCAGATAACTTCTTATTAAAATCCATTAAAGCTATTGTATCATGTGGTGGTTTAAATATTTTTCCAAGATCGACGGTTTCCCTTGCCCCCTCTTTAACTTTGTCAACAATCTTTTGTAAAGTTTTATCAATTTCCTCCATATCTTCTTCAGCGGTTCTACTTGCCATATGAAAAGCATACCAAGCTTTATTTTTCATATCAGACAATTTTTTCGTAACCAATATTTCACGCTCATCTACTTCAGCAGAAGTTAAATTGGCTCTATCTTTAAATTTTGGATTTTCCCTCTCTACCTGTGCTCTTGCAGTAGCAGCACTACCAGGGGAATAAGCCATAACCAAAGCTAAACTTGCTGCAATAGCTGATGTGACATTTTTCATAACAACAAAAGTCCACATCAATAACCTACTAGTTTCTAAAATTGTTGCAAGAGTCCCACTTAAACCATCCAAATTTAATGAAGACTCTTTAATAGCCCCAACAAGAATAGAAAACACACTTGCTATATTTTTAACTGTTCCCAATATAGACAGACCCACAGATCCAAGGGTGTTCATAATAGCCCCAAACCCTGCTGCTGTTTCTCTACCTAAAGCAGTAAGCTGTCCTTTACTATCAATAAGTGTATCTAAAAATTTATTAAGTTTGGTTGTCATAGAAGTTGTAAAATCTTCCGCGCCAATACGTTTAATAATTTTCCAAACCTCCGTTGCTCTATTTGAAGCCTGAAGCCAGTTATCTTGCATTGCTTTGTTCATTGCAGAAAATGGTTTTAAAACTTCACTCAAAACATCCAACAAATTTCTACCTTCATCTTGAGCATCCTTTAAAGTTTTTCTTAAATCTATGCCCATAAATTTAAACATCATCGCCAACTGATCAGAAGCACGTTGCCTACCTAATATAACAGCATTTAATTCTTGCCGCATTTGAGTACCAGCATTAGCCATGCCCTCTGTAACCGCACGAATAGCCACACCAATGTCAGATATTTTTCTAACATCCTCTACTGTATCTGGAATAATACCAGCTTGAACAAAGGTTTTTGTCAACATGGTAAGATCTTCAAGAGTTAGCACCGTTTCAGTAGCTACCAATTGAAGTTTATCCATCAACCCACGACTATATTGATATGCTGTATCAAAATTGCTCTCTATAGTTCCAGCCATTCGCATTGAAATTACTGCTGCCAATGACAAAGTATCTTTTTGGAATTGCCCTATCTCATCCATTGTGCCTTTAACAAATCCGACAACCCTACCAATAATATTTTGAAGAATATAATATGCTGCTGCATATTGCCATCTAAAATTACGAATAACCTCCATGCCAGATTTCCAAATTCCTTTAGAAGCATGGTCGGTAAGAGCCTGATTAGATTTAGATGCCTGATTATTTATTCTTGCAATTTCCTGGTTAGCATAACGAAATTGCTTCTGCATATTTGTTAATTGGGTTATTGTTTTGCCAATAGAATCAGAATCCCCTAAACCAGACTTTTGAATTCTTTTGAGTTCAACAATTTGTCTTCCTATATTTGCTATTTCATTGGTATATGCCTTTGCTCTGGATTTCAAACTCTCATACATCTCAATGCCTTCTTTTTTATAATCATGGAACAAACTCCATTTACCAAGTTTAGCAGTTGTTGCTTGAAGTTTCTCTAAATCTTTTGAAAGTTTATCCACACCAGAATTTAACCATCCTTCTGGCTTTACTGATTTTTGAATATCTGCTGCTACCTGTTTAGCTTGTGCTACCACCTTTGCATGTTCAGCTTGAGTATCAGCCGGTTTCATTATAGGTGCAGTTTTAGTTATAGCCACCAAATCTGTCAACTCTTTGTTCTTTTTCTTCATAGCCTCTATTGCTTCTGCATAACGCTTTACCATATCAGCATCTTTAGTTCTACGCATTGCAGATTCAATAGATGCTATATACTCTGTATTCTTTGCCATCTGATTGTCGATGGTTTGTTTCTGTTTCGCAAAAGCTTGATAAGAAGACTCCATCTTTTTAATGTACCCTTCAGCTTGCATATAATTCTGAGGGGTAATCGGACCAAGACCAGAATACTCTGTTTTAATTTTTGCAAATTCTGTAGCTGATTTAATAAAACCACTCGCATCTGTCTTCTGCATCATTTTTTGCATATTCAATGCATTAAAATCTTTGATAGATGCTCCCAACTCTTTTCTATGCTGCTTAATCTTATTTAAACCTTCCTCTATTTGCCTATTTCCAGACTTAATTGCATTTTCATCAATAAACCCCGTACCAGCAACAGCTTTAAGTTGGCCTTTAATCTCATTTAATTTTGCTTCAGCATCATCTAATTTCCTTATATACTTATCAACATTATCAGAAGCTTTTATAAACCCACCCTGATCCTCTTTAGTAGAAGCAACTACCATTTGAGAAAGACTTTTAAATGCACCACTAGCACCGCGCCTAATATCTTCCTTCATTGGTCCTAAAGAAGTTTTTATGGATTGTTGAATTTGTTTACCACTTAATATTGCATCTTGAGTTGCATTTTTAATAAGATCTGTTAAAACCATCGCTTGTTTGCCGGTTGACTTCATTGCACTTTCAGTTGATTTTTGTTCCTCACCAATTCTTTTAATATAATTTATTATTGCACCGGCATCTTCTTTACTTGCTTTTCCCAAAGCATCTTCAGCACTTTTACGCGCACTAATAATTTCATTTAATCTGGCTTGTTGGGCATTTACAACAGAATCAGTGGATTTAAATTGAGATTTAGCAGATTTTATAAACTCAGCTTTTGAAATTAACTTTCCTTCTGGACCACCAGAAGCAAATAAATTTTTAACCTTATCATATTCCCTTGCAACATCTTGGGTAGTAGCAATAACACTTCTAAGGGCTTTTTGTGCCGTACTGGAAATAGTTTCTGAAATTTTAGAACTCATTTCAGCGGATTTTAAATATAAAGGTGAAAGTGCTTCCTTTTGAATTTTATCAACAGTGGTATTATACCCATCTCTTAATCCTTTTAATGTAGTTGCTGTACCTGCATCAATAGCATTTAATCTTCCTTTAAGAAGACCCTCACTTCCTTGCCAACCCTCTTTAGTAGTTGACTTTTTTACTTCATTTTCCCTATAAGCTGACCTTACTTGTTTAGTATAATTACCTAACGCAGAAATTCTGCGTCTTTCCATTTGATCCATTGCTGCATCTTGAGATTTCAAAAAATCATTATTAATTTTTTGAAGTTCACCTAACTCCCTGCGTGTGGCCCCGATCAGAGTACGCATTTCCCCCACAGTATTTTTGGACATACTGCCAAACTCAGAGAGAAATTGCTTCTGAAAATTCCCATAGGAATTAACAGCCGATTTAGAAATATCAGCAACTTGATCCTTAAATTGGTTCATCTTCCGAAGCGTATTTCTAAGCTCGGAATCCCAATTCGTTTTAAGGTCAAGTACTATTTCTTCTACGATCTGATCGGAGTCATTCGCCATGATTACCTCATGTATTTCCGTTTAGCCCGGTCAATTGAATCTGCATCTGAATCCCAAATAATTAAAGATCTTGACTTTGTTATCTCATTTAAAGTTTTATTAAGTTCTGTAATAGCTGTTTTTGGATCTGAAAATGCCATTGCTGCATCATGAATATAAACCTTACGTCTTTCTATTTCACAAATATCCACAGCATTTTTAAGAACCTTGTATTGTTTTATTGGCATTTGGAGCAGTTCCTTTAAGGAAACTGCCCCATGCAATGCCATCATAATCTGAACGTACTCCTTTACTTCTGCTGAGTAGGGTTTTTCTTTGCGTCCTTCTCAACATCTCCGGTGGTATTCATCATCTCTTGGATAAGGGAAATAACCCTATTACAAAGTCTCCAAGGCCACCCTTCAACGTCTTCCAGGGTCAAATCCTTATAAACCCCTTCAGCAGTTACCAAACGAATACCACCAATAATAAACTCTTGCTGAATATTAAATAGTTTTTTAAGTTCTTCAGTTTTAATCTCATTATTCTTCATAGCTTCTTTATCTTCAGGACTCAAGTTCTTTGAAACTGCCACCATCTTTTCACTAATCTCCATCAAATTTGTCATTTGAGTTTTAGTGAAAGAGGGGATTTCATACTTCTGATCCCTGAAAGTAAACTCAGTCCCTTTGCCAAGATCCGTAAAATCCATTACATTGACTCCCATTTGTAACCTCCATTTGTTAGTTAATTAATAAATTAAAACAGAATTATCCGCATGACACCACCATTTTACTATGGGGTAACTTCTTCTGGTTCAACATTTACCCCAACAAGCTGAATAACTTGAATAGGAATGATCCCCCACACAAGACCATCAACGTGTGAGGGATCATATGTAATTATTTCTGCTTTAGCATCTTTTACAACTTCCAATTCAGGGATCGTACCAAGCACCATAGTAATAATCCCATCTTCCCCCTCAGTCATGAAATCAAAAGAATCGGGGTAATCCGTAGAACAATAATATTTACCATTAATTAATACTTCTACTTTTGTTACACCCCCTGCAATCAAATCAGGGTAAGTGACTACACCCAATTCATCTGTGCTATAGACCCTAACAGAGAGGCTATTATTGCGGCCTTTATAGACCACATTGTATGTAACTCCCATAATAAAAAACCTCCCGTATATCTATGGTGACAGGGTTAAGGTTACAATTAATCAATTATACTAGTCCATCGTGACATCAAAAGCTCCTGCGGCGATCTGGACAGTATCACCATTATCTGGTGTCTGGTCAGTTACATCGACTTCATAGAAAAGCACGTTTCCAGCACCAACGGTAATAGAATCAATAACTACCATACCAGTAATCAACCCCCAAGATCCAGAAGGAGTTGCAAATGTAATAGTATGCACGTTATCAACAAGATTGTTTACTGCCGCCGCCCAAGTCGGGGAAGTACCAGCAATGTGATCCACCAATTTACGAGCATAGTTATTTGTGCTCGGCTCGGTCAAAGTGGCCCCGGTGGAAGCATCCACAGGGTTAGCAGTAACAAGACCAATATAAGTTGCCGGTGGAGTAAAAGCCTGATTGCGGAACAGGAAGTCAAGAATCTTATGAGCACAATAAGTAGCAAGCCCCACATCAGCGGTTGCGGTGATAACTACTTCCGTTGTAGCAACACTTGCCGTATTTCCAGAAACAATACTTTTCGATACAGCAAAAGCACCATAGGCCAGCATATTTCCACCAGCCGATTCCTGGTCACAAATTCCCCAATGGGAAATAGTTCCCCATGCTCCACCAGCTTGTGTAAATGTAACCACACCATTTTGGACTACAGCCCTAGTTGCAGCAGCAGAAAAAGCAATGGCTTTACGAATATAAGAAGTACCTGTACACTCTGCTGCCATAGAACCAGTGTCCGTAGGATCTGCCGTATGTAAAGACAGGTAGACCGTTGCCGGTGGAGTGTAAACAGATCCGGCACCATCAGCACCATTAAAGATGTGATCCATTATTTCAGTTTCAGCAAAATTAGTCAGTGATCCCATTTGTTAAACCCTCCAAGATTAGTGTTAATGTTATAAACCCATATAGTATCTTACTATAAAATCGCTTTAAGCACAACGTCTTATTGCCCTGCAATTGGGGGGAAGAACCTCTAAAGAAATCCCCACAATTGTTTCAACCCCTTCAAGCCGGTATCGTGATACTGAGGTTTCCCGGCGTAAAGCCTCAACATCCATTTCTCTGCTCAAAACAACAGCCCAAAGCATCCTCTCAAGAACACAGACAGAGGGGCAATCCACATATCCCAACCATCCAATGTCACAAATTATATCGTTTGTAATTATCTCAGTAATTATTTCTGCTTGTAAAAGTCTTAGAATATTAATATTTGGGTATGAACTTATTAATTCCGCATATATATCAACAGGGATATTTCTAATCACATAAACTTTAGGTATCCCCGTTTCAATTCCAGAAGAAATTAATGCAGAGAACGATGCACCATTATTTAATATAGACAATGAGGTTGAAATACTGGAATTAATTTGTGCCAGGAACGCTTTTACCCCTGAAAGCCACAGATCAACTAAATCATTTGTTTGTATTTCTGCTGATACCCCTGCTGAAATTGATCTAATAGAATTTATTCTTGCAAAATCTGTAGATATATAATTAGAAATTAAAGCCTGAAGTCTACGTTGAATAATTATATCTGAAATAGATGAATCAAACCCTGAAGATATAATAGATGAAAAATTATTCCCACGAATAATCCCAGGTTCAGATGTTTCAATGCTTGGTTGAATTACTGATGTGATTCTCCTTAAAGAATTTATATCAGGTTGTGACGATTCAAGATTTGTTGCAACTGCACCAGATAAACCTCTTAATACTATTCCCCTAATATTAGATGTAGACAATTGTGAAGAAATCAAAGCAGACAAAAGGATTTGCCCTGTCATAGTAAGCACAGGGATATTTGTTGTAATTGCTAATCCTATCTGACCTTCAAAATTTCGTATATAAGAAACCCAAAGATTAATATTTTGGGTTGTAATAGAGGGGGAAATAACCCCTGTTAAAAGTCTGGAAACTAAAAGATCTATCGTTACTGAAGTAGTTACTCCCGCAGCAATATTAGCCTGTAATAACCCAAGGGATTTAAGTCTAGCATCTTGTATTGTAAAGGCTGAATTGATTGTCCCTATAAAAAATCTTGAAATTAAAAGGTCAATTGTAGCTGAAGTAGTTACCCCTGAAGAAATTGAACCAGAAATAAACCTTGAGCTAAGTATATCAGCTAACGATGTAGTGGATATAGATGAAGAAATTGTTCCGGTAATAGATCTTAAACTAAGTATATCGGCAAAAGATGTAGTGGATATAGATGAAGAAATTGTACTAATGAAATATAAAATTTTAGAAGTCCAAAGCTCTGCATCTCTGGTATATGTGGATGAAGAAATGGACCCTGTTAAAAGTCTGGAAACTAAAATATCAGTTGTAGCTGAAGTAGTTACTCCTGAAGAAATTGATCCAACAAGTGACCTTATATAAGAAATCCATAGATTAACATTTTGAGTTGTAATAGACGATGCAATGGACCCTGTTAAAAGCCTATTGGATAAAAGATCAATGGTGGCAGAAGTCGAAACGCTTGACCCTATAGCCCCTGTAAACGGTCTTAAAGCCAATATATCAATTGTAGCCGGTGTAGAAAAACTCGCAACCACTTGTCCAATAAACGATCTGATATAAGAAATCCAAAGGTCTGCTTCTTGAGTGGTAAAAGCAGATGATACTGATGCTGCCAATGGACGTACTGTATTAACCCTGCCTGAATTTGTAGAAATTAAAGAATTAATTTGACCAACAATAGGACGTTGAGATAAAATATCTGCTGTAGATGCAGTTGTAATCGTAGAAGATATTGACCCTACAAATGATCGAATAAATGAAACCCATAGATCAACTTCTTGAGTAGAAATAGATACTGGTATAGCAGCAGCTAACGGCCTACTCACTAACAAGTCTGTGGTGGCTGAAGTAGTTATCCCCGCAGCAATATTAGCTTGCAAAAATCCAGTAGAAATAAGATGTGCATTGGGTGTCGTAAACGCTGAGTTTATAGAACCAACTAAAGATCTAATATATGAAACCCACAACACAGGCTGAGATGTTGACACCACAGATGAAATTGAAGCAACTAATGATCTTGTTACAAGAATATCAATATTCGTGGAAGATGAAAGAGAAGAATTAATACTTCCAACAAATGGTCTTACAATAAGTATCTTTGAACTTATAGATGTAGTAGTAGCAGAAGATATACTCGCTACAATTGGGCGAACAGATTTAATTGCTGCATTGGAACTTGAGAAAGATGTTCCTATTACTCCTATAAAAGAGCATTTCCTTAATATTGTAGGTTGAGAGGTTGAATATACAGAAGCAACAGAAGCTACTAAAGATCTGCTTGCTAACAGGTCTATGGTTGCCGGGGTAGTGTGAGCCGCAGAAATTGAAGCAACTAACGGCCTACCAATTAATAAATCTATAGTAACTGAAGTTGAATGTACCGCAGTAATTGAAGCAACTAAAGGTCTGCTTATTAACAGGTCTATGGTTGCCGAAGTGGAATGGACCACAGAAATTGAAGCAACCAGATTAACAATTCTTTTCAGAGCAACCGTATTGCTGGTAGAAATTGCCGAATTAATAGAAGCTGAAAATTCTTTAGCTCCTGAACTTACTTCTAAATCAGGTTCCCCTGTCGTAAATGCAGAACTAATAGAAGCTACTAACGGCCTTAAAGCCAATAGGTCTATTGTAGCTGAAGTCCCTGTTGTGAAATTGATTACCCCAACTAAACTTCTTAAACCTTTAAATACAGGTTGTGAACTGCTAATGGAAGAAGCAATAGAAGCAACTAATGGTCTTGTTACAAGAATATCAATATTTACAGAAGAAGATACCCCAACAGAAATAGATGCTGGAATAGGACGAGCAATAGAAAGGACATTTGATACCGTTGTGGTCGTAACTGCTGAAATTGAGGCTGTGAATGACCTTAAACTAACCAAATCAATGGTAGATGAAGTCGAATGGACCGCAGCTATAGATGCCGTAAAATAATGGTATCTCTTTAGAACAATATTTTTAACTTTTTTGACAACTTTAAGGGGTGGTGTTGAAACCGATGAAGTTGCAGCAATTGAAGCTGCAAGGTTAATAGTTCTTTTTAGGACAACCGTATTGCTGGAAGAAACTGCTGACCCAATGGAAGCAACTAACGGCCTTAAAGCCAATATATCAATTGTAGACGGTGTAGTATGCGCCGAAGCAATTGAAGCTACTAAACTTCTTAATGCTAATAGATCTATAGTGGCTGAAGTAGAATGTACAGCAGCAATCGAAGCCACCAATGGGCGTGAAACCAAAAGATCTATGGTTGCCGAAGATGAAACACCAGAAGCAATAGATCCTGTTAATGGTCTTAAAGCCAGTAGGTCTATGGTTGCCGGGGTAGTGTGAGCCGAAGCAATTGAAGCAACTAAAGGTCTAACTGAAAGAAGATCTATAGTTGCCGCAGTTCCCATTGAAGCTGCAATGGAAGCAGTAAATAATTTTGGGCCAGCAGTAACATCTAAATCAATCGTGGCTGATACAGAAGTGGTAGCTGCAATAGAAGCAGTAAAATTTACATAGGTAACGTTGGCATTTTCCAGAAGATAGAAATCCCCTGACTCCATTTGGAGTCTGCTGACACCATCCTCAAGAAAGATATACCTTGGCATTTTATTATCCTAAAAACTCTATAATATAAATTACACCAATTATTCCAGCACCACCATTTTTATTTGTTACTGCTGAAGCATGACCTCCACCCCCACCAGCCCCATAAGAACCACCGTCTGCGCCAGCCGTATTAACTGCTGGTTGCAAACCGTTTCCTCCTAAAAATGAACACCCCCCGGCCCCCGCTTCTCCAAGAGATCCACTCCATGTAGTTCCTATTTGACCTGGACTTCCGGCCATTTGTAAATCACCAATGTTCCCGACTCCACCAGCACCACCCGCCCCATACACATAGGCCGCCGACCATGCGGCACTGGAAGCACCAAGTCCACCACCAGTAGCCCTTACAAGTTCAGATCCACCAGCACCTAAATAAGTAGACCCCCCGGCAGAGGCACCGCTTCCTGAATCTCCTGCACCAGCAGCACCAATTGTAAATGCTTTACTTGCCCCAATATCAGTAGAGGTTAATAATTTAATCGCTGTACCACCACCACCGCCGCCACCACCAGCAGAGTCGGTGTTAATTCCACCACCCCCACCACCACCCCCACCGACACATATTACTAAACACTTTTTCATTCCTGAAGTTGGGGTGTATGTTCCAGTAGCAGTTTTTACTTGCATTACAACATTGGACACAAATAGAGTGAGTAAATTGGCAATAGTAATATTTTGAGATGCCGGGGTTACTGCCGGATCATCAATAATGATCAATTTATCCGTCGTAAGCGGAGCCGTGTTTTCTGGAAGCTCGGTTATTTTAAGACCAGACATAATTACACCTGCAAAAACTCAATCATATACATTATTCCATTTGCTCCACCACCACCAGCACGATCAGTTCCAGCAGAACTGGCACCACCAGATCCACCACCACCATATTGACCACCATTCACACCCGCATTTTCCGTTTGAACTTGCGCTCCACCACCACCAAACATAGAACTACCTCCCATTCCACTAAGACCAGCAGAGGTAGAATGAACTATTCCACGAAAACCAGCTTGACCAGCTATATTCAAATCTCCACCTGAAGAAGTTCCACCAGCACCACCAGCACCTAAAGTCCCAAGGGTAGTGCTATCGGCACTTGCTGACCCGTTTCCACCAGCACCAGCAGACATGGACACATCTGCAAGGGTAGTTGCTGTCCCCGGAGTCCCGACGACGCAAGCAGAGCTGGCACCGATTTCAGCAGCAGTACAAAGGCGAATGCAGGTTCCCCCTCCACCACCCCCACCACCATAAGAATCTACACCAGTAACCGACCCACCATTACCACCTGGACCCACCAGAATTGCCAATACTTTTTTCATTCCGGTTGTCGGTGTATATGTAGTAGTCCCGGCAGAAATTACTTGAATTGCAACATTGGTAACAGCAAGGGCTAATAAATAAGATATAGCCATTCTCTGGAGTGCAGGGGAAGACCCTGGATCATCCAGAATAGCCAAGTAATCTGTTGTCAATGGGGCTGTATTCGGTCCAAGACCGGAAACTTTGGTATCTGCCATTTATCCCTCCACTCTCAATTGAACAAAACCTTCCGAATCAAAAGGATCAGTATATTCCTGATAGGTCGCCGCTTCACACAGGGCAGACGTTGCGCCGGTACGGTATTTTAAGGTAATTATCGTATGATCGACAATATCAAGCTCCATTAATTCTATTTCTGACACCATCAAAAGTGTGCCTGATGCCATTTCTGAAGTTATAACAATACGATAATATAAATATGAATTTGCATTTGAAAAAAGAAAATATCTTTTATTTCTGGAGAACCATTCATCTGCTAATGAAAAGGTTGCTATTGTGGTTTCTTCACCTGAAAAAGATCCGGTATTAGATCCTTTAATACTAAAATCTTTAGGGTTGTAATTGCTATCGGATAATCTTGGAGTCCAGGTCATCAAAGTTATTCTTGTTGCTGTTCCAAATTGAACTTGAACCCAATGTGGTGGGCTTGAAGCACCTGCTGTATGCCATAAAGTTGATGTGTTATTATCAAATGCCTTACTTCCAGTGTAAGAACCATCCCATGAAGAAGATTGGGAATATGTTTGACCTCCTGATAAATCGGCTGGTAAGGTCGGTGTATTTTCTTCCCCTGTAGTATCGTCTATTTCAATTTTTAAAGATGATATGTTGACCAGACTCGCATTGTTGCTGCTTATAACTTTTAATCTAAAATAAAGAAAAGCTGTTGTGTTTGCAAAAGTAAAACTTCTTGTTTCGCCACTTCCCCATCCGGTTTCTTGCCCGCTTGTGTAAAGGGCTATTTCCTCTCCTGAAAAACTTCCCGTATTGGACCCATAAAAAATAAACTCTTTAGGGGCGCGTGATCCATAGGATGGTCTTGAAGTTATTGAAATCCTAATTGGGGTTCTGGCAAACGCAAGTTGAACGTGCGCCCAATGTGGAAAGGCATCAGCCCCATTATTTTCCCAAAAAGTTGATGTATTATTGTCAAAAAGCTGATCTGCTCCATAGTAAGAACTATACCTTGAAGAACAATTTGAATTTGTTACCTTGTCTGAAGCAATATCAAGATACCCCATGTCAATATCCGTCCTTTATGATTTCAATTCGTTGAGTGCCGGTATTGACCGGGGAACATTCCATATACTCCCCATCTTCCAATTCGATTTCTTCACCATCGCCGGTATTGACCACTTCTCCGGTCCCGGTCCAACTACTTGCAAAGCTATGGATGTTTTCAACGACTCCGGTTATTTGGCCCCATACAATTGAACCTTCTGGTTCTGAAGACGAAATTCCTATTTTAAATGTAAACTCACGAAGATATGGACTTGCATTGCTATTTCCACTAACACCATATAATCTATAATAACGATAAGAATTTATATTTCCACTAAGTTGAGTTTGTCGTTGAATAGAAGTCCCACCTAAAGTAAATGAAGCCCCTATGTCTGTCCAGCCATTATTATCATTGCTTCCTTGCCATTTCCAATCCCCATGTGTTTGTGTTCCAGTTTGTGAAAATATTGATTCTATTATTACAAATGAATTATTAACTCCAAAATCAAATTTAAACCATTTATCTATAATTGATCCACCATTAAAATAAATATCAGTTGTCCACCCACCATTAACAAGATTAGAAATAGTTCCATATACTGTTCCGGTTTCAGATGTTACAGTAACAAAACTTCTTCTATCCCCAACTCCTTCCGTACACAAATAGGTTGGTAATGGGGCTATTTTAATTTTAAATTCTATTTCAGTTAAAGTAGGTTGATAACTAGAAGTACCTGATACTCCCAATAATCTATAATACCTGTATTCTGTAGTGTTACCATTCAATTCTGTTTGTGTTTGTAATGCTCCACCTAAAGTAAATGAAGATCCTATATCGGTCCAATCAGAATTATTTGTACTCCCTTGCCATTTCCAATCCCCATGTGTTTGTGTTCCAGATGCTTGATACCATTTTGCTTCATCTATAACTACATTAGAACCTAAATCAAATTTGATATATTTACCAGTGATAGCTTCTCCGCTATTCCAATAAAGATTGCCACCACCAGTCTCACCATCCAAAAGACCTTCTAGTATGCCAGAAAGAGAAGTGTCTGTATTTACAATAATGTATGTAGCACGATGCCCAGTACCACCAATATTTGAATAAGAACTTTCTCCTAATATTGCAAAGATTGGTTCCGAAGTAGAAACACTTGAAGCAACAGCCCCAACAAGAAGTCGTTCAGATAAAATATCCGCATCTGAATTGGAAGAAAATCCAGCCCCGATACTCGCAGTAAAATTGCATCCTGGTGAATATTCAACTTGAACAATTAATTGAGAAGTAAATATATTAGGAGTTTCTTCATATTCAACTTGGGCCAATAATTGCGATGTATAAGAAACAACGTCATCGACTTCAACTTGAGCTTGAACCTGATAGACCCGTTGGGCCTGGAAGGTGTCATATTCGACTTGGGCTTGAACCTGGGAAACATCCAGACCCATGTAATCTTCTTGCTTGGTCCATGTTCCTGATCGAATGGCGTCTATTTCTTTCCAACCGAGCATACGGTTGAAAACATGGACAGCATTTAATTTTCCATCTAAATAATTTGCTCTTGCTGCTGGGTCATAAGCAGCACCTAATGATAAAACTCCATCTGAAATATTAAGCGCACCACCAAATGAACCAGAATCGAAACTTCCAGCAGAAACTACTGATCCAGCAGTATCATCCCATATTCTATAATTTAAATATTTATTGACTCCATCAAAAGAAATTGCAATATGATACCATCTTCCAGTTACAAAGCCAGAAGCAATAGATATTGTGCTATACCCATTTGAAGTATTGTAAAACCAATAAGCCGTTAATGTTGATGTTACCATATCTAATTGCAAAGTTCTTTTTGCTGCTGTTTGATAATTCTCTTTTGCAATTAGGGTCTGAGAACCAGTGAGTGTATTAAATTTTACCCAACACGTCCAAGTCCCTTGTTTAACTGTATCCCCATTTTTTAATGGGAAACCAGATTTTAAATTAGCATCTGTTATATAATGGTATTGACTTGAAGCTTTTGCATAAACAGCAGAGCTAATCCCTTCTTTTTTATCACCTGAATCAGCAGTTGGGGCAGAAGCAGAGGCAGTTAAATTATGGGCATTGAATGTATGATCTATTAAAAGATCAGAAGTATCGGCAAGGTATCTATTTGTAAGAGAAGCATTGTTCTGCCATTTATCTCCATCATATTCTACTTGAGCAGATATATGGGAAACCAATTGATTGCCGGGAATATCGTATTCCACCTGTGCATTGACGGCAGAAACTTTCTGATTCCCGGCAACGTCATACTCCACCTGTCCGGTGAGTGACGATATTTTTTGACGATCAGCCATTTATGCGGTCGCCTTCACCCCAACTTCAAGAGCGTCTATATCGGCTTGTTCCCATGCGGCAGAATCGGCAGGATTCAATTCAAGAATTTTGGTAAGCATACCAAAACCGACACCAGGAGAAAAATCAGTAGCAAAGTAATCTGTCCCTGATGCTCTGACCCCTAATTGAATTTTAGTTGGTGTAGGAGATCCCTCATAGGCCGCACGACCTTGAAGCTGAATCGATTTGACTGAGTTCATACTGGCGATGGTGGTCATCGCATAAGTGGCAATTTGGTTGGTCGTATTGGAATAAACGTAGTCGGTGTCAACTGGCGGAATTTCATTCAAACAGTCCCAGGCGTTTCCGGCTGAAGCGGTCCAATTATTTGTGGTGCCTGTCCCATTTGGAACGATAATCCCTAATTTAGTATTTCCGATCCAGTTAGCGTTATCTACAACTATATCATCAAATTGAGTATATGCATCCACGCCAGAGAGCCCCCCCAAGTGGAATATTTTTATTTCTTCTAATCCGGCAGTTGTATCCCCTGAATAATTTATATCTTGAACTCCATCTACTTTTACAGTAATTACTCCACCAGAATTAAGTGGTTTATATCTAAGCTCTATAAGATATGCTTTAAGCACTCGTATTGGAATTGTTCCAGTTGCTATAACTGAAGCATTATAAGTTCCCAAACGAGCTTCAAGATATTTTGATATAAAATTTACTCCTATTGAAAAAATTATTGTTCCAGCACTATCTTTAATATTTAGTATTTGTTCATAACTATATGTACTAGGTTTATAAATTTTAAATGCAAAATATAAATCTGAATATGTTGTAGAAAATATTTTTTCAGCTGACCAAGTCCCAATACAATTTAAGTAGTATGTTCCAGAAAATCCGGCAGGGAAGCTTGAAGATGCGGCGTAGGCATTGTCTAAAGTATTCCACAAAGAAGTATCACCCAACTCAAATCCATCCATGAATATTCGTGCCATTTCAAATTCTCCTTATGAGGCTACTGCTTTGACACCGATTTCCATTCCATTTACATCTGCCGATTCCCATGCTGCAGAGTCATCGGGATTGAGTTCCCAAATATTTGAAACGACTCCTGGGGCGAATGTCTGAATGGATTTACTTGCGCTAACGCGATCTGTAGACGTTGGGCGAGTGACCAATTGGATTTTTGGTACTGCGGGAGATCCTTCTTGCACACATCGGGCTTGGACCTGAACGGCTTTCACTGAATTGATCGTTCCGGTCAGATCTCCGCAGGCGTAGGTGTCGATTTCATTCGCTACATTGGTGCTTATGTAGTCTGCATCGGACGGTGGGATCTCATCGACACAGGCGTAATTGGATCCTGTCGACGGATCGAATTGGGTGGTTGATCCCGCTCCGGTTACGGCAAGACCCTGGATTGAAGTTGGGCCAATCCAATTGGCATCATCTAAAATCACATCATCAAAAACAAATTGGCCCGATCCAGCAAAAAGAAACATGGTGTTGACAGTAGAAAAGGTTGACGGTTTTGTATCCCCTGTATAATCGATTACGGTTATTCCATTTACTTTAACTACAACTCTCCCGCTGCTATCTGCAATATAAAAATAAAATTCAACCAATTGAAGCGCATTTAAAACAAGTGTTTGTGCTGATGTATTGACATAAACCCCACCTATATAAAATTTTATAGTATTCCCATTTGTATATCCATAAGACAAGCGAAATACTTCATTTGCGTCACTATGCAAATAAAAAAATGGGGCTTCTAAACCTGGACCGCTCATCCATAATTTAAATGCTCCATAAACAGTCGAATATGTACTTGGCAATGAAGTTTTTACATAAGTACCAGAAACGGGTAAACTTAAATAATAAGTTCCTGATTTTCCAGCCAATGCCCCAGAATTAATTGTTGGTGAACCACCCATTACTAACCATTGCCCCAGATCCCCACTTTCGAATCCATCTATGAATATTCTTGCCATGTTATGCCTCCACCGCCTTTATCCCTGCTTCCATGCCATTTACGTCTGCTTCTTCCCATGCGGCTGAATCTTCAGGGTTCAATTCCCATATTGATTGAAAACCCCTTGAAGTAACTTGTGGAAAAATTGAAGTCTTCGATGCAGCCAATCTATCAGTCGATGCGGGTCTTACAATATGTTGACCACGATTATATGGACCATTGCCATCACGCCAATTAATTGATTGAACTGCAACTGATTTGATAGTTCCA
>Ga0315276_10001004_pt1 | contig 24984 bp, 20 predicted proteins | sample YL17G05_0_MG_FD_204542 | JGI IMG/M metagenome (GOLD analysis project Ga0315276, IMG submission 204542) | Sediment microbial communities from Yellowstone Lake, YNP, Wyoming, USA - YL17G05_0 | ecosystem: Environmental > Aquatic > Freshwater > Lake > Sediment | place: USA: Wyoming | collected... | reverse complement strand
GTCTGAAGACGGGTTTTCCGGCCCAGCTCGAAGCGCTGCGGCGGCGCATCGCGCGGGTGCTGTCCGGATCGCGCACGCTGCGGGTCGGCGGCCTTGCAGTGGACGGGCGTGACGTGATGAAGTCGCTTGGGATCGGACCGGGCCCGGCGGTGGGAGAGGCGCTGGAGATGCTGCTCGATGAGGTGCTCGAGGAGCCGGGCCGCAACACCCGCGAGCGACTGCTCACGCGGCTGGCGGAGCTGCGTGCGGCGCGCGCCGGCACGCCCGGCGGAGCTTGACACCCTCGAAGAGGGGCCCGTATTCTGCGTCACGCATCGGATCCGGCCCATCATCCCCGTCCCCGGAAGATCCCGATATGTCGTTTGCTGCGGTCCAGAGGCCGGTACGACGCGAGTTGGTGCAGGTTCAGGGCCTGCTGCGCGATGCGTTCCGGACCTCGATCCCCATCCTGAACCGGGTGGGTGGGCACGTGCTCGCCACCCGGGGCAAGAAGTTCCGTCCTACGCTGTTGCTCCTGACGGCCCGCGTGCGTGACCGGCTCGATGAACCGGCGGTGCTCTCGGCGACGGTGGTCGAGATGGTGCACGCCGCGGCGCTCATCCACGACGACTCGGTGGATCGCAGCGCGCTGCGCCGGGGTCTGCCCACGGTCAACGGACTCTGGACGGATGAGATGGCGATCATCATGGGGGACTACCTGTTCGCGCAGGCGATGGGGTTGATGGTGCGCAACCGCCTCGACCAGGCGCTCGAGGTGCTGGCGCGGGTCGTCACGGAGATGGCGTGCGGCGAGGCGCTGGAGTTCCAGTACGCCTACGACCTCGAGGTGACCGAGGAGCGATACACCGAGATGATCCGGGCCAAGACCGGCTCGCTGATCGGAGCCGCCACCGAGATCGGGGCGGGCTGCGCCGCGGACCGCGGCGCCCGGCGTCGGGTCGCGAAGGCGACGGGACGGGCACGCCTGCTCCCGCAGGGAGCGCGGGTGACGTTCCGCGAGTTTGGCGAGCAGCTTGGGGTGGCATTCCAGATCGTGGATGACGTCATCGACTACCTGGGCGACCCGGGGGTGACGGGCAAGCCGATGGGCTCGGACCTTGCCGAGGGCAAGATCACGCTGCCGCTCATCGCGGCTTTGCGGGAGGCCGGCGAGGTCGACCGACGCCGGCTCAAGCGCCTTGCCCTGCGTCAGCGGCGGACCGCGCCGCAGTGGAACGAATTGCGGGCGCTGATCGAGAAGTGCGGCGGCTTCGCGTATGCGCGCAGGTGTGCCGAGGGCTTCGCCGCCGACTCGCGGCGCCTGCTGGACGAAGTGCTGGAGCCTGGAGGATCACACTCGGTGCCTGCCGTGGCGGCCCGCCGGGCGCTGGGCCAGGCGGTGGACTATGCGGTGCGCCGTGATCACTGAAGCGCACTGCCGTGGCGCCGGAGCGCTGTGATCCGGCGACCACGTCCAACGGCCGGACCAGACCCGCTTGTCGTGCTGAAGGCAGCCGCCCGGGCCGCGCTCGCCAAGAAGGCGCACGATCTGGTTGCTCTCGATCTGCGCGGCCTCGACGCGGTTTGCGATGGCTTCCTGCTGTGCTCGGCGTCGAGCGACGTGCAGGTCAAGGCGGTGGCGGAGAACATCGAGGAGACGCTGCGCGAGCAGGGCCTGCGGCCCTGGCACATCGAGGGGCTGAAGGGGCGACGGTGGGTGCTGCTCGACTACGTGGGGGTCGTGATCCACGTGTTCCACGAGAAGACCCGCGAGTACTACCTGCTCGACCGGCTCTGGGGTGACGCGAGGAGCGTGGATCTTGGTCTGGAAGGAACTGACTGAGGGCCTGGACGCTGCGTTGCGCGGGACGGGACTGCACACCCCCGAGCGCATGGCGCGGCTCGAGCTCTCCATCCCGCGCGAGAGCGCGCATGGGGACTGGACTACCAACCTCGCGCTCCTGATCGCCAAGGAGGTTGGGCGGCCGCCACGCGCGGTGGCCGAGGCCCTGGCGGCCGCCTTTCCGCGCGACCCTGCGACCTTTGCGAGCGTCGAGGTAGCGGGTCCGGGATTCCTGAACTTCCGATACAGCAAGGCGTTCATCGAGCGCCTGCCCGGGCTCATCCAGGAGGCGGGCAGGATGTTCGGTTCGAGTGCGGGTGGCGCGGGGGTACGCGTGCTCGTGGAGTACGTTAGCGCGAACCCGACCGGCCCCCTGAACGTCGTGAGCGCGCGGGCGGCCGCGGTGGGCGCGACACTGGTGCGGCTGCTCCGGGCGACGGGGCACGACGCTGCGGGGGAGTTCTACATCAACGATGCAGGCCGCCAGGTGGACCTGCTGGGCGAATCGGTGGCGGCGCGCTTCGCCGAGGCCGCGGGGCTCGAGCGCGTGTTCCCGGCGGGTGGCTACGAGGGCGAGTACGTGCGGGAGATCGCCGCTTCGCTGCCGCCGGACGGCGCGCGCGCGGCCCTCGACGCTCCCGAAGGCGCGGCGTGGTTCCGTGACCAGGCGCTCGAGCAGGTGTTGCGCGAGCAGCGCCGGGACCTCGACGAGTACGGCGCGGAGTTCACGCAGTGGTTCCGGGAGTCGGAGTTGCGCCGCTCGAAGGCCGTGGAGGAGACGCTGCGGGTGCTGGAGGCGCGCGGCATGACGTACCGTGCCCGGCTCCCCGAAGTCGATCGTACCGCGGACGGCGCGCCAACGGACGGCACTGCCGCGGGTTCTGCGGAGCTCGAGGAGGCGACGTACCTGCGCACCGGCCGCTTCGGCGACGACAAGGACCGGGTGATCGTGCGCAGCGACGGCTCGCCCACGTACCTGCTCCCGGATCTCGCCTACCACCGCGACAAGCGCAGCCGCGGCTATGCGGTGGCCATCGACCTCTGGGGCCCTGATCACCACGCCTACGTCACCACGATGAAGGCGGGGCTGGCCGCGTTGGGGATCGAGGAAGGGTTCCTGGAGGTGCTGATCGTCCAGCAGGTGAATCTCTGGGAGACCGGTGCGGATGGCCGCCGGGAGCAGGTGAAGATGAGCAAACGACGCGGGCGGATCGTGATGCTGCGCGACCTGGTCGAGGACATCGGGGCCGAATGCGCGCGGTTCTTCTTCCTGATGAGATCCACCAACGCCCACCTGGACTTCGACCTGGACGTTGCGCGCCGGCAGAACGACGAGAACCCGGCCTTCTACGTCCAGTACGCGCACGCGCGCATTGCCTCGATACTGCGCTACGCGGCGCAGCGCGGTCTGCAACCCGCCGACCGGGACGCCTTGCGGCTCTCTACTCCGGAAGAGGTGGCACTGGTGCGGCGCCTGGCGGTCTTCCCGGAACTGGTGCGCGGGGCGGCGGCCGCACGCGAGCCGCACCGGTTGCCCGCCTACCTCGTGGAGACGGCCGCCGAGTTCCACCGCTTCTATCACGCCTGCCGGGTGGTGGGTGAGGGCGCTGCCGTCAGCCGCGGGCGACTCCTGCTCGCCGGGGCGACCCGCACGGTGCTCGCGAACGGACTCGCTCTGATGGGCGTATCGGCCCCCGAGCGCATGGAACGCGCAGCGGAGGTCCCCGCTTGAGCGCCCGTCCCGAGATCCTGGTGGTGGGCTCGGTCGCCCTCGACTCGGTGCGCACGCCCTACGGGGAGGCGGTCGAGGCGCTGGGCGGCTCGGCCTCGTACTTCTCGCTGTCGGCGAGCCAGTTCGCCCCGGTGAGCATCGTGGCCGTGGTGGGCGAGGATTTCCCGGCGGAGCACCGCGCGCTCTTCGAGAGCCGCGGCGTGGACCTCTCGGGGCTGGAGACCGCCCCGGGACGCACCTTTCGCTGGCTGGGCGAGTACGGCGCGGAACTGACCCATGCACACACGCTGGAGACCCAGCTGAATGTCTTCTCCACGTTCCACCCTCGGCTCCAGGACGAGCACCGCGCCTGCCCCTACGTCTTCCTCGCGAACATCGATCCCGAGCTGCAGCTCGAGGTGCTCCAGCAGATGAAGAAGCCGCGGCTCACGCTCGGCGACACCATGAACTACTGGATCGCGCGAAAGCCCGACCTGGTGCTGGAGGTGCTGAGAAGGGTGGACGTGGCCCTCCTGAACGAAGAGGAGGCGCGAGCCCTGGCTGGGGAGAGCCTGCTGGTGCTCGCGGTCGACCGATTGCTGGAACAAGGCGCGAAGTCAGTCATCATCAAGAAGGGCGAGCATGGTGCCCTCTTCCGCACGGCCGAGGAGCGCTTCATCATCCCGGCCTTTCCGGTGGACGCGATCCGGGACCCCACCGGCGCCGGCGACTCCTTTGCCGGTGGTTTTCTGGGGTGGATGGCGCGGTGCGGCCGGACCGATGGGGGCATGGTCCAGCAGGCGATGGCCTGCGGCACGACCATGGCCTCGCTCGCCATCGAGGATTTCAGCCCCCGGCGCCTTGCCGAGACGGGGCTGGAAGAGATCGCCCGGCGGGTCGCCCTGCTGCACCGCATGGTGCATTTCGACCTGGAGCCGCTGTCCTAGTCTCGCGGTGACCGCGGGGTGACTGCCCCTTCTCACGCCGGATGCGAAGCCCGAAGTGGCCGTGGCGACACGGCGGAGCGCTATGCTAGGATATGGCGTCGGCCCCCACTGACGACAAGGAGACCATGTCTTGGAAGATGCGCGGACATCATGGACGGCGGACGCCGAGATCGGGCTTCGCGGCCTGGCGGACGTAGAGGACGCGAAGATCCTGGTGGAAGGCGGCGAGATCCGCGAAGTCCACGTCATCTCGGCCTCCCACAGGCCGGCCAAGCTTATCGTCAAGGATGTCGTGGGATTGATTTGGACGCGCTACAACCGGCGCATCGATCACCGGATAGTGGGTGTCGTCCGCGTCCAGGCCCGGGGGAATGGCGCTCCGAAGATCGAGGCCAGACCGGTCCTTGAAGAGCCCGCCCCGGTCATCGAGGATGCGAGTCGCATCCGTTTCGGGAGCGTCAATCTCTACATGGACGGCGCGCGCGCCCAGGCGCAGGTGGAATTGCGGTGGAAGGGTGTGCTCCGCATGGGGAGCGCCTCCGGCTGGTGTTCGCGCGATGGTGCCCAGCGGCTGGTGGCGGCCGCGACCCTGGCGGCATTGCAGGAGTTTCTCGACGACGACGTCGCCCTGGGGATCGAGGGCGTGGACGTGGTACGCGTTGGCGGGCATGAGGTTGCGATCGTGGGCCTCGCGCTGCTCACGCACCGGCAGGAGAAGCTCCTGACGGGCTGTTGCACGGTGGGCCGGGATCTCCCGCAGGCGGTCGCCCTGGCCTCCCTTTCAGCGTTGAATCGTGTGGTCGGCGGCCTGAAGACGAAGGAGCCGATCGAGTACCTATTGAGACCGGCATCGACCTAGGAGCCAGCGGAGCGACAAGACCATCGAGAAGCGAAGCAGAGCCACCTGTCGGGAAACTGAACGTCGCCGCAGAACCGGTTACCAAGTAAGGGGGTGGGCTTCGTGACTCTCATTCTCGCGATCTTGCGGTCCTTCGGCCGCGCGGGCTGGTAGGATCGGTCTGCTTGTCCGGACCCAGGCAGTGATCTCCAAAGCTGATGCCGGTCTTTGCATCCTCCGCATGCGGAACAGTACCCGCCCTCGACGACCGACGACGCATGAGTAACTCACCGGCTGCGATCCACCCCCGGGCCTTCAGGCTGTACTATGCCCTGGTGGTGTTGGCCGCCGGCGCGTTCTTCCTGCTGGCCACGCCCGCGGCCGGTCCACCGCCGCCGGTGGCTCTGGGCATTGTCCTCGTGCTGATGGTCCTGAGCGAGGCTCGCCCCGTGCCGCTGCCGAGCGGCGGTTACGCGACCGGCACCGCCGTGCTCGATCTCGCGTCGATCATCATCTTGGGCCCGGTGTGGACCGCCTGGGTGGACCTGGTGAGCACCGTGATCGTACAGGTGATCCTGCTGCGCAAGCCCGTGGTTAGCGTGCTGCACAACGTGGCCATTTTCGCGCTCACCTCGTTCGCGGCTGGCTACGCCTTCCTCGCGGCCGGGGGCCAGGTGGGCACGCTCGCCTTCCCGCGGCACATCGCGCCGCTGCTGGTGTGCGGGGGCGTCTATTTCCTCTGTAACTCCACTTTCGTCTCGACCATGCTCGGGCTCACGACCGGTCCCAGTCCGTGGCGGATCTGGCAGCGCAACTTCTTGCAGGGGATCCTTCACCATCTCTCGTTCGTCGCGCTCGGCACGCTCGTGGCCGTGGTCCACTTCAGTGCCGAACCCTGGGGGCTGGTGCTGGTGGGGATCCCGTTCCTGGTCGCGCGACACTCGTTCGGCGTGTACATGGAGATCCGGGCGGACCTCAAGGACTTCGTGCGCGCGCTTTCGGAGGTGCTCGAGGAGGTGGATCCCTACACGCGGCACCACTCGCACCGGGTGGCGCAGTACGCCGTACGCCTGGCGCGTGGCATGAGGCTCTGCGAGCGCGAGGTCGAGGAGATCGAGTACGCGGCCCTGGTGCACGACCTGGGCAAGATCGGCCCGCAGCACCAGCACATCCTGCGGAAGCCGGGCTCGCTCTCGCACGAAGAGCAGCGCACGCTGCGCGCCCACCCCTCCGCCGGGGCCGAGATCGTCGCCCGGGTACGGGCGCTGCGGCGCTCGGCCGAGATCGTGCGCACGCACCACGAGCGGCCTGACGGGCAGGGCTACCCGCTCGGCCTGTACGCAGCGGACGTGCCCGTCGGGGCACGCATTCTGAACGTCTCGGATGCCTTCGACGCGATGACCTCGGACCGCCCGTACCGGCGCGCGCTGTCGGTGGCCGCCGCTCTGGAGGAATTGCGGCGCGGCGCGGGCTCGCAGTTCGATCGCGCGGTGGTGGAGTGCCTGCTGCGCCTGCACGGGTCGGGGCAGTTCCCGCTGATTCCGAGCCCCACGAGCGAGGACCTGCAGCTGCTGCGCCTGAAGCCCCGCGAGGCCCAGGGCTGATGAGATATCGGGACGCGCGGGCGGTCTCCCCGCGGGTGGAGGGACTGGGGCAACGTTTCGAGCAGGCCCCGCGCACGACCTGGCGGATGGGCGTGGCACGGCTGCCGGGTGGCATCGCAGGCAGCGTCGTGTGGAGGTTGCGGGCCAGTCGCAGGACCCGCGTCCCTGCTCCGGCGTGTGAACGCCCGGTCCTCCTGCGTCGGGTCGTCGAGACCGGCGAGGGCCCCGAAGGTGTTGCCCGGGGCAGCCCCGCCCCCGGACCCGGGCGTGGTGTTGGTCTGTGCCCCCGAAGAGACGGACCGGCTCGCACGAGATCTGGCGCGAGCCGGTGAGCGCGTCTTCCCGCTGTGCTCGGGGTTTGCCGGTGAGCGCGGCGCGGAGTGGACGGAGGATTCTGGGCCGTGAGCGCCGTCCGCGGCGATCCGTTGGGCGGAGGGGGAGGGAGGAGGGGATGGAACGCCTGCGAAGCGAACGAGAGCTGGACCCGTCCGCCACGAAGGGGGACCACGTGGCGGTGCCGACCATGCTGGGAGAGTCACCGGCCTGGGCGGCAGTGCGTGAGATGCTGCCGCGGGTGGCCCGGAGTGGACTTCCGGTGGTGGTGCTGGGGGAGACCGGGACCGGCAAGGAGTTGGTGGCGAGGGCGATCCATGTGCTCTCGGCCCGTGCCACGCAGGTGTTCGTGGCACAGAACTGCGGCGCCACGCCCGACACGCTGATCGAGAGTGAGCTGTTCGGCCACAGCCGCGGAGCCTTCACTGGCGCGGTGGCGGACCGCGCGGGGCTCTTCGAATCCGCTGCCGGTGGCACGTTGTTCCTGGACGAGATCGGGGACGCGAGCGCGCTGCTCCAGATGAAGCTGCTGCGCGTCCTGCAGGAGGGCGAGGCGCGTCGAGTGGGGGACACTCGGCTGCGCCGGGTGGACGTGCGGGTGGTCTCGGCCACGCACCGCTGCCTCGAGGAGGCCGTGGCTGGCGGGGCCTTCCGGGCGGATCTGTTCTTCCGCCTGAACGCGGTCCGCGTGCGCCTGCCGCCTCTGCGCGACCGCGGCGACGACGTGCTGCTGCTGGCGCGCCACTTCCTGGCGGCCGCAGCCGCGCAGCTGGGGCAGGACCCGCCCGAGCCGGGTCCGGCGCTGGCCGACCACCTGCGGGCGTACCCGTGGCCGGGAAACGTGCGCGAACTGGCGAACGCCTGCGCCTTCGCCGTACATGTGGGCGAGGCGCGAGGCCGGGTGGACCTGGAGCACTGGCCGGAGACGCCGGTGCTGCCGGGAGCCGGTGCGGGGCTTGTGGCGCCCGGGCTGCACGCCGAGACCCGCGCGCTCGAGGAGCGCCGGCTGCGCGAGACCCTGCAGCGCACGCGCGGGAACAAGTCGCAGGCGGCCCGCGCTCTGGGCCTGTCGCGCCAGGGGCTGCTGAAGAAGCTGCGGCGCTACGGGTTCACCCGCGCCGAGTCGGCGGCGCTCGCTCTTGACGGTGCGGGGGGTGGTCCCTAGAGTGCCCGTCTTGGGATGACCGACCCGCGATCCCCGGGCGCGCCCACCGTCTGTGAGGCCGCAGGATCGGGGGTCCGAACCGTGCAAGAGGGAGGCAATTCGTGGCCCGCAAGACGTTTCGCATCGGGCTCATCGGCGTCGGCGCCGCGGCTCAGATCAACCACATCCCGGCACTGAAGAGGATCGAGGACTTCGAGCTGGTGGCGCTCTGTGACCGCGACGCCGAAAAGGGCGCGCGCGTGGCGCAGAAGTTCCAGGTTCCGAAGTCCTACGGGCGCATCGAGGAACTGCTCGGCGACGAGGAAGTGGACGTGGTGGACCTGTGCACGCCCAACTACCTGCACGCGCCCATGGCGGTTGCGGCGCTGGAGGCCGGCAAGCACGTGTTCTGCGAACGCCCGCTCTCGCGCAGCGCAGACGAGGCCGCAGGGATGATCAAGGCGGCGAAGAAGCACGAGCGCATCGTCATGTGTTCGGTGCAGCACCGGTTCCGCCCGGATGCGCAGCTGCTGCGCAAGTTCGTCGAGAAAGGCGACCTTGGCGAGATCTTCTTCGTCAAGGCGGGGTGGCTGCGCCAGCGCACGCACTGGGACTCCGACGAGTGGCGCCGGCAGAAACGTGAATCCGGAGGCGGCGTGATCCTCGATCTCGGCTTCCAGACGCTGGACCAGGCGCTCTGGATCCTGGGGGGGCCGAAGGTGGAGTCGGTGACCGCGAGTCTGCACCGGGCCCGCAAGGGCGACGTGGAGGACAACGCGATCGCGTTCTTCCGCCTGGCGTCCGGGGCGACCCTCACGCTCGAGGTGACGTGGGGTTTGCTGATGGAGAAGGATTTCGCATACGTGAACCTGTTCGGCTCGGGCGGCGCGGCGTTGCTCAACCCGCTCCGCATCCACAAGGGAATGCACGGCACGCTCGTGAACGTGACGCCGCAGGTGGACACCTCGCGCTTCCAGTACAAGCAGTCCATGGAAGCCCAGTTCGCCCACTTCGCCGACGCGTTGCGCAAGGGCGGACGGCCGATGGGGGCGGCGGAGGAGATCCTGCCCGTCATGGAGATGCTGGACGCGGTCTATCGTTCGGCCGAGCAGGGCAGGGAGGTCCGACTCGCCTAGGTCAGCTGGGTCTCGTGAGCGCGTGCTGGCGATCGTTTCGGGTGTCCTGCTCGGGGTCGCCTTCCTGCCGCGCGTGCCGGGTTTCGTCGCGTGGGGGGCGCTAGTACCCCTGCTCATCGGGCTCGAGCAGCGCGTGCGTCGCTCTGCCACGGCCGGATCCCTGTTCCGGCTGGGCTGGCTGTTCGGGTTCGTCTTCTTCCTGATCGGGACCCACTGGATCGCGCTACTCTCCGAGGTGGCGATCACGGTGCCCTGGCTCAAGTACCCGGCATGGGCAGTGGCCTCCTCGTACCTCGCGCTCTTCAGTGGGCTCGCGACCCTCGTTGCCGGGGTGCTCGCGCGACCGGTGGGCCCGCGGCGATCGTGGACGGGGCCGGGGAGCGCGGCCCGGGTCCCGCTGGCACTGGCGTTCCCGGTCGTCTTCCTGTGCGTGGAGGAACTGCGCGCCTCCGGTGAAGTCGGTTTCCCCTGGTTCCAGCCTGGCTACACGCAGCACGCCTACGTGCCCATGCTGCAGCTCGCGAGCCTGGGGGGCGTGAGCCTGGTGACGCTCTGGGTGGTGCTGCTTAACGTGCTCCTGTGGCGCTTACTCACGGGCGGCGCGCGCCTGCGCTCGGCGCTCGGCGCCCTCCTGCTCGTCCTGGTGCCCTGGCTCTGGGGGCAGCGAGTGCTGCAGGTCGCCGCGGGACCGGCCGCAGCCGCTGAGCCGGCGTGCGTGGTGGCGCTGGTGCAGGGGAACGTGTCCGGGAAGATCAAGTGGTCTGGGCGGCACCAGCGCGAGATCCTGGCCACGTTCCTGCGGCTTTCCGATGAAGCCGCGGACCGCAGGCCGCGGCCGGTCCTGGCGATCTGGCCGGAGACCGCGACGGGCAGCTACCTGCACAGGCAGATCGACCAGGCGCTGGCCGTGGCGGGCTTCGCCGCCCGCACGGGTGTGCCGGTCTTCTCGGGTTTCGCCGACTACGCTTGGGACCGGGGCGGCCGGCAGCGCTACTACAACTCGGCCGCGCTGTTCGCGACGGATGGCTCGCTCGGACCGGTCTATGCGAAACGGCACCTCGTGCCGTTCGGCGAGCGCATGCCGTTCCAGCGCCTGATCCCCGTGCTCGGGCGCCTCGACTTCGGGCAGGCCGAGTGGACCCCGGGCGAGCGAACGGTGCTGTTCCCAAGCCCGGCGGGGCCCTTCACCTGCCTGGTTTGCTTCGAGGCGATCTTCCCTGATCTGGCGCGGTCCGACGTGCGCGCGGGGGCACGCTGGCTCGTCAACATCACTAACGACGAATGGTTCGGGAACAGCGCGGCGCTCTACCAGCATGCGGCGATGTCGGTCTTCCGCGCGGTGGAGAACCGGGTCCCGCTGGCGCGCTGCGCCAATACCGGTCTCACGCTGGTGGCGGATGCGAACGGCCGCGTGGTCTCGACGCTGCCCGTGTTCGAGCCGGGAGTTCTGGTCACGGAGCTCCCGCGGCCCGCCGCGGTCGCGCTCTCGACCCCGTACACGCGCTTCGGCGACTGGCCGGGTCTGCTGGGCCTGCTGGCGCTGGTCGGGCTCGCGCTGCGCGCCGCGGCCAGATCGCGTTGACACCTGCTTGAGCGCGTGCCCGGCATGTGCCTTACACTTCCGTCTTATGGGACCATGCAGCCTCCGGAGAGCGCGTGCCGCGATGCGGTTTCGGTGGTGCGATGAACCTCAGCCTGGGCATCCTGGGAGCGATGGGACTCGTGGGCCGGGTCAGGGCCGACCTCGGGGGCGCGCAGGGCTGGAGTCATTCGTCTGCTCGGACAACCTGCGCAAGGGAGCGGCGCTGAACGCCGCGCAGATAGTGGAGTGTTGGTTTGGCGCCAAACCGCCTGTGCCGGGGGAGGGTGGTTGCGAATGACGTCGGGCGAGCGCGTGGCGCCGCTGTTGCTGGGAGCTCTGGCCGGGTCGCTGGTTGCAGGACGGCTCGTGTCGGCCACCGCCTGCCTGCTGCTGGCGGGGACGTGCGCGGCGCTCGCTGGAGCACGCTGGCCGCGCGCCTCCGCGCTGCGACTCGTGGGCTTCGGGATGGCCGTGGCCGTGGTGCTGAACACCATGCTGGTCCCCGGTCGGCCGCTGGGCCCGGTGCCGCACGCCAGTCTCGAGGGCCTCCGGCTGGGAATGCTCCTGGGCCTGCGTCTCGCGGGCGCCGCCGTTGCGGTCCAGGGGCTGGCCGCGGCCTGGCCGGGGGAGCGCGCCGCCGACGAACTGGCGCGTCTACTGGCTCCGCTGGAGCGCATGCGGATTCCGGTGCGCGAGTCCCGCGCGGTGCTCGGTCTGGCGCTGCGCTTCATCCCGCTGCTGACGGGAGAGGGTACACGCATCGCGCGCATCCAGGGATTGCGCGCGGGCCGGCCGCCACGTGGCTGGCGCGAGCGCTTCACACGCCGGCGCGCGATCGTGATCCCGGTCATGGTGAATGCGCTCGAGCGCGCGGAGCGCGTGAGCCTGGCGCTCGAGGCACGGCACCACCGCCTGCGGGCCGTGGCGCCGCCGATGGCGCGCTTGGGTGCGGGTGGCGGCTGGGTTTGGGGGCTTGCGGGGTTCGCGGTGGCGGTGACGAGTCTGGTGTGGCGGGGCTGAATGAGGAACTACCGGTTGCTGGTCGCATATGACGGTACCGAGTTTCACGGCTGGCAGCGACAGCCGGGGTGTCGCACGGTGCAGGGGGTGCTCGAAGGGGCCTTGGCTGTAGTGCTTGAAGTGGAGGAAGTCACGCTCCAGGGTGCCGGGAGGACCGACGCCGGGGTGCACGCGCGCGGACAGGTGGCCTCGTTGCGCGCAGAGACGCCGATCCCGGGCGCTGCGCTGAAGCACGCGCTCGCCCGGCGCCTGCCGCGGGACGTGCGCGTGCTGGCCTCGGTGGCCGCAGAGGACGGCTTCGATGCGCGGCGCTCGGCGCTGGCGCGGCGCTACTCGTACAGGCTGCTGCGCGCGGAGGATCCGCTGGAGGGGAGGTTCGCTTGGCGGCCACGGCGCTGGCCGGAGCTCGCGGCTCTGGAAGCGGCGACGTGCGTAATCGAGGGCCGGCAGGACTTCTCGTCGTTCCGCTCGACCGGGAGTTCGGAATCAAACCCGGTGTGTGACATCACGAGGGCGCGCTGGGTGACGTGGGAGGGAGGGCTCCGCTTCGAGATCGTGGCGGACCACTTCCTCTACCACATGGTGCGTAGCATCGTCGGAACGGTTTTGGAGGTTGGCGCGACCGCCGATCCAACGGGCCGGATGCGGGCAGTGATCGAGGCGAGGGACCGTTCGGCCGCGGGTCCGACGGCGCCGGCGCAAGGACTCTGTCTGGAGGAGGTCATGTACCCGGGGGTGACGTCATGATGCGCATGGAGACGTGGTGGCAGCTGGCGATCATCACCTGCATGCTGGTCGGCGGGTTCCCTCAGTGGGCCCGGGCACAGCTGGTCGATCCGGGCCGCGCGACAGCCCGCGCGCGAGTCAACGCGGGACTCTCCGCTGCGCGGCGCAACGTGATCAGCGTCGCCGCCGAGCGCGTGAGCCCGGCGGTCGTGACGGTGAGCGTGGAAGCCACGCGCATGGTGCGCGTGGACCCGTTCGGGGGTTTGTTTCGCGACCCGTTCTTCGACCAGTTCATGCCGTCTCCGGAGCGGGCGCAACGGGTCTCGGGACTGGGCTCGGGCGTGATCGTGGATGCGAGCGGAGTCGTGCTCACGAACGAGCACGTGGTGCGCGAAGCGCAGAGGGTCTCGATCACGCTGCCGGACGGGCGCCAGTTCCCGGCCGAGGTCCTCGGCGCGTCGACGGCCTACGACCTGGCCGTGCTGCGGGTCAAGGGGAGCCGGCTGCCGGTGGCTCCGCTGGGCCACAGCGAAAACCTGGTGGTCGGGGAGTGGGCGATCGCCATCGGAAATCCGTTCGGCAACCTGCTCGAGAGCACCGAGCCAACGGTGACCGCCGGTGTGATAAGTGCCACGAACCGGGACATCAAGGGCGGGACCACGCAGACCGGAGTATACAAGCATATGATCCAGACCGATGCCGCCATCAACCCGGGCAACAGCGGCGGCGCGCTGGTAAACGCCGACGGCGACGTGATCGGCATCAACACCTTCATCCTCTCGGGCAGCGGCGGTTCGGTGGGCATCGGTTTCGCCATCCCGATCGACTTGGCGCGGCGCATCCTCGATGAGGTGACGCGCTACGGGCGGGTGCGGGTGGCGTGGCCCGGGATGCAGGTGCAGGTGGTGGACGGCCATCTGGCGCAGCAGCTCGGTTGGGCGGACGAGGGCGGCATGGTCGTGACCGGGGTCGATCCGGGCGGGCCCGCAGCGGAGGCCGGTGTGCAGGTCCGGGACCGCGTTCGCAAGGTGAACGGCCGCGTGGTGAACTCGGTGGACGACATTCAGGCCAGCGTCTACGGGCGGTTCATCGGAGACGAGTTGACGCTCACGCTCGAGCGGGAGGGGCGCGCGCTCACGCTCACGGTCTTGCTGGCCGAAGCTCCTCGGAGCACGGAGTGATTCGGGACCACCGCGGGCTGGAGCGCTGGTCCGAGGTGGAGCTGGCTGCGGCCGGCGCGGCCGTGCGCGAGGCGCCAGCAGATCGGCTCGCTTCCATGGTGACTCTGCAGTCTGCCTGCCTTCCTTGACGCCCCGGCGGCGGCTCCCTAGAGTCGCTCGGCTTTCCCATCCACGCCTGAGCGGCCCGGAATGGCCCCGGAGAGTCCCATGTCCCTGCACGAGCTGATGCGGCAGCGCGAAGAGAAGCTCGCGCAGTGGCGCGCGCTGGGAGTGGAGCCGTACGCCTACCGCTACGAGCCCACGCATCATGCGGCGGAGATTCTGGCATGGGGCGAGGCCGTCACCCAGGAGCCCGGGCAGCGGGTACGCGTGGCGGGCCGGATCATGGCCCTGCGGGGGCACGGCAAGGCCGGTTTTGCGCACCTGCTCGATGGCGGCGGGCGAATCCAGCTCTACTTCCGGGCGGACGCCCTGGGGGAGAGCTTCCGGCGGTACGAGCTGCTGGACGTGGGGGACTGGATCGGCGTGGAGGGCGTGGTCTTCCGCACCCGGACCGGCGAGATCACGGTGAAGGTCGAGGCCGTGGATCTGCTGGCCAAGTCCATGCGGCCGCTGCCCGAGAAGTGGCACGGGCTGCGGGACCCGGAGACCCGCTTCCGGCAGCGCTACGCGGACCTCTTCATGAACCTGGAGGTGCGCGAGGTCTTCCGCCGCCGCGCGCGTCTGGTCTCGGCGATCCGCGCGTTCCTCGACGGGCAGGGATACCTCGAGGTCGAGACCCCCGTGCTCCAGACGCTCTACGGCGGTGCCTTCGCGCGCCCCTTCGTGACCGAGCACCGCGCGCTCGGGATGCAGCTCTACCTGCGCATCTCGGACGAGCTGTACCTGAAGCGCCTGATCGTAGGCGGGTTCGAGCGGGTCTACGAATTCTCCCGCGACTTCCGCAACGAGGGGATGGACCGTTCGCACAATCCCGAGTTCACGCTGCTGGAGTACTACCAGGCCTTCGCCGACGTGCACGACATGATGACCCTCACGGAGCGGCTCATAGGTCACGCCGTGCGGGCCGCCACGGGCGGGCTCGAAATCCCCTGGCAGGGCCAGGGCCTCGACTTCACCGCGCCCTGGCCGCGTCTCTCGATGCTGGATGAGGTGGGGCTCGTCGTGGGCGAGGACGTCTCCGCGCTGGATCCCGCACAGCTCGGACGCCTGGCCGCGGCGCGCGGCATAGAGACCCGGCCCGGCACGGGCGCGGGCGGGCTGCTGGACGCGCTCTTCAGCGAGCTGGTTCAGCCCGGCCTGATGCGCCCCTGCTTCGTGGTGGACTTCCCGGCCGAGACGTCGCCGCTGGCGCGCGCAAGCCGTGTGCGCCCGGGCGTGGTCGAGCGCTTCGAGGTCTACGTCGGCGGCATGGAGCTGGCGAACGCGTTCTCCGAGCAGAACGATCCGGCCGCCCAGCGGTCCGCTTTCGAGGCGCAGATGACCCGCCGTGCGGGGGGCGACGACGAAGCGCAGGTGATGGACCACGACTACGTCCGGGCGCTGGAGTACGGCATGCCGCCCGCTGGCGGAGTCGGCATCGGAGTGGACCGCCTCGCGATGCTGATCACCGACTCTCGCTCGATCCGCGACGTCATCCTCTTCCCGCAACTGGGGCCCGAGGAGGGGCTGGGCCAGCCGGGCGACGAGGACGAGGAGCCCGCTCCGCCTGACGGTGCCCCGGAAGCGGCCGGGCCGAAGTGAGACTCCCGCTGTGGATCGCCGTGCGTTACCTGCGCACGCGACGGCAGAGCGGGTTCATCACCCTGCTCACCGGGATCTCGGTGGGTGGCGTGGCCGTGGGTGTGACCGCGTTGCTCACGGTGCTCGCCGTGATGAACGGCTTCGAGAACGAGGTGCAGAGCCGCATCGCCGGCACCGACGCGCACATCGTGCTGCTGGGGGAGACGGCCTCGGGTGTGGTGGGCGCTGATTCGCTCGCGGCCGAGGTGGGGCGGCAGCCGGGCGTGGAGGGTGTTGCACCCTTCACCTACGCCAAGGCCATGGTCTTTCACGAGGGCCTCACCGAGGGGCTCATCGTCAAGGGCGTGGACCTGCGTGCGGAGCGCGGGGTGACGAGCGTGGGGCGAAACATCCGGCCGGCCCTGGACTCGATCCCGGTCGTCAGCGAGGGCGGGTTCCCGGGCATCGTGCTCGGCAACGAGCTGGCGGGCCGGCTCGCCGCGAGAGTCGGTGACCGCGTCGTACTGGCGATGCTGAGCGGGGGCGGGGCCCCGCCGCTCGGATTTACGCCGCGGCTCAAGGAGTTCCGGGTCGTGGGCGTGTTCACCTCGGGCCTGTACACCTACGACTCCAGCCTGGGGTTCACGTCCATTTCGGCCTCGCAGGCCTTCTTCCAGATGGGGGATGCGGTCACGGGCATCGAGGTGCGGATCACCGACATGTTCGCCGCTCCCCGGGTGGCCGGCGAGCTGTTGCAGGCGGTCCAGCGGCCGGGGCTGCGCGCCAACAACTGGATCGAGCTGAACCGGAATCTCTTCACCTGGATGAAGCTGGAGAAGACCGTGATGTTCCTGATCCTGGCTCTGATCGTGCTGGTGGCGGCCTTCAACATCGTGAGCACGCTCTTCATGGTGGTCATGGAGAAGCGCCGCGACATCGGCGTGCTCCGGTCGCTCGGTGCACGGCGCGGCACCGTGCTGCAGGTGTTCCTGGCGGAGGGGATCCTGATCGGCGGCCTGGGGACGGGTCTGGGCGTGATGCTGGGCTCGGCGCTCATCGCCGTGCTCAAGCGCTACCCGTTCGTGCGGCTCCCGGGCGACGTCTACTTCATCGAACGACTCCCGGTGCGTCCCGAAGCGGGGGACTTCGCCTTCGTGACCCTGGCGGCGCTCGTCTTGTGCCTGGCCGCTGCCCTGTATCCGGCCTGGCGCGCTTCGTTGCTGGATCCGATCGAAGCCATCCGCCGGCAGAATTGAGGGATCACATGAACGGAGCTGGCCAGGTCTCTGGAGTCGCAAGCGTTGGGAGTGCTTCGCCAGTTCTGGTCGCACGCGGCATCGACAAGGCCTACGAGACCTTCCGGGGCAAGCTCGAAGTCCTGAAGGGGCTGGATCTTGACGTGATGGGTGGCACGATTGTGGCTATCCTCGGCGCCTCGGGCTCCGGAAAGAGTACCCTGCTGAACATCCTCGGGACACTGGACCGGCCGGATGCAGGCATGGTGGAGATCCGTGGCTGGCGGGTGGATCCGCTGCGGGACGATCAGCTCGCGAGCTTTCGGGCGCGGCGACTGGGTTTCGTCTTCCAGTTCCACCATCTGCTGCCCGAGTTCAGTGCGGAGGAGAACGTGATGCTGCCGCTGCTCATCGCCGGGGAGGGCGCCGGGCCGGCTCGCGAGCGGGCCCAGGCGGCGCTGACCGATGTGGGCCTGGCCGAGCGCTGGGACCATCGGCCGGCGCAGCTCTCGGGCGGCGAGGCGCAACGCGTGGCCGTCGCGCGGGCGCTGGTGGCCGGTCCGGAGCTGGTGCTGGCGGACGAGCCCTCGGGCAACCTGGATCAGCGCTCGGCGGCGCAGCTGCACGAGCTCATCGCATCGCTGGCCCGCGGACGGCGGCAGACGTTTGTCGTGGTGACCCACAATGATAGGCTTGCCGCGATCGCCGACCGGGTGCTCACGCTCGAAGGCGGGCGGCTCACAGGGACCTCCTAGAGGGACACTGATGCTCTGCCAGATCTGCGGCAAGAACCCCGCCTCGGTGCACTTCACCGAGATCCACGACAACAAGATGTCGGAGATCCACGTCTGCGAGCGCTGCGCAGAGGAGAAGGGGCTGCACGCGACCTCGAAGAAGCAGCAGTTCGACATCGCCGACCTGCTGGTGAAGATGGTGGACGATTCGACGGGCACCGAGGAGGAGCGCGTCGGGCACGTGGCGTGCCCGCGGTGCGGTCTGCTCTACTCAGGCTTCCGGGAGACCGGGCGGCTGGGTTGCGCGGATTGCTACACCGCCTTTCAGTTCCAGCTGCGCCCGCTGCTGCGGCGCATCCATGGGGACACGCGCCATCGGGGCAAGCGCCCCGCGGACGAGGGCGAAGGCGAGACGCGTTTCCGGCAGATCCAGCGCCTGCACGACGATTTGCAGCGCTCGGTCGAGCGCGAGGAGTTCGAGCGCGCGGCGGTCCTGCGGGACGAGATCCGGCACCTGGAGGAGGAAGCGCGCGCGAGCGGGGAGGGCAAGCCATGAACGGTCCGGAGCGCCCGCCCGCCGATTTCGACGAGCTCGTGGCGCGCCCGGCGCGCTGGCTCTCGGCCGATGGCCCGCACGCCGACCTGGTGCTGTCGAGCCGGATCCGGCTTGCCCGCAACCTGTGCAGCGTCCCCTTCACGCACCGCGCTCACGAGGAGCAGCTCCAGGGTGTGCTGATGAGCGTGTCGGGTGCGGCGCAGCGCAGCGTGGGCCTTGCCGGTGGCCTGCTGCTGCGGATGTCGGAGCTCTCGCCGCTCGACCGGCAGGTGCTCGTCGAGCGGCACCTGGTCAGCCACGAGCTGGGCGACGGGACCCGACCCCGCGGCATCGTGGTCTCGCCCGACGAGCGGCTCTCGCTCATGATCAACGAGGAGGACCACCTGCGGCTGCAGGCCATGGCGCCGGGCTTCCAGCTGACCGAAGCGTGGGCCTCGGCCGACGCGGCCGACGACGATCTGGACCGGTCGCTCGACTTCGCCTTCTCGGAGGAGATCGGCTACCTGACGGCCTGCCCGACGAACGCCGGAACCGGGCTCAGAGCCTCCGTGCTCATCCATCTGCCGGCGCTCGTGCTGCTCGACGAGATCCAGCGGGTGCTCAAGAGCATCATGCAGGTGGGTCTCAACGTGCGCGGCCTGTACGGGGAGCACAGCGAGGTCATGGGCAATCTCTTCCAGGTCTCGAACCAGACCACGCTGGGCCGCAGCGAGCGGGACTCGATCGAGATCCTGGAGCGGGTGACGCGGCAGATCATCGAGACTGAGGAACAGGCGCGCGAGCGGATGATGCGCGACGCGCGCGTGCAGATCGAGGACAAGGTGTGGCGGGCGTACGGGACGCTGCGTCATTGCCGGACCATCCACTCGCGCGAGGTCATCAACCTCTGCTCGGCGGTGCGGCTGGGCGTGGCGCTTCAGCTGCCCGGCCTGTGCCCGCTGCACGTGATCAACGAACTGCTGGTGCTGACGCAGCCGGCGCACCTGCAGCGCGCCTACGGCGGCGAGTTGAGCCCCGCCGAACGCAACGTCTACCGCGCCCAGCTCGTGCGCGAGCGGCTGGCCGCCGCCGAGCCCGGACGGTTGGCCTAGAAGGGGAGCTTCCCGACCATGCACGACAAGTTCACGGAACGCGTCCGGAAGGTGATCTACCTCGCCCGCGAGGAGGCGGCCCGGCTGCAGCACGACTACATCGGCACCGAGCACCTGTTGCTGGGCGTCATCCGCGAGGGCGAGGGCATCGCTGCCACGGTGCTCAACAACCTGGGATTGGATCTCGACCGCATCCGCCAGGAGGTCGAGAAGATGGTGAGCCCTTCGGGCGGCACGATGACCATCGGCGAGATCCCATTCACGCCGCGCGCCAAGCGCGTGCTGGAGCTGGCGGTCGAGGAGGCTCGCACCCTCGGGCACAACTACGTCGGCACCGAGCACCTGCTGCTGGGGCTGATCCGCGAGGGCGAGGGTGTGGCGGCGAAGGTGCTGCTCGAACTGGGCGTGGACCGCAAACGGGTGCGAGAGGAGACGCTGAAGCTGCTGGGGGGCACGCCTTCGGGGTCTGGAGCCCAGGAGCGCGAGGAGCGGCCCGAGACGCCGGCCCTGAACCAGTTCGGCCGCGACCTCACGCAACTGGCGCGCGAGGGCAAGCTCGACCCGGTGATCGGGCGCGAGAAAGAGATCGAGCGCGTCATCCAGGTGCTGTCGCGCCGCAAGAAGAACAACCCGGTGCTGATCGGCGAACCGGGCGTAGGCAAGACCGCCATCACCGAGGGCCTGGCGCAGCGCATCATCTCCTCACAGGTGCCAGAGAGCCTCAAGAACAAGCGCATCGTGACGCTTGATCTGGCGGCGGTGGTGGCCGGGACCAAGTACCGCGGGCAGTTCGAGGAGCGCCTGAAGACCGTGATGAACGAGATCCGGGAGTCCAAGGACACGCTGATCTTCATCGACGAACTGCACACCATCGTGGGCGCGGGCGGGGCGGAGGGTGCGATCGACGCCTCGAACATGCTCAAGCCCGCTCTGGCCCGGGGCGAGCTGCAGTGCATCGGGGCGACCACGCTCGATGAATACCGCAAGTACATCGAGAAGGACGGCGCGCTCGAGCGGCGCTTCCAGCCGATCATGGTGGAACAGCCGAGCGTCGCGGACACCATCGCGATCCTAATGGGCCTGCGGGACAAGTACGAGGCCCACCACGGCGTGAAGATCACCGACGAGGCCGTGGTGCAGGCGGTGAAGCTCGCGGACCGCTACATGAACGACCGCTTCTTCCCCGACAAGGCGATCGACGTCGTGGACGAGACCTGCGCGCGGGCCCGCCTCTCGGTGACCACCGTGCCGACCGAGATCCACGAGCTCGACCAGAAGCTCGAGGAGGCCGTCAAGGAGAAGGAGGCCGCGATCCGCGGCCAGGAATACGAGAAGGCCGCCCGCTTGCGGGACAAAGAGAAAGATCTGCGCGCACGGCGCAACGAGCTCAAGAAGACCTGGTCGGAATCCAAGCGCGAGCAGGAAGTGCAGGTCAACGGGGAGCTCATCGCCTCGGTGCTCTCGGTCATGACCGGGATCCCGGTGGTGAAGCTGGCGGAGGAGGAGACCGAGAAGCTTCTGCGGATGGAGGACGAGATCCGCAAGCGGCTGGTGGGGCAGGACGAGGCCCTGGCGGTTGTGGCGCGCGCGGTGCGCCGTAACCGCGTAGGCCTGCGCGATCCCAAGCGGCCCATCGGCTCGTTCATCTTCCTGGGCCCCACCGGGGTGGGGAAGACCGAGCTGGCCCGGGCCCTGGCGGCGTTCCTGTTCGACAGCGAGGACGCCCTGGTCCGCATCGACATGTCGGAATACATGGAGAAGTTCTCGATCTCGCGGCTTATGGGCGCGCCTCCGGGGTATGTGGGGTACGAGGAGGGGGGACAGCTCACGGAGAAGGTGCGGCGCAAGCCGTACTCCGTGGTGCTCCTGGACGAGATCGAAAAGGCGCATCCGGACGTGTTCAACGTGCTGCTGCAGGTCCTGGATGACGGCGTCCTGACGGATAGTTCGCGCCGCCGGGTGGACTTCAAGAACACGCTCATCATCATGACCTCGAACCTGGGTGGCCGGCAGATCATCGCCGGCGGAAAGCATCTCGGCTTCAAGCAGGCCGAGGGCGGCGACGAGCAGTTTGCCGCCATCAAGAGCACGGTCCATGACGAGCTGAAACGCACCTTCAACCCGGAGTTCCTCAATCGAATCGATGACACGGTCGTCTTCCATGCGCTCACGCGCGAGAACATGCAGGCCATCGTCCTCATCCTGCTCCAGCAGGTCCGCGATCGTCTCCGCTCGCAGGGTGTCATCCTCGACATCGATCCTGCCGCGATCGAGTTCCTGGTCGAACGTGGTTTCGATCCCTCGCTCGGGGCACGCCCCCTCAAGCGGGCCATCCAGCGGTTTCTCGAAGACCCCCTCGCGGAGCACCTGCTGCGTGGCAGGGTCAAGGATGGCGGCACCGTGCGTGTCGAACGGCGCGATGACGGACTCGACTTCGCGACCCGGACCGACGATCCGGCGCCCGATGCCCAACCCGCAGGCGCTCCGGCGCCGGCGAGCCCGGGAGGTTGACGTTCTCCTCGCGCTGCTTCTCCTCGCACTTCTGAGTTCTGGCGGGGCCCTCGCGCAGGGAGGCCCCGGGCCCGAGGGGCACGTCGTGCCTGCGCTCGCGCCGGCCGCGGCTGACGCGGACTCTGTGGCCTGGACGCCGGGCGTCGAATACCGCGTCGGAGCAGTGCGCGTCCGCGGGAACGCGCACACGGACAGTGTACGCATCATCCGCACCTTCGAAGTCCTGCCGGGCACCCGTTACGCCGACGCCGCCGTGCGTCGGGGGATCCGCAAGCTCTTCGCACTGGGGCTCTTCAGCGACGTCGCCGTGGACAAGGCCCCGGCTGGAGGCCGGATGGACCTCATCATCGTGGTGAAGGAACGGCCTCGCATCGGGAAGATCGAGTTCCGCGGGAACGCGAAACGCAAGTCCGAGGACCTGGAGAAGAAGCTCTTCCTGCATGTGGGCGAGGTCTATTCGCCCGTGGCCGTCCAGAGCCAGGTGGACTCGCTGGTGGAGTACTACCGGGACGAGGGCTTCTCGCGCGCCACGATCGAGGCTGTCAGCGACACTGCCGCGGACGGGGGCCTCGATCTGCGCTTCGCCATCCAGGAGGGCGAAAAGGTGCGCATCACGGGCATCGAGTTCGCGGGCGCGCGGGCCTTCCCGGTGAAGAAGCTCCGCAAGCAGCTCAAGACGCGTGCGAAGGGGTTCCTCGGCGGCGGCGGGGTCAAGGACGAGGACGCGGCCGAGGACCAGGAGAAGCTGGAGCGCTTCTACCACGACCACGGCTACCGCGACATGCGCATGCTGGCACGCGAGGTCCTGGCGACAGCCGACCCGCGCAAGCTCACGCTGCGGATCACGGTCGAGGAGGGGCGGCCGTACCGGATGGGCACGGCGCGCTGGTCGGGCAACGAGGTCCTGACGGCCGGCGAACTGGCCCCGCTCTGGAGGGTGAGGCCCGGCGAGCGCTACGACGCCTCGAGGATCGAGAAGGTGCAGGGCCTGGTCTACGCGGAGTACGCGGAGAAGGGCTACCTGTACGTGGGTGTCGACCCGCAGGAGACGGTGCGCGACTCGGACCTCGTGGACGTCACCTTCGTGCTCGGCGAGGGAAGGCCCTCGAAAGTCCGCTACGTCAACATCTCCGGCAACCGGATGACCCGCGAGAAAGTGATCCGGCGCGAGCTCGAGCTGCGCGAAGGAGACCGTTTCAAGCGTTCGGCGCTGATGCGAACCCAGGGCGAGCTGTCGAGGCTCGGCCTCTTCGAGGAGGTGCTGCCGGACTTCGCGCCGGCGGAGAGCACGGATGTGGACATCCAGATCAAGGTCAAGGAGAAGCAGGTGGGCACCGCGTCGGCGGGCGCGGGCTACACCGGCACGACCGGGATGACCGGCTTCCTCGAACTCGGGCACAACAACGTGCTGGGAAACGGGCAGAGCCTGGCGCTTCACCTCGAGCGCGGAAGCCGGCGAAGCGACTACTCATTGAGCTTCACGGAACCGTGGTTCCATGACAACCCGACCCTGCTGGGCATCTCGGCCTTCAACATGTCCGCCGAGCTCGACCTCTACCGGGAGCAACGGCGCGGGGGTTCGGTCCGGATCGGGCGGCCGCTGCCATGGCCGGACTACTCGCGCGGCTCGATCGGTTACAGCCTCGAGGACGTGACCATCAGCCAGTTCGGCTTGACGTTCTCGCGCCAGGACTCGATCGTGCTCTCGGGCGTCGCGACCGGAGAGCCGGTGCGCACCAGCAGCGTCCTGCTGGACTTCAACCGCAATTCCACCGACAACGCCTTCTACCCGACGCGGGGCACGCGCCTGACCTTGACCAGCGAGTTGGCCGGCGGGCCATTCCTGGGCGCCGTGAACTTCATCAAGAGCCGCGTGGAGGGCCGGATCTACCTGCCGTCGTTCATGAAGCACCTGACCACCATGGCTCGCGCACGGGCCGGGGTGCTGGGCATCTGGGCGGGCCAGGGTCGCGATGTCCCTCGCTACGAGCGGTTCCGCCTCGGCGGCGGCACCGTGGCCGACCCGCTGCGCGGCTACGATGACTACATGATCGTGCCGGAGAAGTTCATCCGGACGATCACGACCACGACCCGGACCATCGTGTCGATCGACACGACGGACCCCGCCCACCCGGACACCACCTTCAGCGAGAGCAGCTACACCAGCAAGGTCCGCTACCCGGGCGGACGCTACATGACGCTCTACAGCCTCGAGCAGCAGTTTCCGATCGTCGTGCCGCTGCGCGGCGTGGTCTTCTTCGACGCGGGCAACACCTGGGACCAGTGGGGCGAGATCCAGCCGTTCAAGCTAAAGATGAGCGTCGGCCTCGGGTTCCGCATGGAGATCCCGATGCTCGGCAACATCGGTTTCGACTACGGCTACGGCTTCAACCGCGACGACTGGCCGCACGGGAAGGGGCACTTCCTGCTCGGCAACGTGAGCTTCTGATGAGGATTCGGGGGACGCCATGACCTACCGGGCTTTTCCGCGCTCCGCCGGGGCGACCATGACCGCGGCGCTGGTGCTTCTGGCGCTGGCCGCCGCGCCGCTGCGCGCCGAGACCCGCTTCGGCTACATCGACTCCGGACGCATCTTCATCGAGTACACGGCCGCCAAGGAGGCGCAGGCCCGCTTCGACCGCCAGGTGCAGGGCTGGCGCGACGAAGCGGCTGAGAAGGAGAAGCTCGTGAATCAACTGCGCGCCGAGGTGCGTGACCAGTCCCCCATCCTGTCGTCGCTGAAACGCCAGGAGAAGGAGGAGGCGCTGCAGAAGGCCATCAGCGATTACGAGCGCTTCATCCAGGAGGTCTGGGGCCCGCAGGGCCGCGCCGCGCAGGAGAACGATCGCGCGACGGCTGACGTGGTGCGGCAGATCCGCACGGCGGTCGAGAAGGTGGCGGGGGAGAAGAGCCTGAATCTGGTCCTGGACGCGGCGAGCGGGGTCATCATCTACGCCGACAAGGCGCTGGACGTGACCGGGGACGTCCTCACCGAACTCAACGCCGCGGCGCAGGGCGCCACGGGGCCGTAGGGGGGCGTGATCATGGTCCTCAAGACGCTGGCGGAGCTGGCCATCGAGCTGGGCGGCGC
>Ga0315276_10001002_pt1 | contig 25038 bp, 19 predicted proteins | sample YL17G05_0_MG_FD_204542 | JGI IMG/M metagenome (GOLD analysis project Ga0315276, IMG submission 204542) | Sediment microbial communities from Yellowstone Lake, YNP, Wyoming, USA - YL17G05_0 | ecosystem: Environmental > Aquatic > Freshwater > Lake > Sediment | place: USA: Wyoming | collected... | reverse complement strand
TATTCCAGTTCAGGTTCGATGAGGGCGGCGAGCTCAAAGGGCACAGCTTCGGCAACCTTTTCATAGCCGCCATGACGAAGGTGACCGGCGATTTCAACGTGGCGATCAAGGAGTCTAGCAAGGTACTGGCTATACGGGGCAGCGTCCTTCCTTCGACTCTGGACAAGACTGCCCTGGTGGCCGAGCACGCGGACGGATCTACGACTGTAGGGGAGAGTAATATACCGGCGACGAAGAGCCGGATAATCAAGGTGAGCCTCAGGCCCGCCGGCTGCAAGGCGACCGATGAGGCGATCGACGCCATACGGAAGGCGGACGCCATCGTGATGGGCCCGGGAAGCCTCTATACCAGTATAATGCCGAATCTCCTCGTCGGCACGATAGCCAAAGAGATAACCGCCTCGAAGGCGATAAAGATCTACGTATGCAACGTCATGACCCAGAAAGGCGAGACCGACGGTTTCAAGGCGAGCGACCACCTGAGAGCCATCATATCCCACGCCTCGCCGGGCATCGTGGAGTACTGCATCATCAATACGGCGAAGATACCCGCGGATATGGTGGATAGGTACAAAGCGGAAGAGGCATATCCGGTCCTCCCCGATTCGGAGAACATAAAGAAGCTGAAGGCGAAGGTCGTCGAGGCGCATATTATAAACACAAAAGGTTATGTCAGGCACGATCCGGCAAGGCTTGCGAAAATAATCGTGGATCTCGTGGCGAGCCTGAAGAAGACCAGGGGTTGAAGACTGCAGAGCAGCTTATGACCATAGAGAAGACCGTAACGATAAAGAACAAGCAAGGGCTCCACGCCCGTCCGGCGGCGCTATTTGTCCAGATCGCGAACAAGTTCAACAGTGACATCACGATCAGTAAAGGGAAGAAAAAGGTAAACGGCAAGTCGATCATGGGGATCATGATGCTCGAGGCGGGTTTCGGTTCCAAGGTGACCATGGTCGCCAATGGCGACGATGCCGAGCATGCGGTGAAGGAGCTCGAGGCGCTCCTGGTCAATGAGAATATAGACGATGTGGTGCTTTAGAGGGGACAAGACGTGACGGTTTTGAAGAAGAAAGAGATCGTACTCAAAGGCATACCGGCATCTCCCGGCATAGTGAGCGGCAAGGCGTTCCTGTACGGCAGGGAGCAGTATACCATCTCGCGCCGCGCCATAAGCGACTCGCAGATACAGAACGAGATAAAGCGCTTCAAGGACGCGCTCGTGCAGACCAAGAGCGAGATCCTCGAGATAAAGAAGCGCATATCCGACGAGATGGGCGCCGAGCACGGCCAGATATTCAGCGCGCACCTGCTGGTCATCGACGACAGCATGCTCATCGAAGAGGTCATCGCCAACCTGAAGAAAGATAAGCTCGCCATAGAGTACGTCTTCCACGATGTCCTGCGCCGCTATATAAAAGTCTTCTCAGAGATGGACGACGAGTATCTGAAGGAGCGGATAAGCGACATAAACGATGTCGGCAGGAGGATACTGAGAAACCTTATAGGCGCCAAGGAGGATATCCTCTCGAATCTCAGCGACAAAGTGATAGTCATCGCCTATGATCTTTCGCCCTCCGATACCGCGACGATGCATAAGAAGAACGTCAGGGGCTTTGCGACCGACATAGGAGGCAGGACCTCTCACACGGCCATCATGGCGAAGTCGCTCGAGATACCGGCGGTCGTCGGCCTCGAGGTGTTGACGAAGAAGGTGGAGTCGGGAGACGCGATCATCATCGACGGGACCCACGGCATGGTGATCGTGAACCCTTCCCCCAGGACCCTTAGGAAGTACGAGGTCGACAGGGAAAAGTTTATCGCCTTCGAAAAGCACCTCCTGGAGATGAAGGACCTCCCGTGCTTGACGCTCGACGGAAGGAAGATCGAGCTCGCCGCGAACATCGAAGTGCCCGAGGATGTGCCCTCGGTTTTGGCGCACGGCGCCGAAGGCATAGGTCTTTACCGGACCGAATATTTTTACATGAACCGCAAAGATATCCCCACCGAGGATGAGCAGTTCAAGGCGTACTCGGCGGTGGCCAGGAAGGTGAAGCCCAATCCAGTGATCATAAGGACGCTCGATATCGGCGGTGACAAGTACCTCTCCCAGCTGGACGTGCCGCAGCAGATGAACCCGTTCCTTGGCTGGCGCGCCATACGTTTCTGCCTTGCGAGGCCGGACATATTCAAGAGCCAGCTCAGGGCGATATTGAGGGCCTCTGCGCACGGGAAGCTCAGGGTCATGTATCCGATGATATCCGGCCTGGAGGAGCTGAGGCAGGCGAACGCGTTTCTTGAGGAATGCAAGAAGGAGCTTAAGAAAGAAGGCGTTGCGTTCGACGAGAATATCGAGACCGGCGCCATGATAGAGGTGCCGTCCGCCGCGCTCACGAGCGACATACTCGCAAAGGAGGTCGACTTCTTCTCGATCGGCACGAATGACCTCATACAATATTCGCTTGCTGTGGACAGGGTGAATGAAAAGATCGCATACCTTTACGAACCGACACATCCGGCCGTGCTCAGGCTGATAAAGAGCGTGGTGGACCACGGACACAATGCCGGCATCTGGGTCGGGATGTGCGGCGAGATGGCTGGCGATATCATGATGACGATAATCCTGCTCGGGCTAGGCCTGGATGAGTTCAGCACCTCTCCCATAACCACGCCGGAGATAAAACGCGTCATCAGGGCCGTCACCATGAGACAGGCCAAAGAGGTAGCCAACGAGGCCCTCACTCTTTTGACCGGAAAAGAGGTAGAACTCTTCGCGCGCAGGAAGCTTAAAGAGATAGTCCCTGACATGGCGCTGGAAGAGTAAACCCATGCTGATCCTCGACGATCCCGCTGCAGTAAGAAAGTACGATAGATCCAACATGGTGGGGCTCATCGCCTCGTTCCCACGGCAGTGCCGCGTCGCCAAGAAGATAGGCCTCTCCTTTGACCTTCCCGGCTCCTATAAGAAGAGATATGAAAATATAGTCTGTACGGGCCTCGGCGGTTCGGCGATAGGCGCAGATATCATGCGATCCTATATACTGGATAGCGCGCCGACGCCGCTATTTGTGAACAGGGGGTATACCCTGCCCGCGTTCGTGGGCTCGCGTTCGCTCGTCATCGTCTCCAGCTATTCAGGCGATACCGAGGAGACGATAAGCGCTTACAGGGATGCCAGGAAGAAGGGCGCTAAGATCGTCGTTATCACGTCAGGCGGCCGCCTGCGCAAGATGGCGGGATCCGATAATTTCCCGGTCCTCGCGATACCGGGGGGATTGCCGCCACGCGCGGCGCTGGGCTATTCATCGATAGCGCTCCTTATATTATTGTCTAAAGCAGGGATCGTAGGGGACCAGTCAAAGCATATAGACGAGGCGATCGCGGTGATGAGCCGCCTCAAAGACGGCAGCATCGGGCTCAATGTCAGGCAGAAGAAGAACGTCGCCAAGGGCATAGCGGTAAAACTTTATAATAAATATCCGGTCATATACGGCTCCCAGGACAGGATAGATGCCGTTGTGACGAGATGGAGAGGGCAGCTTGCGGAGAACGCGAAGACGCTCGGGTCGAGCCACTTCTTTCCGGAGATGAACCACAACGAGATAGTCGGCTGGGACAACCCAGCGGCGCTATTGAAAAAGTTTGCCGTAGTTATATTGCGCGATAAAGGCGACCACCCGCGTGTAGCAAGGCGAATGGATATAACGGAGCCTCTCATGAGAGCCAGATGCGCAAATCTCACCGAGGTCAGGTCTTCCGGCAAAGGGCTTCTGGCGAGGATATTCTCGCTCGTCTATACAGGGGACTTCGTGAGCTTCTACCTTGCGATATTGAATAAGCGCGACCCGACGCCTGTAGAGCGGATCAAATATCTGAAGGATCGGTTGGGGGCGTAAAACAGGGTTTGAGATGAAGATAATAATATTGGCCGCAGGATACGCAGTAAGGCTCCAGCCACTCACCCTCAATACCCCGAAGCCGCTTCTCACTATAGGCGGGAAGGCCATAATAGACCGCATACTAGACAAGGCAGCTGCCGTGAAGGGATGGGATGCGGCGTATGTCATCACGAACGCCAAGTTTTTCTCCAAGTTTAACGATTGGCAGAGAATTTCCAAATATAAAGATAGAGCGGTCATTGTAAACGACGGCTCCACGACGAACGAGAACAGGCTCGGCGCCATAAAAGATATGGAGATAGTCATCGGGGAGCGCGGCCTGGCCGATGACATCCTCGTGATCGCGGGTGACAACCTGTTCGATTTCGATCTCGGCAAATTTATCGACTTCGCGAGCGCCAGGCAGGACGGCGCCTCGATAGCCCTTTACGATGTAGGCTCGAAAGAGCTGGCAAAAAATTACGGGATAGTGACGATCGACAGCTCAGGGGTGGTCGTCAATTTTGAGGAGAAGCCGCCGGAGCCGAAATCGACGCTCGCATCGACGGGGATATACTATTTTCCGAAAAATAAACTTTCATTTATAGGGAAATATGTTAAAATGCAGAATAAATTGGACGCGCCGGGCTACTATATAAGCTGGCTCAGCAGGACGGATAAGGTATACGGGTTCAAATTTTTTGAAGATTGGTACGATATAGGCAGTATCGACTCTTACAGGAAAGCGGACAAAGAATATACAGAAAAGGAGAAATAACTCGTGGCAAAACACAAGCATCTATTCACTTCAGAGAGCGTGACCGAGGGCCACCCGGACAAGGTCTGCGACCAGGTGTCCGACGCGGTCCTGGACAGCGTCCTGAGCCAGGACGAGCGCGGCAGGGTCGCTTGCGAGACGTACGTGACGATGGGCCTCCTTATAATAGGAGGGGAGATCACGACGACCGCTTACGTCGATATACATAAGATGTGCCGGGACCTCCTGAAGGATATAGGCTACTCGCATCCGAAGTACGGTTTTGATTATCACACCTGCGCGATATTGAACGCCATACATACCCAGTCACCCGACATAGCGATGGGCGTCGATAAAGGCGGCGCGGGAGACCAGGGCATGATGATGGGCTATGCCTGCAGGGAGACGCCCGAGCTCATGCCGCTTCCGATAATGCTCGCGCACAAGCTCTGCAGGAAGCTCGCCGAGGTGAGGAAGAAGAACATATTGAAGTATCTCGGGCCGGACGGCAAGTCGCAGGTGACGGTGGAATACAATGACGGCAAGCCCGTGCGCGTCACGTCCGTAGTCCTGGCCACACAGCATACGGAAGACGCGGTCGATAAGAAGACAGACCTGATGTCGGACGGCGCCAGGCGCGAGATCATAGAGAAGATCGCCAAGCCGGTCCTCAAGGACTATCTCGATAAAGATACCAAATTCTACATCAACCAGACCGGCAAGTTCGTGGTCGGCGGGCCGCAATCAGATACAGGCATGACCGGCCGTAAGATCATAGTCGACACGTACGGCGGCGCGGTTTCGCACGGCGGCGGCGCTTTCTCAGGCAAGGATCCCACGAAGGTCGACCGCTCGGCCGCCTACATGGGCCGCTACATAGCCAAGAACCTTGTCGCGGCAGGCATCGCGGATAAGCTTATGATACAGGTGGCATACGTCATAGGCAAGGCAGAGCCTCTCTCGATCATGGTGGACACCTACGGGACAGGGCGCGTGAGCGACGAGAAGATCGTAAAGATCGTCACCGACCACTTTGAGCTCACCCCGCACGGCATCATCGCTGAGCTGAACCTCCGCGATTCTGACGGTATGAGATACCGGAAGACCGCGGCATACGGGCACTTCGGACGCAACGAGGAAGGCTTCACCTGGGAGAGGACCAACATGGCCAAGGAGTTGGCCAGGTACATTAAATAACTGAAAGGCGAAGACCGACGATGAAATACGATGTCAAAGATCTAAGGACTGCCGCGAAAGGCAAGCTCCGCATAGAGTGGGCCAATGAATACATGAAAGTGCTCTCCCTGATAAGGAAGCGCTTTGCTAAAGAGAAGCCGCTCAAAGGCCTAAAGATGGCCTGCTGCCTGCACGTCACCACAGAGACCGCGAACCTTGCCATCACGCTGAAGGCGGGCGGCGCCGACGTCTCGATATGCGCCTCCAACCCCTTGAGCACGCAGGATGATGTCGCGGCGTCGCTGGTGAAGGATCACGGCATAGCCACCTTCGCCATCAAAGGAGAGGACAATAAGACTTATTACCGCCACATCGTGGACGCCATCGCGTGCGGCCCGAACATCACGATGGACGACGGCGCGGACGTAGTTTCTATGATACACAAAGAGAAGCGCCATCTCGCCGGCAGCATCCTCGGCGGCACTGAGGAGACGACGACGGGCATCATCCGCCTGAGGAACCTCGAGAAGAGGAACCTTCTCATGTACCCCATAATAGCCGTCAACGACGCCGACACGAAGCATCTCTTCGATAACCGTTACGGCACGGGCCAATCGACGCTCGACGGCATCGTTCGCGCGACGAACGTCCTCATCGCCGGCTCGAATTTCGTAGTCTGCGGTTACGGCTGGTGCGGCCGCGGCGTAGCGATGCGGGCCAGAGGGCTGGGTGCGAATGTCATCATCACGGAGGTGGACCCCACTAAGGCGCTCGAGGCGGTGATGGATGGTTTTAACGTCAAGCCGCTCAAAGACGCCTGCAGGATCGCCGATCTATTCGTGACGGTGACGGGCGATATCAATGTGATAAGGAAAGAGCACTTTGCGGCCATGAAGGACGGCGCTATCGTGTCGAACTCCGGCCACTTCAACGTCGAGATAGATATACCCGCCCTGGAGAAGATGTCAAAGAAGAAACGGCGGATCAGGGAGTTCGCGGACGAATACACTTTACGAGACGGCCGCAGGATCAATCTTCTGGGCGAGGGAAGGCTCATCAACCTGGCGGCGGCAGAAGGCCATCCGGCAAGCGTCATGGACATGAGCTTCGCGAACCAGGCGCTCTGCTCCGAGTATGTCGCGAAGAATTATAAAAAACTTGCGAAGAAGGTCTACAAGGTCCCCGACTTTATAGACAAGAATATAGCGAAGCTGAAACTCGAGTCCATCGGCGTCAGGATAGACACGCTGACGGAAGAGCAGAAAAAGTATCTCGAGAGCTGGGAAGCGGGAACTTAGGTCTGGACATTTCGCTGAAATGTCCGACCATCCCGCGCCTCTGGCGCGGGATAAAAAATAAGGAGTTATACCGACGATGGGAAGAAGGCCTATTGACGTAGACAGGTTGGCGCTCGACCTGATATTGAACGACGATATGAGCGCCAAGAAAGAGCTCGCCGCCAGGATAAAGGACATGGCGTATAAGAAGGGCATATTCCTTGCAAGCATAAACGGTTTCTACATGGCCCGCGGCAGGGGCGAGACCGCCACCGATTTTACGGTCCCCGCGATCAATCTGAGGGTCCTCACCTATGACCTCGCCAGGGCGATATTCAGGACAGCGAAGAAGATCGATGCCGGCGCCTTCATATTCGAGATAGCGAAATCAGAGATGGGTTATACGAACCAGCCGCCTGTCGAATATACCGCCGTGATCCTGGCAGCCGCGATCAGGGAGGGCTGGGTTGGGCCTGTCTTTGTCCAGGGGGACCATTTTCAGATCAATCACAAGAACTTCGCCCAGGACCCGGAGAAGGAGCTCGACGGCATAAGGACGCTCATCCTCCAGGCGGTCGAGGCCGGTTTCTACAACATCGATATAGACTCTTCAACCGTCGTGGACCTGTCCAAGAAGGATATAAAGAAGCAGCAGAGGGCGAACTACGAGTCCTGCGCGAAGCTGACGAACTTCATCCGCCAGCACCAGCCGCGCGGCATCGAGATCTCGGTAGGCGGAGAGATCGGCGAGGTCGGCACTAAGAACTCCACGGTCGAGGACCTCGAGGCGTTCATGGACGGGTATAGAGATAAGCTGCGCAAGGGCAGGGTCGGGATCAGCAAGATATCGATCCAGACCGGGACCTCGCACGGCGGCGTCGTCCTGCCGGACGGGACTATCGCGAAGGTGAAGCTCGACTTCGATACTTTGCGCGCCCTCTCAAAGGAGGCGCGCGAGAAGTACGGCATGGCCGGCGCTGTCCAGCACGGGGCCTCGACGCTTCCGTCTGAGGCATTCGGCAAGTTTCCCGAGGTCGGCACCGCGGAAGTGCACCTGGCTACGGAGTTCCAGAATATGGTATACGAGTCGAAACATTTTCCCGCGGAGCTTAAGCAGAGGATGTACGATTGGCTGAAGACGAACGCGGCAAACGAGCGCAAGCCGGACCAGACCGACGAACAGTTCTTCTACAGCGCGCGAAAGAAAGCGCTCGGGGCCTTCAAGAAGGATATCATGGGCCTGCCGCAGGAGACGAGGGACGCCATCGCCAAGGATATCGAGGCGAGGTTCGAATTCCTGTTTGGCGTACTGAACGTGAAGGGTACGTTGAGCGCCGTCCTCAAAAATACTGTCCTGAAGCGCGTGATACACAGAAAGCCCAAGGCTCATGGAGAGGTCGACATGAGCGGAGAAGGGGCGGATTAGCGGGTTTACGTCCTCTTATTGATCAGATAGACTCCCAGGACCGCGAAGACGATATTCCCCAGCCATGCCGAGGCGATCGGCGGAAGTATCCCGGCCTTTCCGAAAGCTATGAATATCGCTATGAAGGCGTAGTATAGAAGCCCTATCACTATACTCATGCCTATCCCTATCAGCACGCCGCCCCTCGTCGTTATGATGGCGAACGGCGCCCCTATCAGGATGATGACGAAACTGATGAGCGGGAAGGCTATCTTGTAGTGCAGGTCGACGAGGAGGTTCTTCACGAACCTCGCCCCGGTTCCTCGGAAGTTCACTATGTACTTCTCTAATTCCCTGTAGCTCATGTATTCGCTCCGCCACTCGCGGTTGGCAAAATCGCGCGGCTTCTCTTTTAAAGGAACATCCCTCTCGTTGTAGAATCTGGGTTCTCCCAGGATGGTGCCGGAGTTGTCTATCTGGTAGACGATGACCTTGTAGAACCTCCATCCGTCTCCCGTCCAGGCGCCGCTCTGCGCCGTTATCTTTGAGGTGAGCTTCTCGGCTGCGTCGTGTTCGTGTATGATGATATCGTTGAGGAGCTTCTTCTCCGTATCGTAGGAGCGCGCGAAGATTATCCTGTTCCCCGAACCGTAGATCGCCACGTTCTTGACTATCTTTGTCAGGCCGCCCTTATGCTTCTCCTTTTCAAGCTCCTCCGTCCTTATATAGTTGGCCACCTTTGAACTGATCGGGATGACGCGGTCGTTCACGACGAAGACGACGGCGCTTATGATAAAGCCGACTATGAGGATCGGGGAGAGGATGCGCCAGAGGCTTATCCCGCTGGACTTCATGGCCGTTATCTCATTGTGTTTATTGAGGTTCGAGAGGACGAATATGGAGGATAGCAGCACCGCCATGGGCGTCACCTGGATGAATATAGTCGGCAGGTAATAGACGTAGAAAGCCGCTATAGAAGCGCCCGGTATCTTGTACTTCACGATATTATCGATGAACGAGAAGATGTCGATGATGACCGCCATCACGTTGAATAATAGCAGGCACCAGAGGAAAGGCCCCAGGAATCCGCGCACTATGTATCTGTCTATGATTTTCATGACAAGATCCGGTTAACTTGAGCCTCTCGCAAGCGTCAGGCACCTGACTTCTCTTGCGCCTGCGTCCAAAAGCGTCCTGGCGCACTCGTCGAGCGTGGCGCCGGTCGTCATGACGTCATCCACCAGAAGGATCGTGCAGCCGCGGAAGGGCGAGGCCGTGCTCCCGCGCGCCCTGAAGGCGCCTTTCAGGTTGCAGAGCCGCGCCTCGCGCGACAATTCATTCTGATTGGCCGTCTCTTTTATCTTCTCCAGGCAATCCGTGACCGGCAGGGCAAGCCCGGAGGCTATGGCTTGAGCGAGCAGCTTCGACTGGTTGAAGTCCCGCTGGCGCAGTCGTTTATTGTGCAGCGGAACGAAGGTAACAAGATCGGCGCTTTCGGCGAGGACTGCCTCATCCTCCAAAAAATCTATCATAAGTCGCGCAAATAGTCCGGCTAGCGACCTTCTGTTCCTGTACTTGAACAGGTGTACGAGCTCTTTTAAGGCGCCTTCGTAAAGGCAGGCTGAGCGCGCTATCGCGAAGGAGGGCCTCGCCTTTAGGCAATCGCCGCAAAGAGAGCCGCCGGGGGTGCTCACCTGTATGGTGCGGCCGCTGGAGGCACCTAAGGTGCCGACGTGGCTTGGGTCTAAGGCGCGGCCGCATGAGGCGCAATAAGGTTTCGGATTTCTTCCGATAGTCCCCAGGCAGAAGCTGCAAGCGCCCGTTTCGTTCGAGGCCTCGAGGGCTTTCTTACAGACTGCACACCGGAGCGGGTAGACCAGGTTCGCGATACTCTTCGCTAAAGCGGAAATCGCATTCATGGCGCCTATGATAACATAGCGCCTGGACTTTTGTCTATATAAACAAAGATATTGACCTTATAATGATACTTTTATACTATATATTATGAATAATAAGGACATATTAAGGAAATTATGAAGCAAGGGACGGTCAACCTGCTCAAAACCGCTTCCGGCGATAGGTGGAAGGCCATAGGCGTGGCCTCGCGCGCCGGCATCCTCGTTCCGCTATTTTCCGTCTATTCAAAGGATAGCGCCGGCATAGGCGACTTCGGCGACCTGAAGCTAGCCGTCGACCTTTGTTCGAAGACAGGCGCTTCTATCATCCAGCTTCTTCCAATGAACGAGATCGGGTCCACATTCTGCCCATATGACGCTGTAAGCTCGTTCGCCCTGGAGCCGTCCTACATATCGCTTGGCGCGCTGCCCGGCGCAGGGAAGGGACCAGTAAGGGCCGGGATAGATAAGATACGCAAAGCCTTCGCTGCCGGCGCCGGCCATGTCAATTACGCGATAAAGGAGGCGAAGAAAGAGGTCCTCCGGGAGGCGTATCTCGGCGATAAGAGCGCCGATAAAGCGGAATTTAAAAAGTTCACTGATGCCTCCGGATACTGGCTCGACGACTTCGCTCTGTACAAGGTTTTGAAGCACTACCATGCCGGCAAGCCGTGGTACGACTGGCCCGAAGAATATAAGAGGCGCGACACCAAAGCGCTCTCAGCTTTCAGGAAGGAGCACGAAAAGGAGGTGTCGTTCCAGATATGGGAGCAGTTCATCGCCTTTAGCCAGTTCAGGGAAACCAAGCGTTACGCCGGCTCGAAGGGCGTGCTGATGAAGGGCGACCTGCCCATCCTCATATCCCGCGACTCAGCCGATGTCTGGGCCCATCCGGAATTTTTCAAGCTCGACTTCGCGGCAGGCGCGCCTCCGGACATGTACTGCGCGAAGGGGCAGCGCTGGGGGATGCCGACCTACGACTGGCCGGCCATCGACGCGGACAAGTACAGGTATCTCAAAGAGAAGCTGAAGTTCGCAGAGAACTTTTACGATATCCTGAGGATCGACCATGTCGTCGGCCTCTTCCGCATATGGTCCATACCGCAGAACGATCCCGCAGAGAATGAGGGGCTCCACGGCGTCTTCGACCCGTCTGACGAGAATCTCTGGGACGAGCACGGCAGGCGGCTTCTCTCCGTGATGCTCGAGAATACAAAGATGCTCCTATGCGCCGAAGATCTCGGCATGATACCGAGGGGATGCCCTGCGGTGCTAAAGGAGTTCGGTATACCCGGTAACGAGGTCCAGCGCTGGGTGAAGGACTGGGAGAAGCACCACGACTTCCTTCCGCCGGAGGAGTACCGCCACGTTTCGGTCGCGATGCTATCGACGCACGACACGACCAACTGGGCTGCCTGGTGGGAGAACGAGGCAGGGACTGTCGACGAGGCCCTCTTCATCCGGAAGTGCCGCGACCGCGGCATCGACTTCGAGCGCATAAAGGATAAGGCCTTCGACGTCTCGCGCTCCAGGCACGGCCGGCTGCGCTGGCAGGATATCGTGAGCTCGAAAGAGGTCCTGACAGGCATCCTCGGAAAGCGCGAAGAAGAGCTGCGCGACTTCATAGAGATGTACGAGAACACGTATCACGAGAAGGAGAAGTTATGGAAACATCTTGGCCTCAAAGGCGCGATGAGGGAGCGCTCCGACGCCGGGATCGTGAGCGCCGTGCTCGGGATAACGCTCGGCTCCCGTTCGATATTCTGCATAGAGCTGCTCATCGACTACTTATACACCGCTGACATGTTTAAGGGTGATCCCTATCAATACAGGGTGAACAAGCCCGGCACCGTCACAAAGACGAACTGGTCTCTTACGATCCCAATAGCGCTCGAGGACCTGTTGAAACACAAGGCATGCAGTAACATGAAGAAGCTCATCTCGGATTCCGGCAGGAGTTAGGATATGGCATCTAAGGCGGCAAGGAAGCGCCGTTATATAGCGTTCTTCGATTTCGACAATACCATAACGCCCCACGACATCCTCGACGATATCATCGCCCGTTTCTCGCCGGATGACGGCTGGGTGGAGCTGGAGCGGCGGTGGGTTGCGGGCCATATCGGTTCCAGGGAATGCCTCGACGGCCAGATGAGAGGCGTGCGCATCACAAAGGGTCGCCTTGGCAGGTATCTTTCGAAGATAAAGGTCGATCCTGCGTTCAAGAATATCCTGAAGCTTTGCGATTCCAAGCATATTAAGAAGTTTATTCTAAGTGACAACTTCGGGTATATAGTGAAGAGCATACTGAAGGCCAATGGCATACGTGGCTTGCGCATCTATTGCAACAGTCTAAAGTTCTCCGGCGACAGGCTCATACCGAGATTCCCGTTCCTGAACGCGCGGTGCCATAAATGCGCCCATTGCAAGAAGGCGAATCTCATATCGAGGGCAGGGAAGGCCGCAGTTACCATCTACGTCGGGGACGGCCTTTCAGATATATGCCCAGCGAAAAATGCGGATATCGTATTCGCAAAAGGCCGCCTCGAGAAATATTTCAGAAAGAGAAAATTGTCCCACATACCGTTCGAAAATCTTAACGAAGTCCACGGACATCTTAAAAGGAGCGTGTTATGAGTCAGAAACAGAAGACTATCATCCGCAACAATAAGGAAAAGGCGTTGACCACAGAAGACCTCCTGAAGCTGGAGGAGAAGTATTGCTCATGGGGCGACACCGTCCATTATGTGCCCAATCCCAACATATTCGAAAGGTGCAAGGGCTCTTTTCTCTATGACGACCGCGGCGTAGAATATCTCGACCTGCAGATGCTATACTCAGGCGTGAATTTCGGGTACATGAACGAGAGCGTCGTCAACGCGCTGAAGCTGCAGCTCGACAAACTTCCGCATCTGGCCTGCCAATACCTGCACAAGGAGAAGATACTCCTCGCCGCGAAGATCGCCCAGCGTTCCGAGAGGACGTTCGAGGAGGCGGGTAGGGTCCATTTCAACGTAGGCGGCGCCGCCGCCGTCGAGGATTCGATAAAGCTCATCCGCAACCACACGGGCAAGAACCTCATGTTCGCGTTCATGGGCGGATACCATGGCCGCACCCTCGGCGCCACCGCGATAACGTCGAGTTACCGCTACAGGGAGAAGTACGGCCACTTCGGCGACAGGGCCCATTTCATCCCGTTCCCGTACTGTTTCAGGTGCCCTTACGAGAAGAAGAGAGAGTCTTGCGGAATGTTCTGCCTGAAGCAGTTCGAAAGGCTGTTCGAGACCGAATACTACGGCGTCGTCAACAATAAGACCGGCTCATGCGAATTCGCCGCCTTCTATGTCGAATCCATTCAGGGCACCGGCGGCTACGTAGTCCCGCCGCCGGACTATTTCTCAGGACTGAAGAAGGTCCTCGACAGGTACAAGATACTGCTCGTCGATGACGAGATCCAGATGGGTTTCTTCAGGACGGGAAAGTTCTGGTCGATCGAGCATTTCGGAGTCACGCCGGACATCATCGTATTCGGAAAATCGCTCACGAACGGCATGAACCCCATATCAGGCCTATGGGCAAAGGAGAAGCTCATCTCCCCGAAGGTCTTCGGCCCAGGTTCCACCCATTCCACCTTCTCATCGAACCCGCTCGGCACGACCGCGGGCCTCGCGGCGATGAAGATAATGGAAACGCATGATTTTGCCGCCGAGGTCCCGAAGAAAGGAAAGTACTTCCTCTCGAGGCTTAAGAGCCTCAAGAAGAAGTATCCGCAGATAGGCGACGTGGACGGCCTGGGCCTGGCGCTCAGGATCGAGATGTGCCAGAAGGACGGCTATACGCCGAACAAACCCCTGACCGACGCGATAGAAGAGATAGGCCTGAGCGGCAGCCTCACTGCCGGCGGCAGGCAGCGCGGCCTGGTGCTCGACGTGGGCGGCTACTATAAGAACGTATTCACGCTCGCCCCATCTCTTTTTATAACGGACCGTGAGATCGACCTCGGCGTCGAGCTCTTCGAAGAGGCCCTCTCTAAAGCGCTGAAGAAGTCCTGACCACAGGAGCGGCCATGCTATCAAACGTCGTAGATAAGGTCATCTCCGTTACAGATCCCCATCTCCTGAGCGGACTTGCGAAGGGGACGCCCAGGGCGTTCCTCGACCGCATGCAGCACGACTCTTTCAGGCGTGTCGTTCGATACGCCTACAAGCACTCACCATTTTACCGGAAAAAGTTCGACAGCCTGAAGATCGACTGCCTTAAAGTAAAAAGGCCGGAAGACCTGGGCGATTTTTATACGACTCCGGCCGATATAGTGGAACACGCCGAGGACTTTTTGTGTAAGCCGCCCCAGATGGTCTTCGAGTCCTCCGGCACTACGGGGAGGAACAAGCGTGTCTATTTCGGCCATGATGAGCTCGATCGGATCGGCCGTTTCAACGCGGCAGGGCTCTTCCTAGGAGGCGTTGAGCCGGACGACAGGATCGTCAACGGCTTCGACTTCTGCATATGGATACCGGGGATGATCGCCCATAAGGCGATGGAGTCTTCGGGGCTGCTGAGCATGGCCGCGGGCAAGGTCGATCCCATGGAAGTCTATAAGAGGATACCGGTCTACAATTTTAATATCGTTCTCGGAGAACCGACATGGCTCATAAAGCTCACCGAGATAGCCGAGAAGAACGGCGCGTATCCGCTAAAGCTGATCATAGGCGGGGCAGAGGAGATGCCGGATGCAGCCAGGCCATGGATGAAGAAGGTATGGCAGGGCGCAGAGGTGAGGATGGTCTATGCCTCGGTCGAATCCGGCGGCATCCTGGCGTTCGAGCCGTTCAACGTCTGCGGTTCGTACCATGTGGATGAGAACAATTTTCTCGTCGAGATAGCCGGGCCTGACAAGGAAGGCTACGGCGAGGTCGTATTCACGACGCTCTTCCGCAGGACGATGCCGCTCATCAGGTATTGCAACAGGGATGTGAGTAAACTCATAGAGGAGAAGTGCGCCTGCGGCCTGCCGTACAGGCGGCTCGCGAAACTTAGGGGCAGGACCGATGAACTGGTCGTCGCCTCGGGCGGAAACCTCTATCCTCTCATGTTCGAGGAGATGTTAAAAGACATCGGCGGCATCACGAGCGAGTGGCAGATCGTATTCAGGCTTAACGGCATGAAAGAGGTTATGGAGTTCAATCTTGAGTCGAAGGGCGACCGTTCGCCCGAGTCGATAAGGGAGAACGTATTTGCCAACATGCGGTCGCGTTATCCGGACCTGTGGAAGAACCTCTCCATGGGCATATTCGCCACAGAGTTCGTATACCACACGCCGGGCACTTTGCGCACTGGTAGAAAGCTCCTGAGGATCGTCGATAAGAGGAGTTACCGGGATGGCTAATAAGAGGCAGTCGTGGGGCACGAGGCTCGGCATCATCATGGCGGTCGCCGGAAGCGCCGTAGGGCTCGGTAACTTCCTCCGCTTTCCCGTCCAGGCGGCGTCGAACGGCGGCGGCGCCTTCATGATACCGTACTTCATCTCACTATTAGTCCTCGGCATCCCGCTCATGTGGGTCGAGTGGACGATTGGCCGCTACGGCGGCGGGTTCGGCCACGGCACAGCGCCCGGCATATTCCACACGATGTGGCAGAAGAACCGCTTCATAAAGTACTTCGGCGTCATCGGCATATTCGGCCCATTGGTCATCCTCATCTACTACACCTATATCGAATCCTGGACGCTCGCCTACAGTTTCTTCGCCATTACCGGAAAATACGCCGGTGCTGCGACCGAGTCTGCTATGCAATCTTTCCTCAGAGGTTTCCAGGGGCTCGAGCATAATCAGCACTTCTCAGGCCTTGGGATAGCATACATATTCTTCATCATCACGTTCCTCTTGAACATGTGGGTCATATATTACGGCATAAAGGGCGGTATCGAAAAATTGTGCAACATAGCGATGCCGCTCCTGTTTATATGCGGGATCATACTTACGGTGAGGGTCCTTACTCTCGGCGCGCCTGATCCGGCGAGACCGTCGTGGAACCTCGTGAACGGGCTGGGCTTTCTCTGGAACCCCGACTTCAGCGCCTTGAGAAGCGCCAAGGTCTGGCTTGCCGCCGCAGGTCAGATACTCTTTACGCTTAGCATCGGCATCGGCGTCATACTCACCTATGCGAGCTACCTTTCCAAAGGCGACGACGTCGTCCTCTCCGGCGTATCGGCCGCCGGAATGAACGAATTCGCCGAGGTCATCATCGGCGGCAGCATCGTCATACCGGTGGCGTTCGCGTTCTTCGGCCCGGAGAATATCCAGGCGATAGCGAGGGGGGGTGCTTTCAACCTCGGGTTCGTGACGATGCCTCTCATCTTCAGTAAAATATCCTCAGGCGCCTTCTTCGGATGCGTATGGTTCCTCCTTCTCTTCCTGGCCGGCATAACGTCATCCGTCTCTCTCGCCCAGCCGGCAATAGCGTTCCTGGAGGACGAGTTCAATATAACGAGAAAGCGCGCCGTGCTCATATTTGCCGCAGTGACGTTTATCCTCTGCCAGCCGGCCATATTCTTCCTAGGCAGGGGCGTGGTGGACGAACTCGATTTCTGGGGAGGCACCTTCTGCCTCGTCTTGTTCGCGGCCGTCGAGGTCGTGCTCTTCGCGTGGGTCTTCGGCATGGAGAACGCGTGGAAGGAGATACACCACGGCGCCGACATGAATGTTCCCGGGGTCTATAAGTTCATCATCAAATATATAACGCCGCTATTCCTCTTTGCGATACTGGGTTTCTGGCTGTATCAGGACGGCATACCTATAATACTGATGAAGTCAGTCGGGCCGAACAAGGCCTTTGTCCTGGCCACGAGATTTTTCCTCATCCTGATTTTCATATCGATCGCCATCATGGTCAAGATAGCGTGGGCCAGAAAGAGGAGGGCCCTGAAACGATGAGACCGTCAGGCTGGGTATTCCTCATCCTTTCGTGGGGGGCCATAATAGCGCTAGTCGCGTTCTGTTTCTACAAGATCTTCACAAAAAAGAAGGTTGATTGACCGCACCATGAGTAAGATCGACATAAAGAGCCTCTCGAGATCAGAGCTCGAGGCGAGCCTCGAGGAGATGGGCGCCGAGTCATACAGGGCCGGGCAGGTATTCAGGTGGCTCTATAAGTCAGGCGCAAAATCGTTCGACGAGATGACGGACATCGCCGCCGACCTGAGGCCGCGGCTCAAGACAAAGTTCCACATAACTCATCTGGCTCTCCTCGATTCGCGCTCCTCGGCGATCGACGGCACGACGAAGTGCCTCTTCAAGCTCGAGGACGCCAACACGATAGAGGCGGTATTCCTGCCCGAACCGAAGCGCACGACGGTGTGCCTCTCGTCGCAGGTCGGCTGCAAATTCTCCTGCAGTTTCTGCGCGAGCTCTCCCTTCGGGTTCGTGAGAAATTTAAAGGCCTCCGAGATCCTGGATGAAGTCCTCTTCCTGAGGGAGAGGGACCCGTCCAGGGCCATAACGAATATCGTCTTCATGGGTATAGGCGAGCCGCTCGACAATTACGACAACGTGATGAAGGCGATAAGGATATTCAACGAAAGGGACGCGTTCAACATAGGCGCCAGGAAGATCACCATCTCGACATGCGGCATCATACCCGGCATAAAAAAGCTGTCAGAGGAAGGACTGCAGGTCGAGCTTTCGGTCTCGCTCCATTCGGCTGACGACAAGACGCGCTCGAAGTTGGTGCCGATAAACAAGAAATATCCTCTAAAGGACCTGATGGCGGCCTCGAGGGAGTATACGGACCGGACCGCCCGCATCATAACGTTCGAATATGTCCTCATAAAGGACGTGAATACTTCGAAAGAGGACGCCCTGAAACTGGCGCGCCTCCTGAAGGGCCTGCATTGCAAGGTCAATACGATCTCATACAATAAGATAAAGGCGAAGGACTACGAAGAGCCGTCCGCAAAGGACGTGGGGCTCTTCATGAAGACGCTGAAGGAAGGCGGCGTAAACGCCATCCACCGCAAATCGAAGGGCGAGGATATCGACGCGGGCTGCGGCCAACTCAGGATATCGAAACTATGATCAGGAAACCATGGATAAGATCGCGAAGAGCCTGAGATACTCCCTCTGGGACGGGATATTCGCCAGCGTCATGACGGGCTGCAGCGAGACGTTCATCGTGCCGTACGCGCTCGCGATGAAGGCCGGCCCCACGCTCGTCGGCATGCTCGTCGCCCTGCCGAACCTCGCAGGCGCGCTACTGCAGGCCTCATCGGCCGCGCTCTCGGAGTGGATCGGTTCGCGGAAGACGCTTACCGCTTTAGCTGTATTCCTGCAGGCCCTGATGTGGCTGCCGGTCATCGCCATCCCGTATATCTTCAGCCTGCACAGGGCCTCCTATCTTATCGTCTTCTACGCGATCCTGATAGCGGTAGGGCTCGTCTCGTTCCCACCGTGGTCTAGCCTGATGTCCGACCACGTGCCGGAGAACGAGAGGGGAAAGGTCTTCGGATGGCGGAACCGCATCTTCGGCGTCACCAATATCAGCTCTATGCTCGCGGCAGGTCTCGTCCTGCAAGTATTCAAGGATCTTCTGAATGACCCCATAACCGGCTTCACGATAATATTCACGGTCGCTTTCATCTCGAGGCTCTTCTCCGCCTACTTTCTCACCAGGATGTACGAGCCGCCGCTTTCCATAAAGGCGGAGCACAGGTTCACGATATTCGCGTTTCTCAGGAAGATAACCCGCTCCAACTTCGGCAGATTCGTCATATTTGTCGCGCTGATAAATTTTTCGGTCTTCATAGCCGCGCCGTTCTTTGCCGTCTATATGCTGAGGGACCTCGGCTTCAGCTACCTCACCTACACGATCATCACGATGACCTCGACGCTTACCATATTCTCAATGATGCGGTTATGGGGCAGCCACGCCGACCATGTCGGCAACCGCAGGGTCTTGCGCCTCACCTCATACTTCATCCCGTTCGTGCCGATCCTCTGGCTCTTCTCCCATAACGTCGCGTACCTCGTCGCCATCCAGTTCTTCGCCGGTTTCTTCTGGGCCGGATTCAACATGAGCGCCTCGAACTTCATATACGACGCTGTCACGCCCGAGAAGAGGACGCGGTGTATCGCCTATTACAACGTCATAAACGGTGTCGCGGCATTCGCCGGCGCCGTGACCGGCGGATTCCTCGCGCATATCCTGCCGCCCGTATTCGGCAACAGGCTCCTTTCGATATTCTTGCTTTCGGGTCTTCTCAGGCTGGCGGCATCGCCGCTCTGCTCTACCATACGGGAGGTCAGGCAGGTCAAGAATGTTTCGAATTTCGAACTCTTCTTCAGCGTGATGACGGCTCGTCCGCCGTCATCATTATATGCAGGCAGGTGATTACACATGAAACGAAGCGATAAGATAGGGAGGGCGATAGCGTTCTATTTCTCGGTCGCGCTCTTCTGCGTCCTTCTTCCGATCATGCTTTCGTACGCGCTCGGATACCAGATAGACTACCGCGGCTTTAAGATATACAAGACCGGCATCCTCTATATCGAGAGCCGGCCGGCCGGCGCCGACATATATTTGAACGGAAGGAAGTATCCGGACGTCACCCCCGCCCGGATAGAAGAGCTGAAGCCGGGAAGCTATAGGATAGAGGTGCTCCGCGAGGGTTTCTACCCGTGGGAGAAGGAGGTGGCCGTGCGGCCAAAGATGGTGACGAAGGCCGACCGCATAGTCCTCTTCCCGGTGAAGCAGGAGATGAAGAAGATCGGCGGCTCGGGTGTATCCGATTTCGCTATAGCTGACAACGGCTATATATACTACATGAAGAAGTCCGGCCTTTACCGCTCGACGATGGACAGCAGCTCCATGAAGAGGCTCTCGTCATATTCGAAATGGCCTAACAATGTGGTCGGAAAGAGGTTCTCTCCTTCCGGCGACAAATTTCTCTATTTCAGCGCTTGGAATGTCTGGGTGGTCGACCTCGATTACGGCAGGACGACAGGCAGGGGCGCTGAAGAGGCGAATGTGGAAGAGGTCTTTGCGGCTAAAGACCCGATAACCGACGCCTTCTGGTATCCGGGCGCCGGCTATATCATAATAGCGACCGATAAGGATATAGAAGTGGCTGAACTGGGAAGAGGCGGCACGCGGAATGTCGTGATGCTCTATAAGTTCAACTCAAAGCCGCGGGGCATCCGCTATGATGAGTCGACCAACTCCCTCTACTTCACCGATACGGGTACAGGGCTGGGAAAAGATCTCGGCGATTCGAGATATCTCTACAGGATCGAACTCAAAGAGAAGTTCTTCGACCAGCTGATAAAGGTGCTAATAAAGAAAGAGCCTGACTCCGGATATGAAACGAGATAATTTCTACAGACGTATTTTCGAGATCATCCCCGGTTTTCTCACCTGGGCGACCCTTCTCGGCCTCATCATCGGCGCCTTCATCAAGCCGCTTTGGGTGGCGATATTCATCATAACGTTCGACCTCTACTGGGTCATCCGCATGTCATATCTCACGACGCTGCTCATATTCGCCTACAGGCGCCTTAATAAGGAGAGGAAGATCGACTGGCTCAAAAAGTGTGAGGCCCTTACCGTAGAGGAAGGCTTGAAACACAGGGACGTCTGGCACGCGGTGCTATTCCCTACATATAAGGAAGGGCTTGACATCCTGACGCCGTCTATAGCAGCGCTTGAGAATACCAACTATCCGACGGACAGGATGATCGTCATGTTGAGCGTGGAGGAGAGGGCAGGCGAGGAGGCCTGGCAGAACGCCCTTAAGTTACAGAGAGAGCACGCAAAGAACTTCGCGCGCTTTCTGGTGACCAGGCACCCCGAAGGCCTGCCCGGCGAGGTCAGGGTGAAGGGCGCCAATGCCACCTGGGGCGCAAAGCTCCTAAAGGAGTTTTGCGATAAGGAGAAGATAGGCTACGAGCGCGTCGTGATATCATGCTTCGACGCCGACACCTGCGCCGACAGGGAGTACTTCGGCTGCCTCGCGTACCACTACCTGACCAACCCGCGCAGGACGCATTCGAGCTACCAGCCGATACCTGTATATAATAACAACATCTGGCACGCGCGCTCGGTGGCGCGCATCCTGGAGCTCGGCTCGAGTTTCATGCAGATGATCGAGACGATGAGGGTCGAGAAGTTCGTGACGTTCTCCAGCCACAGCATGAGCTTCAAGACGCTCGTCGACGTCGGCTACTGGCCCGTCGACATGATCTCCGACGATTCCGTCATCTACTGGAAATGTTTCCTCCATTTCAACGGCGACTACTCGGTCAAGCCCATATATGTGACGGTCTCGATGGACGTGGCGACCGAGCGCAAGATACTTCCCACTATCGTGAAGCAGTACAGGCAGAAGAGGCGGTGGGCGTGGGGCATCGAGAACTTCCCGTACGTCATGATCGGTTTCATGCACAATAAGCGCATACCTCTTATAAAGAAGATACGCAGGGCCTTCAATATCCTCGAGAGCCATTACACGTGGGCCGTATGGGCGATCATCGTCACGTTCATAGCACCCCTTCCCATCATATTCGGCGGCGGGCTCTTCAGGCAGACGGCCATAGGGTATAACCTGGGAAGCGTCGCAGCCGTGCTATTCAGGATGTCGCTCTTCACGATCTTCGTCTGCATGCTGATGACCGTGCGTCTCCTGCCGCCGAGGCCTAAAGACGTAAAGCCGCAGAAGCGGCTCGTCATGGTTACGCAGTGGCTCCTCTCTCCGCTCGTGGCGGCGACGCTCGGCTCGACGCCGGCCATAGACGCGCAGACGCGCCTCATGCTCGGAAAGTACATGCATTTCCAGGTCACCGAGAAGAAGAGGAAGCGTTAGCGCGGATTTTTTCTTGTTGACGCGGCCTTTTTGTGCTATACTTTCTTCACAGGAGGAAGATGATGGGCAAATATGCAGGGATAGTGATCGGTGCGATCGCTGCAGTGCTTGGCGTGGCAGGACTTATCCGCTGGTCTTACGCATTTCTCATCATTCTCAAAGGCGCGATTCCCGCGATGATGATATTCGGCGGCGTGATCGCGGTCATCGCAGGCCTGAGCGAAATAAAATACGAGGCCTCCCCCAAAAAAGAAGAGAAGAAATAACGCTCGCGGCCCGGTTCCCGCCGGGCCTTTTTCCGACGGCAAAACCGCTACTAATAGTATTTTCCGGCCATTCACCCCACAATATATTGTATTTTTTCTTGACTTCATTCCTTGCGTATGATATATTTTATCCGCACTTTTAGATAAAGATATTATTCGTTCTCATGAATTTATTGGACTTATAGATAGAGCATACCCTCTCCCTAAGACATCGTCGTTACGATCCCCGCTGTGATGCGGCATGTCCTGTGAGAAGATTTTCTGTCTGAAGTCCAGAGGAGTAAAAGATGGCAGACCATGAAGGCATCAATGGATCGCTCTCCGAAAACGCCCGTAAGGTTTTGGAGAAGAGGTACCTGAAGAAGGACGATAACGGCTTGCCGATAGAGACGCCCGCCGACATGTTCAGGCGCGTGGCCGTGAATATCGCGAGCGCGGACGCGAAATACGCCCGTCCGGCAGACGAGGTGAAGAAGACCGAAGAGGATTTCTTCGAGATGATGTCGAGCCTCGACTTCCTGCCGAACTCGCCGACGCTCATGAACGCGGGCCGCGAGCTGCAGCAGCTCTCAGCCTGCTTCGTCCTCTCGATAGACGACTCGATGGAGTCGATATTCGAGACCATAAAGGACACGGCCCTCATACATAAATCCGGCGGCGGGACGGGCTTCAGCTTCTCGCGCCTGCGGGCAAAGAACATGCCGGTCCGCTCCACCGGCGGCATCTCTTCGGGCCCGGTCTCCTTCATGAAGGTCTTTAACGCCGCCACCCAGGCGGTGAAGCAGGGCGGCACCCGCCGCGGCGCCAACATGGGCATCCTCAGGGTCGACCATCCGGACATCATGGAGTTCATCACCTGCAAGCAGAACGACAAGGAGATAACGAACTTCAACATCTCCGTCGCCATTACCGAAGAGTTTATTGCCAGGGCACTGAAGAATGAGGAGTACGACCTCATCGACCCCCGCTCCAAAACCCCGGTCGGCAGGCTCAACGCGAAGGCGGTCTGGGACCTCATCGTAAAGATGGCGTGGCAGAACGGCGAGCCCGGCATCATCTTCATCGACAGGATAAACCGCGACAACCCGACGCCTAAGGTCGGAGCGATCGAGTCGACCAACCCGTGCGGCGAGCAGCCGCTCCTTCCTTACGAGTCCTGTAACCTCGGCTCGATCAACCTGGCGCGCATGATCAACGCCGGCGCCATCGACTGGAGTAAGCTCGGCGACACCGTCGAGAAAGCGGTCCATTTCCTCGACAACGTCATCGACATGAACGCCTACCCGCTCAAACGGATCGAGGAGATGACCAGGTCAAACCGCAAGGTTGGCCTCGGCGTGATGGGGTTTGCCGACATGCTCCTCATGCTCGGCGTCAATTACAACTCGGAGGACGCTGTAAGCCTTGCCGAGAAGGTGATGAAGTTCATCCTCGATGCTTCGATGGCCGCTTCCGAGAAGCTCGCGGCCGAGCGCGGAGAGTTCCCGAACTTTAAAGGCTCGATCTACGACACCCCCGGCGCGACGCCGCTTCGCAACGCCACGCTCACCACGATAGCGCCGACCGGCACGCTCTCTATCATCGCCAACTGTTCGAGCGGCATCGAGCCCATCTTCGCCATCTCCTATATAAGGAACATCATGGACAACGTGAAGATGGTCGAGGTCCATCCTTATTTCAAAGAGGTCGCTGAGCGCAAGAGTTTCTATTCCGATGAGCTCATGAAGACGATCGCCGAAAAGGGCACGATCCACGGCATGGACCGGATACCCGAGGACGTGCAGCGGCTCTTCGTGACGGCGCACGATATCGAGGCGGTCTGGCACGTGAGGATGCAGTCGGCTTTCCAGAAATGCACCAACAACGCCGTATCAAAGACTGTCAACCTGCCCGAGGATGCGACCGTCGAGGACGTGCGCACCATCTACATGCTCGCCTACGAGTCCGGCTGTAAAGGGGTCACCATATACAGGGACAATTCAAGGCAGGAGCAGGTGCTGAGCATACCGTCTTCAGCAAAGGATAAGGATGCGGGCTCCGCCGCCGTGCCGGCAAAGATGATACCGAGGCGCAGGCCTACAGTCATCAGGGGGACGACCACAAAGATAGCGACAGGCTGCGGCAACCTCTACGTCACGATAAACGATGACGAGAAGGGGATGCCGTTCGAGGTCTTCATGTCGATGGGCAAGGCCGGCGGCTGCGCGATGAGCCAGCTGGAGGCCATAGGCAGGCTCGTGTCACTGGCGCTACGCAGCGGATTGGACGCCTCGTCCATAGCCGAACAGATGCGCGGCATAAGGTGCCCTTCGCCCAGCTGGGAGAAGGGCGGCAGGATATTCTCCTGTTCGGACGCCATAGCGCGCGTTATCGAGCGCAGGCTGCAGGGCTCAGGCGCCGCGAAACAGGATCTCCCCGGCCCGGCCAATGCTTTGGAGGCCAATAAAGGGAAGCTGGAACAGTCTGAAGGTTCCGGCTCCGCTGCGCCGTCCAAGACGGCCTCTGCCAAGGTGGGCAATATCGTGGGTGTCTGCCC
>Ga0315276_10001001_pt1 | contig 25040 bp, 19 predicted proteins | sample YL17G05_0_MG_FD_204542 | JGI IMG/M metagenome (GOLD analysis project Ga0315276, IMG submission 204542) | Sediment microbial communities from Yellowstone Lake, YNP, Wyoming, USA - YL17G05_0 | ecosystem: Environmental > Aquatic > Freshwater > Lake > Sediment | place: USA: Wyoming | collected... | reverse complement strand
TTGGCTGGTGTTTTGTTTTATGTGGGTAATGTTTTAGGGATTTGATAACATTTTTAAACCATTAGTTTATCCACAAACTACATGGCAGATTTCAAATTAGTTATTTCAGACCCAAGCACTGGAAAAAGCGTTCAAAGAGAAGTAAAAGAGCCAGACTCAAAGAGATTTCTCGGCATGAAAATAGGCAATACAATAAAGGGCGAATCAATCAACCTTACTGGATATGAATTTCAGATAACTGGCGGCTCGGATTACTCAGGTTTTCCAATGAGAATGGATGTTCCAGGACAGGGAAAAAAGGGAATTCTTTTGGTAAAGGGCGTTGGTGTGCATAATTCTGAAAAAGGCATTAAAGTGAGAAAAACTGTAGCTGGAAACACGATTCACGCACAAACCGCGCAGATTAACCTTAAGATTTTAAAGAAAGGCTCTGAGGATATTTTCCCTGAAAAAAAAGAGGAGACAGAGAAGAAAGAAGAAAAGCCCGCAAAAGAAAAGAAGGAAAAGGCAAAATAAATTATTCTCATTAATTAACTTTTTATATCATCCTTTTATTCTTCACTTTTAATGGCTTCAAAAAAATCCATCGAGAATTCACAGCCTGAAGTAAACATCGGCTTAGTCGGGCATGTGGACCACGGGAAAACAACACTAACCGAAGCGCTTTCTGGGAAATGGACAGACACACATTCTGAGGAAATCAAGAGAGGAATTACAATAAGGCTTGGCTATGCGGATGCAATTTTCTACAAATGTCCAAAATGCTCGGAGCCCGAGGCATACTCTAGCCAGAAAACATGCCCAAACTGCAAAGAAAAAGCAGAGCCCATGAGAAAAGTAAGCTTTGTGGACGCTCCAGGACACGAATCATTGATGGCAACGATGCTTTCAGGCGCAACAATAATGGACGGAGCTCTACTACTGATTGCTGCTAACGAGCCATGCCCGCAGCCGCAAACGCAGGAGCACATCATGGCTCTGGAAATCATTGGAATAAAACACATAGTTGTTGTGCAAAACAAGATTGACACTGTCTCTGAAGAGCAGTCCCTGAAGAACTATGAAGAAATAAAGAAGTTCATTGAAGGAACAAGATATAAGAACGCTCCGATAATCCCGATTTCGGCACAGCAAAGAGTAAATATTGATGCATTAATTCAGGCAATAGAGGAGAATATTCCAACACCTGAAAGAGACCCAAATAAAGAGCCAATAATGTTTGTCGCAAGGTCTTTTGACATAAATCATCCAGGAATAAATCCATTGGAGATTGTTGGCGGCGTTTTAGGCGGCTCTCTAAAGCAGGGAACGTTCAAAATTAATGACCAGATTGAAATAAAGCCCGGAAGAAAGATGGAGAAAGGCGGAAGAACCACGTGGGAGCCCATTGCCACAACAATATCAGATTTGAAAACAGGGGGTGTCTCTGTCAAAGAAGTCGGACCCGGGGGCTCAATAGGCGTAATGACGTTGCTTGATCCGTCGATTGTCAAATCAGATTCACTTTCCGGCTCAGTTGCTGGAACGCCGGGAAAACTGCCTCCTGTGTGGAATGATTTTAAGCTAGAGATACATCTCCTTGAAAGAATCATAGGGACAAAGGACAAATTAGTTGTGGAGCCAATCAAAAAAGGGGAAATTCTAATGCTTAATGTGAATTCTGCTGCTACTGTTGGAACCATTGCAGAGCTTGGCAAGAGCACAGTAACCTGCAAATTAAAGCTGCCTGTCTGCGCCGAAGAAGGCTCAAGAGTGACGATTTCAAGAAATGTCGGGGCGAGATGGAGATTAATAGGATATGCGATAATAAAGAAATAATTTAAATACCCTTTCTCAATCTTTTTTCCTATGCAAACAAAAGCCGTTATCTTCGATTTGGACAATACATTAATTGACTTCATGAAAATGAAACGCACTAGTTGCGAAGCTGCGATTTCTGCGATGATTAACGCTGGGTTAAAACTGGATAAGCAGAAAGCGTTGAAGGTATTGTTCGAATTATATGACAAATACGGGCTTGAATATGGTTTAATCTTTCAAAAATTCCTACAAAAAATAAATAAAAAAATTGATTATAAAATTTTGGCATCGGGCATTATTGCTTACAGGAAGGCACAGGCGGGCGTTTTAGAACCTTATCCAAATGTTGTCCCGACACTGATAAAATTAAGGGCGAGGAGATTAAAGCTCGCAATTCTCTCTGATGCGCCAAGATTGAAGGCATGGCTTAGATTGGTAGAAATGAAGCTCGATAATTTCTTTGACATTGTTATTTGCTTTGAAGATACGAGGAAATTCAAGCCTGACAAGGAACCATTTTTATTGGCATTGAAAAAATTAAATCTTAAGCCTGAAGAATGTTTAATGGTTGGAGACAATCCGAAAAGGGACTTGAAAGGCGCAAAAGTAGTCGGCATTAAAACAGTCTTCGCGAAATACGGCTCATTGTCAAAAACAAAGGCAAAGCCGGATTATGTGATAAATAGCTTTGAAGAGTTATTGGGATTAGTATGAATAAGCTCGTTTTGTTTGATGTTGACCGGACATTAATAAAGGGATTAAAAGCCCACAAAGAAGCATTTTCTGAAGCAGTCAAAAAAGTTTATGGAATAGATACAAGTATCGACATACTTGAATATCATGGAATGACTGATAAACAACTGATAGTTGAAGTCCTAAAGAAAGTCGGAGTAAGTGAGAGAAAAATCAAGCCGAAAGTGGAGGAATGCGCTGCGGAAATGGTAGCTTCCTTTAAAAAATTAATAGGAAATGAGAATATTGCTGTATTGTACGGCGTAAGAAGACTACTGGCATTATTAGAAAAAAACAATGTTTTAATGGGACTAGTCACTGGCAATTTGGAGGCGATTGCAAGAGGAAAAATGAAGAAAATCGGCCTGAACCATTATTTCAAGATTGGTGGTTTCGGAAGTGATGACTTTGTGAGGTTTAAATTGGTAAAAATAGCAATTAAAAAGGCCATGAAATATTCCAATTTTAAGCCGGATAGTATTTTTGTAATCGGAGACACCCCAAGAGATATATTCGCAGGAAAAAAGGCAGGCGTCAAGACGATTGGTGTCGCGACAGGACCATATTCAATGGAACAATTGAAAAACGCAGGCGCTGATTTTATTTTTAAGGATTTGAAAAAGACAAATGAGGTTTTAAAAATAATTCTTTAAATTATCCCCTTCTCCTTCTCTTCCTTCAGTTCTTCCTTGGCTTCTTCCTTAATCACTTCCATTAGACTTGCTTCAAAAGCCTCGCTTATTCTGTTGTCCTCATATCCGGGAATAACCACTTTCAAAAAACCGAAGAAGAGATGCACTGCGATATATATTAAGAGGATTGCAAGCACAGTCACCCAGTCTAGTCTTATTGCTGAAGAATAAACAATCACAACTCCAAAATACGCCATGACATTGATGTGCCAGGGGGAAGAAACATAGAACGCAATCTTTGATGGAACCCAGTGGAAGAAATCAATGAAAAAAAGAAACATTCCTTCTGCCAGAATCGCTGCTGCAATAAACGTGTCCTCGCTTATGTGTATGTCTGTAATGTTGTCTCCGCTAACCCTCCTAATCAAGTCTATCGCCACAAATACCAGGACAAGGCTGTTGCCGACTGCTGTATTCCAGCCGAGCTCTTCTTTTTTGTATCTGGAAAAATAAAATAGAAGCAATGTGAGGGTAGCGACTAAAGGCACTACCATCCAAAGCATGTCCCTCTGGTAATAGGGCGCAGTTATCAAGTCATAAATCCTCGTAAACAATTCAACAAAAAAATTCTTAAGCGAAGGGAGCAAAATAGTTAGTAGGTAAGTGCCTGCATTATTGAAGAATTGCGAAACAGAATCTGCTGAAAAAGAAAGAATTACTCCTGTTTCATTAACCATGGATAGTCCTTAATTTATCATTATTTAAAACTTTCTTTTAAAAGACAGTAGTAATATAGCCTCGCCGGCGTGTCAGAAATTTAGGAAATTTCTGAGCATGCTCAGAAACCTAGGGTTTCTGACAATTGAGGCGTAATTTTTAAAAAGTTTTTTTGATTACTAAATATTTTGTGCTGATACTATTTTTCTCAAAATCTTCTCTTTTCCTTTCCAGTCCAGCGCCTCTTTCAAAACCTCAGAAATCCTCTCTACAGGAATAATCTCTATTTTTCCCAATTTCAAAGGGTCAACAATTATGTCCTTTAAGTTCGTTTTCGGAACAATGACTTTCTTTATCCCTGCCTCAATTGCTGCCTCAACTTTTGAGGAAACGCCGCCGACAGGCAGAACATCTCCTCTCACAGACAATGAACCAGTCATCGCATACTCCTGCTTTATCGGGACGTTTTTCAGGGCGGAAATAATCGCGGTCGCAACTGCTATAGATGCAGAATCGCCCTCTACGCCTTCATAAGTCTGCAAAAACTGGACGTAAATGTCGTATTTCTTCCTTATGTCTTCGCCGAAGTATTTTTTAACAATGGCAGAAACATTTTTCACAGCCTCTTTTGCGATTTCGCCTAGTTTTCCTGTTGCGATAATCTCCTTTTCCTCGCCGCCTGGAGTAACTTCTGCTTCAATTGGAAGTATTATTCCTGAATATGCCGCTCCACTGCCAATAACCGCCAATCCATTTACCCTTCCGATTTTTTTGCCTGTTGTGACGATAACCTCATATTCTTTTTTTTCCTCGATATATTTGTCTGCTATCTGCTGCTCCAATGTCCTGGCAATCTTCTTTGCCGCCACAATATGCTCCGGCTCCACTATCTTGGCTTTTTTCTCTTTTGCCAAATCGCCTGCAGCCCTTATCAAGCCACCTAATTCACGCATTCTTAATGTCAAATGACCCTTGCGGTTGGCCATTCTTTTGGCTTCTGTAATCATAAGCTCCACTGCATCTGCAGAGAAAGATGGAATCTTCTTGTCCTTCTTGACCTCCTGGGCAACCAGAAGCGCTATCTTTTTGCGGTTTTCCTCTGTGTCCGGCATTGTCTCTTTCATGTAAACTTCATATCCATATCCGCGAATTCTTGACCTTAATGCAGGGTGCATATTCTTTACGGTTTCGTAATTCCCCGCCGCAACCAGAATAAAATTGCATGGAACAGACTCTGTCCTGACCATTGCCCCTGCTGAGCGCTCGCTCTGCCCAGTTATGGAGAATTTCCCTTCCTGCAAAGCTGTAAGCAATTCCTGCTGTGTCGCCGGCGCCAAGGTTGCCATTTCATCTACGAATAAAACGCCGTTATTTGCCTTGTGTATCATTCCCGCAACGACTCTTTCATGCGCAGGAGTTCCCAGCCCTCCTGATTGGAAGGGATCGTGAAGAACATCGCCCAGCAATGCACCCGCATGAGCCCCTGTAGCATCATAGAACGGCGCCTGGTTCTTGTTGAAATTATCAACCAGCATCTTTGGAACTTTTACCTTTGAATCAGTTTTCCTTCCCAAATTGATAAATAGGACAAATGCAGCCAGAAACACCATGCCGCCAAGGAAGAATGCAACGAACATGAGTCCGCCTAAAAGCATTGAACCGCCCTCCATTTTTGAATAATGGTCAAAAGCCCACCACGGAGCTATCATAGATATTATAAGAAGAACAAATACGATTATATTTTGATACTTGAAAAAATCACCCGCCTCAACCTTAGATTTCATTACGATTTCCCTGCCCTTGCCACCTGGAACAGTCCTTATCAAAGGGGTATTTTCGTCATTTGGATTCGGAAATGCAAGGATATCCAACAACTTTTCCTTGGGCAACAGCTCTGCAAGAGCCATTCCGAGCATGGATTTTCCTGTGCCCGGCTCTCCTATAAGAAGAACATGCCTTCTCTGCTCTGCGGCCTTTCTGATGACATTTACCGCCTCATCCTGGCCTATAACCTGGTCTATCATCTTGTCAGATATCTTAATGTCATCTGTCGACTTGAAATCCAGTTCCTCTTTCTTCTTCTTCGCCATAGATTTGCGGATATAAACTGAGTATTTAAGATTTATGGTTGAGTAACTAGTAGAATAATGCATAATTCCCATAGGACTTAAATAAATATCAGCCGCTCATTCGGCGCGGGGCCTATTGCGCAACCATTCAATAGAAAGATTTTTATATTTTAATTACCAGGAATTGATTATGACTGCTAAAGTCCGTCTGATGTCATTTCTTGTGCTTACTGTTTTGCTTCTATTTGCCATAATGCCGATAATATCGCAGGCTTGTCTTCCCTATGATCCTAGTGACCCATGCGCCGGAGGTCAATGCACTTGCCCTGGTGGGGAGACGTGGTGTGGCGCCTGCAGCTGCGGCCAATGTCCTCCTGTTCCAGAATTTAATCCCATGACGGGAATAGTTGCAATTGGCGGACTTGGAGGCATTGCACTCATATTTAGAAAAAGACTTCTTAAGAAATAATTATTTACACTAATCTTATCTCTTTGATTGTCAAGGTTTTTGGTTCTAATTCAGGAGGAATGTATGCGTACATTAAAGTGAGATTATATGATTCCTGAGTTCCCGACACAATTTTATTGAAGCGGTAGGTTTGATAATCTTCAGTCTCTACCTTTATTTCAGCAATATTCTGCCCATCGGATTGCACTAAAACGCTTGGCCACGGATTGGTAATGTTCACTGTTTCATAGATTGAATATCTATTTCCTTCATTTGTGAAGTTATAATATTTTGAACCCCGTGACGATGTTCCCGAACTAGCCATTCTTTCCATTGATGCCATATCACTCAGAATTTCAGTTCCTGAGAATTGTTTTACCATTTGTTTTCCTGCGACATTATCATTCTCTATCCACTGCGTGACCTCATACATAGCTGCTTGAAGCGCTGAATCCTGCTTAAGAGCTTCTAGATTCAAATCAGGTGGAATAATATATACATATTTGCGAGTAAAAGTCCCAACTCTGTTGGGAATTGCCTTCGCTTGAAATTCGATAGTGATTTCAGTTCCAATATAATCTTCAGGATATTCGAAAGTGGCTGTAAGGGAGCCCATCCTCTTAAATTCAAACCCTCCGTCGGCGGTTTGCAGTCCTCCTGAATTTTGTAGATTTGTCAATGTCGGAACTTTAACTGTGTCAATTTGATTCAAGACACGAAGGCCAGCAATAATCAATCCAATTACAATAATCAAAAGAACTATAAAGATTTTAACTGACCTTCCTGTGGTCGCGGAGGCAATTTTTTCTGGCATTTTAAAATTTCATTTCTTTAAAGGTTTATATATTTTTCTTTAAACTTATGCTCGATAATTAAATCAGATTAACCCCTTTGCAATAATAATAAAGTAATATTGCAGCGATAATTATCAGCGCCGCTATAAAAATAGCCCAGACAATCAATGGATTGCCAGAGCTCCTTGCCTTCTGAAGCCTCTGTTCAATGTCCCGCTCCTGACCCAATTCCACAGGACGATTGATAGGTGGTTTTTCCATTTGAATTTACTCAAAAACAGTAATATACATTTTCACTATTCTTCCCTCAAACCAGACCACTCTTTGGATAGTTATGACTGTGCTGGAATTGACATATGTTGTCAGGGGAATGCGCACTATAGGCGCACCCTCGCAGCAGACTATTTCATGGGTTTCATTGTACCTATAAAGGGTATTTACTTTCTTTCCATCACAAAATTCCATGGTTTTGTCGCTGTCATAATTGCATTCATTCACGCAGCTGCACATTGCATTGCATATCTCTGGATTATCCAAGGTTGTGCACTCCTCCAAGCAGTTTATAGTCGGGTCATTTCCTGGAGTTAGATTGATGTCCAAAAAGTTAAAACCAGGTTTCAGTTGATAATTATAGACTATGGCATTAAGATAGCCAAGTTTTCTTCCGGTGAAATTATACTTTTCCGTGGCTATTGGCGCTATCAAATAGCTGCCATCTGTCTCAGAAATTGTCGAATAGCCTGGGGCGGTTACTGTAACATTTGGCAGAATAGGCTTGAAAGAATTGCCACATATGCTCTCTCTAGTTGTGCCTTGTAAGCACGCCGGGCAGACAGGACTATTACAGTTATCCAATGGATTCACTTTAGAACATGGATTATCTGGGTCGATATCGCAAGCATCCCCAACGCCGTCACCATCAAGGTCCGCTTGGTCAGTATTGGGATTATTGGGGCAGTTATCGCAGCAATCACCGACTCCATCCCTGTCAGCATCTTCCTGTTTAGGATTAGAACAATAAGGACAATTATCGCAAGCTGTGCCATTCCCATCGTTGTCTGGGTCTGCTTGGTCACGATTAGGAATTAAACGGCAGTTGTCGCAGGCGTTTCCAACTTTGTCACCGTCTACATCTTCCTGCCCGGGATTAGGAACAGTGGGGCAGTTGTCGCAAACATCTCCAAAAGTGTCGCTGTCTGAGTTTGTTTGAGAGGGATTCTGTAGTGAAGGGCAGTTGTCGCAAACATCTCCTACGCCGTCCTTACCGTCGACATCTGTATCACTTTGATTCCCATTAGCAATATTGAGGCAGTTGTCGCAAACATTACCTATAAAATCACTATCTGCATCTGCCTGATCATTGTTAGGTACATTGGGGCAATTATCGCAGGTACTATCACGGCCATCCACATCAGGGTCGTCCAATCTCCAAGATCCGCCTATACACCAGACTGTTGCAGCCCCCCCGTTAGCATTTCTACAAATTCCTTGATTATAACAGTTGCTGTTGTAAACACATTTCGATGTATCTGAACAGCAGCCATAAGTATTATCGACCCATGATCCCTTGGCCTTAATGCTTATTAGACTGGAATCGAAGGTAGTGCCACTGCAGCAGCCTACCTCACCGCAGATTACGCTATTATCAAGATTAGTATAAGCGTAGGCGTAGTAATCCCATCCTTTTTTTTGGCATGATGTGGCGTCCTTATACACGGTGAGATATCCAGAATCATCTGAACCCATACTGACGGAATCTGAGTTTTCTACAATCCATTGACCTAGGGCAACTTGACAAGTTGCACCAGTATTGTTCCAGAGAGTCCCGACGCCCACATACATGTAGTGTGCAGAAGCAGTGTTGACAAGCCAAATAAATAGCAAAATTGAAGAGATCAATAATTTAATTTTCATCTATCTCCTCCCATGATCAGTATACTCGCATTAGCCCTTAACTCGTCCAAATAGGCTTTATAAGCAATCTGACGCTTAGAATTATATAAATCTTTCTCAATATCATCTCTCAAGGCCTCAAAAGGCAACTCCGGGGTTTGGAGTTTATCATACTCTGCTCTAATCTCTTCGTCAGATATGTTAATTTTTGAACGCACCTTATTGTCAAGTAATTTGTGGATAGCGAAGCTTACTCTAAATTCCTCAAAATCCTGCTCCAAGGTGCGACCGCTGACCAGAATGTCATTTTCGTATCGCTCTCTTGATATATTGTAGCTATTTAACAATTCATTTAACTGTTCCATGGTTTCTTCATCGGTGGCAGAAATATTCTCTTTTTTCGCCTCCTGGGCAAGAAGAACCATGTTAATTTCCGAATCAAGTAGTTGAGATGTGATAAATTTTCTGGATTCATTAGAAAACGGGCTTAATATTTGCTCAAGTTTAGCATTAGCTATATAATCGCAGTTAACTATGGCAGCCAAATCCCTTGCACCATACAATTCAAGAACTGTCTCTTTATTTGGGCAATTTTCAATCGCCTTTTTTATTTCAACTAATTTTGAATCGTCAGCTTTTGGAGGGGAAGACGCAACTTTTTCATTTCCTTTTAAAAACAGCATTAAAAAGATGAAAAATATAACAAAAAGCAATGCGCCCAGAAGCACAATATTATGTTTATAAATTGGTGGTCTCTTCCTCAATGCCCTCTTTTTCAATTTCCTTTTTTTCATTTACATATTACTAAGAATGAATAGTCAGTGTCACCATATGGCATTTCGAAGGGAAATACGCCCTGCCGTGTCTCCATAGGCTGAAGGATGTCAATGTCTCTTTTCAATGTCTTAACTACAGTTTTATTCTGAGACAGTTGGAGAAGAAGGTAGCATGAACTTTCAGTTGTTTCGTTATTGAACACGGTGTATTCTATTTGTTGAACAGTATCGGTTTCATTGTACGCAAAATCAGTTAGAACAACTTTTCTGAGCCTCACTGGAAGATTAGTAATCATATATACGCCCAGGACAGCCAGCAAGATAATTATTATTCCAATTGTTAACAGAATCTTAAAATTAAATCGCTTTATCTTTTTCTTTACTCTCTTTTTCCTGGGCATATATGTTTTATTCCTTCAATTGTATTTAAATATTTCGACATAATTCAAAATAGATTTTCTCAGTTTCACCCGCGCATCTCTTCCATGTTCTTTCCTTAACGACGAATTTTCTGCCTTCTTTTCCCAGTTTTATTCTTAATTCAGGGTTTTTTATTAATTTAAATAATTTTGATTTTAACTCTTTCTCATTGTTTGGATTAACTAAATATCCTGTTTTGTCATCGACAATCGCACCTGCGGCTCCTGACTTTTTTGAGCCGATAACTGGCTTTGCACAGGAAGATGCCTCCAACAAGGTTATACCAAAACCTTCCACAGATTCATTCTCAGATTCCTTAGATAACAAAACAAAAACATCGCAAATATTATAGAAATCTAATAGCTCTTTTTTAGAAACTTGCCCGAGAAATTTAACTCTTTTGCCAAGTCCCAAGTCTCCTATTCTTTTGCAAATTTTCTCATAATACTTTTTATCAATAATAGGTCCAACAATCAAATAATAAGCATCGTTCAAGTGCGGCAATACATCGATAACCGCCTCAAAATTTTTTCTATCAATTACCCTGCCTACACTCAATATTATCAAACTGGTTTTAGAAATTTGCAGTCTGTTAAGCAATGCTATTTTCCTGTTTTTTGGTTTAAAAAAATTGCAATCAACGCCATCAGGGACAATTCTAATTTTGTCAACATTTATTCCCATTTCAACTAGTCTATCATTAATAAAGCTACTGGTGACGACGATTCTATTGGATGCATTCAATCCTTTTCTAATGGCTTCTCTATCGTTTGTCAGCCAAGATTGCAGAAAATCCTTGCCATTCGCTTTTGCTACCACAGAAATATTCTTTATTTTATTCGCAATCACCAAAAACCCTGCATTGTTTATCTGAATAAGATCAAAATTGCTGTTTTCTAACAGGTTCAGTACTCTTTTCACATCATCTTCAAGATTGTATGTCAACAGAGGGATTATTTTCACATCACTCAATTCTGGATAATCAATATTTTCATAATCTTTTCTGATGGCTACAGAAATCTGATGTTTCTTGCTTAATTCCTTAATTAATTCCAAGGCATAAGTTTCCATCCCGCCTATTTGAGGGGGGAATTCATAACAAATGAATAATATATTCATGCTTTTGTTTATTTAGTCATTCATTAAATAATTTTTCTGTAATATATTATTATTTTTTAATATACGGCAGCAACAACAGCCAGAATGCGGATGAATATATCAGGAAAAGAATCCAGCCCGCATTTAAATGAAATATATTCATTGCATCTGTTGAAACAAATACCCCCATCAAAAGAATAGCATAAAGTCTTATTGCATTAACCAGAACAGTTCCCAAGGCACCTATAATAAAAAAGAATATTGTTTTCCATTTATCCAAATATGCCCAATTTGTAACGAGGATAATTACAGAAAGCAACATAAATAAAGAAAGTGATTCATAGCCTGAGCAAAGATCGCAGACTTTGAAAGTTAATTCCTGCACTCCAAAGACTGGGCAGGGCACACCTTGTGTTATAAATACTGTTTTTGAAAAAGTTAATTTAGCAAATAAATTCGCTATATAAATGGCAGGTAGTGCCATCAATTTCCATGATTGTTCAATTATCCTAAGTGAAGCAAAAAATCCTAGTGCAATTGCGAGTGAGCTATAGAGTTCAATATCTGTTTTTCTAAATAAAGAGATAGTAAATGAAATTCCAAAAATGCCTAGAATCAGCAATACAAATCCAATTATAACAATAAAAGGTTTATATAAAAATAGGAACTCTCTAAAAGAAGGAATCCTTTTTCCGCTTTTGATACCAGCTAATATTACATTATGATCCGGACTAAATATTTTTCCTCCATCATAGGAGATCTCGGATTTCTTTTCATAATAGTAAATATTCCTAAGAAAAATGATTTCCATTGGTGAAAGATTGTCTTTTTTGACTTTGAATTGTAAATAGTTATTGCCTATATTGAGCTCATTTTTTGGGATTTTAATGCTCATAAGTTCTTGTTTATATGTATTAATTGAGCTAAATTGAGAAGTTATATCGTGCTCGTAATTATTTACATAGAGCAAAATTTGGGTAGTGTTGACAAATTGATAATTGACAGGATTTTTCCAGAGTCCGTACCAGTATATTATTCCCTCATCCGGAATTGAATAAAGTGTTATTTCTCTTCTTAATACAACGCTAGCGTTAGATAAACTGCTTTCTTCTGCATGCCAAGCAGTTCCTAATAATCCGGCTCTATCCCAGTAAATCCAGCCATCTTTTACTTCCACCAAGCCATTTTCTAAGGCATCAAAGAAAGATATTTGATTTGAAGAGATTATTGCAAATATAATCAATGAAATTGCCAAGATTAGCCAATTTATTCTAGGTTTTACTTTCAATTTCAGATATTTGTCTTTAGCGATTAAATAGAAAATAATAAGGGCTATTCCTAAAATTAAATATATTCTTTGCGTATGATAGAGATAATCAAATCTCTGCCTCAACGGGGTAATATGCGAGAAAAATAGTTCAGTAAGGGGAATAATTAAAATAATAAATAAGAACAAGATTCCATATCTGATCAGCAAAGGATTTATTTTCTTCATCTTTATACAAAAAATATATAATGGTTTTAAAAGTTTTACCTTCACATGAGAGACGCATCAATAATAATTGCTTTAACCAAATTTTCAGATGTATTTTCTTTAGTAGTATCTTCTTTAAACAAACAAACCTTTTTTAAAAATAGATTTGAAGTAATTATTGCTGATTCAAGCAAAAAAAATAACCTAACAGCGATTAAAAAAATCTCTAAATTCAAGCTGAAATATCTTCATCTTGTGGGTCAATCCCGTGCAGTCCTTTTGAATAAAGCAGTTGAGGCATCGGCAGGGAGTATCCTTATTTTTCTTGAGGAGAACACTGTTCCTGAATCCAATTTTTTGGAAGAGCACATCAAATGTCACAGATGGCACAAGCGCAGTGTCGTAGTTGGATACATCAGGCAATTCGGGGAGGAATACACTCGAAAAGACAGCGTCACAGATGCTAGAGAAAAATTGTTTAAGGAAAGCCACGACAACCTTATGTGCCTTTCGGGCCCATGGGACTATTTCAAGTGCAATAATTTTTCGGTGAATAGACGCTGGATGGCCAGCCTAGACGAAAATTACCAAGATAGGGAATTTGAGGATGTTGATTTGGGTGTGATGTTTGCAAATCAGGGTTTGACTTTTCAACTCCACAGGTATGCTGTGGCTTATCAGCAGCAAGGACATGTCAGCTCCAGTGCAAAGCCAAGAAAAATATTGGAAAATATATACTGCCTTGCTGGCAAATCGAATAATTCTGAGCTGATGAGATACCTCTGGGGCCATTATCATAAGCTTCCCTTGAAATACAAGAAAATCGGGGAGATCAGCGTGGGCATTACGAGCAATGCGCTGCCTTTCTACGACAATAACGAATTATCATATGATAAGAACAATTCTGAGATAAAAAGGGAATTGAATTATTGGAAATGCTCCTTATGCGACAGGGTCGTTTTTAGGGGAGGAGAGCCGGCTCTGAGGGAAGATATTTTTGATTTGATTGGCTATGCACAAACTCTCGGGATGTCTCTAATTCTGGAGACAAACGGAAGAATTTTTTCATATAATGATTTTGCAGAAAAGATAGTAAAGGGCGCTGTGCATGAGTTCATAATCGATTTTTGGGCCCATGATGAGCTGCTATCTGATTTTTTGACTAGAGACGAGGGTGGGTTTCAACAGAGTTTGCAGGGGATAAGGAATTTGCTGAACCTGAGGGCAAAATTAAGTGTCAGATTACACATTGTAAGGCAGAATTCTTGCTTCTTAAGAAAAATGATAGAATTTGTTGCTGACTTTGGAATTCACAACATTGAAATAATCGCCTTAAACACTGACTGCAACGATATAAACAGGATAATCTATTTTGCGAAAACACCTTCAATTCCTTACTTGCAGGAACTGAATATCTGGTTTATTAACGTGCCTAGTGCTGTCATTTCTAAATTTGCCAAAGGCAGAGAACCAGTTGCGTCGGATTTCGGATTTAAAGAAGAGAGGCACGAGAAATTAAACATTGCGATGCTGGGTTACCCTCTTAGTATTCTGAATACAGAGTTTGGAGGGGGCGCAGAGAGAGCTACATTACAGCTTTATGAATTCTTGAAAGAAAGTGGAGCTTCAATACAGCTCTATGGAAGAACAAATAGAAAGAATAGGCAAGTAATTCCATTAAATTCAAATGATTTGAGCTATACCTATAAATATGGTGAGTGGTGGAATTATGAAGAGATTATGCAGGGAAATCTGCCTTATTTTATCGATTTCATTGAGAAGTCATCAAGAGCATCAATTATGCATGGAATGAATGCACCCTTTCTTGCGGTGGTTTCACCAAAGCCTGTCGTGATTCACATTCATAACTGGTGCACATTGCCGAAATATCAGGGGTATTTGGAGGCATACGCATCTGCACATTATATTTTCAATTCACATTTTATGAAAAAACTTTTCTTGAAAAAATATCCTGATATTCCTGAAGAAAATTGCTTTGTTATATGGTATGGAATAAATACTGATATGTTTTGCCCAAAACAAAAAAATCCAAGTGAGCCAGTCAACATACTTTATGCATCCTCCTGGAGCGAGCATAAGGGAATATATGTTCTCCTGGATGCTATTAAATTATTGGAAAAAAGAAGAAGGGACTTCATTGTTAATTTAGCCGGCTCCCCTTATCTTCACGATTTTGGGCAGAATCTTAAATACCAGAAGGATAATGAGCTTGTTATTAAATCTTTGATAAAAAAGTTAAAGAGTGTTAAAGTTATCGGATTAGTGCCTCATGAGAATCTTCCTGAGGTATATGGAAATACAGACATTGCAGTATTTCCGTCACTATGGAAGGAACCTTTTGGATTGGTAAATTTAGAAGCGATGTCTTGCGGTGTTCCTGTCGTTGCCTCAAAAACAGGAGGTATTCCTGAGATTGTTGCAAAGGATTGCGGGATTCTGGTGAAACCTGGGGATGCGCAAGCTTTAGCTAAAGCCCTTGAAAGACTGATTGAAAATCCCAAACTTAGGGAAAGGATGGGACTTTCAGGCAGAAAAAGAGCTCTTAAATACTTCAATTCTAAAGGCTATGCTGAGAAGATTCTGAAAATTTATGATAAAATATTAAATAAAACGTCCATGATGCAGATATATGAGAATAGCTTATCATAAATATGAATTAAAGGACGAAACTTATGTAAATGGGGCAAACTTGTTTTATCAGGATGTTTCTGAGATATTAAAAAATGAAAAGAACTGTCATGCTCATGATTTTAGAGACTGGCTTGATAATCCGCCTTCAAATTTCGATGCAGTAATTTCCAATATAGGCCCTTATGCATATTTCTATTTTTATTTGAGGGAAAAATACAGCCTGAAATTCAATATAATCCGAGATGTCCAGACCAGTTTTCTTTCGAGCTATTTTCTTCAGGAATATTTATGCTGTCCACGCATGCGAGATGGCGATAAGGTGTTATTTCTATCCGAATATTGCAGGCAAGTCTATTTGAAATTATTTCCTGACTATTTGAACGAAGAGAATACGTATGTATGCTGTCCTGCTGCATCGTTCTTCCCCAAACCTGAACCCAAATTGCCGAGAGATAAAGACGTTGTTATTCTGGGTTATGTAGGGAGAGTTTCCCGCGATAAAAATTTCCATCAAATTTTGAAGACATTTATTGAATTATCCAACACAAGCGAAAAAACCATTAAGTTTCTCGTGATAGGCCGGCCCGATGACGAATTTCTTCCTGAGAAAGTGACTTCAATGCTGAGAACACTGCAAATACCTGAAAATAATTATCTTCACCTGAATGATGGAAAATTTCTGAAACATGAATATATCTGGCACTTTTTCTCGCAGATGGACGTGCTGTTGTTTCCTTCTGTATCCAGCGTAGAGGCCCTTGGCAGGGTTGTATTAGAGGCGAATCATCTTAAAATTCCCGTAATTGCAGCGAGATATGCGGCATCACCTGAATTGTTATCTGAAAGTAATCTTTTGAATGTTAAATTCTATAATAGAACTTATTCTACGAGTAATCTTCATTCTATTGGCGAGGTTGATGAGGCGGAACTAAAGAAGAAGATTATAAACTTTAAAGATTTGAATCCTGGCAGCAATATAGAATATAAAAACCACGATAAAAAATTGATTAATATCCTGAATTCAAGACAAAAACCTGATAGCATAAAAAGGCTTCACCCGAGTATAAGAAATTTTATCGATGGTGCAGAAATCGATTATAATGGTTTTAAGACAGGTGATGATATTATGAGAAAAGCAGTTGAATTACTAATGAAATATGATTATAAGAATTTGGCGAGCACGGGATATTTAATTTGCAGAGATTTGGGATTCAATCCGAAATTAAAAATTAATGTTCAAATGCAATAGTTTTGGATTTTAATTTTGCCAGTTTTCTTGTTATTTCAATTAACGAGGAATTTAACTGCTCATATTCCCTGCGCTCTTCTTCGTTGATCATATTCAAAATTTCTGTCTCGCTATTTTCAATCTTTTTTTCCATATCTCTCATTTCTTTGCTTAAACTCAAGGTTTTATTTTTGATTTTTTTCAATTCATCATATTCCGTCTTAATTTCTGCATAAATGCCTGCTTTTAGGAGTCTGTCTTTCCTCTGCCCATTGGACTCTTCCACATCGGCCATGTCCTTGAAAACCTGCTGTTTTTCTGCTTCCAGCTCATTCCATTTTTTTTCGATGCCAGTATTTTTTATTAAATTCTTTTTTTGACTGTAATTGTTATTAAATTTCTCTCTGCTGATGCAATACTCTTGTCTCAAATCATTCATGTTTTTTTCTAGGATTTGGATATTTTCCTTCCTTTCTTTTGCATAATGAATATTCATTGAAAGCTCTCCGATTCTCTTTAGAATTTCATCTGATTCTTTTTCAAATATTGCTCCTTCATCTTCAAGGGTTTCATATTCATTCCTCTGTTCGCTAAGCAAGGATTTCTGCTGGTCCAAAAGGTTTTTTATTTTTGACTGCAATTTTGGAACTAGCTTATGATTCCCTCTTTTCCAGAATTCATCCAAATTTGATTTTTTGAGAATGGAGATTATTTTGTTTTTTATTGAAATTTTCTGTTTTTTCATGAGCTCAGACTGCGCCCACAAGATGTTGAACCTTTCTGTTTCAGCATCAATTATGTCCCTGTTCTTCCTCATTTTTTCATACAAACCTTTTCTTAGAAATATGCTTTCCAGCTTCTTCTTATTTAGACTGTAGGTTGCATCTAAGAATTCTTCTTCTGTTTTTTGGGCATCCTTAACAACACTGCTTCTGTCTATTATCGGCTCCATGGGCTTTATTGTATCTGAAATAAAGATAGAGATATCGTCATACTGTGGATTGATATAATATTTCAGAAGCTGGTTGTGCAGTTCGCTTGAATTCATTTTTTTATCAGGGACTATCTGTATCTGCACAGCTTGCCTTTCAATTAGAAAATCAATGTCTTTCAGCAATTGTTGCACGGGTTTTTCAGTCCATCTCAATATTATTGAATATGACAGATGCGCTAATTCGAAATTTTTGATAATTTTATCTATGTTCTTAATTTCAGCGGAAAAATCAAAATCATTAACAGTTAAATAGACTCCTCTTAAGCCTTTTTCAGACAAATCAAGCACTATTTTCGAATCCATCAGCCAATCTGAATCACCCAGGTAATAAATTAAATTTATATCTTGTTTTTTTGCAGATGAAATAGAATCTTCTAGTAAATCAACTGTTATTTTCCCTGAAAAAATAATCTTTTTTATATTTTTATTCAGATTTTTTATTTGATTTTCAGGGCTTAATTCAATATATGCTGTATCTTCAACTAAATCTATGATTTTTTGCGCTAATTTTTTGTTGCCAATTTCTAAGGGATATTTTTTAAGTGATTCGCCCAATTTTTTTCTCAATTCAGGATTTTTGTACAATTTTAATAAAGCAGGGGTTATTTCTTCATTGCTTTTCAAGACGATAGCTGCTCCCAAATCCGCAAATACCTTTGCCCGCTCATAAGTGTCTTCTTTTAGTCTGTTTGCTGGAACTATCATGGCAGGAGTTTCTGTTAAAACAATGTCATTGCAGATATTATAGCCTGCCTGTGTTATAGCAATCTTAGCCTTGCGAAGCTCAGCTTTGAAATTTGGGACATATTTCACTATTTCGACATCTTGAGGGATGTCTTTAATTTGAAAATTGAATAGTGGCCCGGTTATAACCTTACATTTGGCATTTTTTTCTATCTTTTTAAGTTCCTTGAAGGCTTCAATGCTTTTGCTCACAAATTCCACACAATCCTGCCAACCGCCGCCGCCTGGGGCAATAAGAACGTCAGTATTTCTTTCAATGTCCATATTTTCCCTTGACTCTTCTGTCACAATCTGCCCAATGAACTCCACATTTTTCATATCAATAAGCTCCCACAACTCATTAGGCACATTCATGACAATAAATTCTGCCTTAGTGTGAGGAAAACAGATGTAATCGAGATATTTCAATGAATCCTTATTGAGAAATTCTTCAAGATATTTATTGGAATCTTTCCTGAGGACTAGAATATTTTTAATGGATTTTTGATAAGCGAATTTAACAATTCCTTCTTGTAGCAACCAATCATAAACAATGGCATGGGGCTCCATAGTATTGATGATGGACTGCAACAATTTTTCGTATTCCGCATTATTCAATGTATTTATAACATTAGTTGCACTCTTTCTTGGATCACCACGATATGGCGGAACTTTTATGCATGAAAATCCGGCTGATTCAATGATATTTGCACAATCGGAATTAGTTATGAAAATATACTGCCATTCTGGCCTGACTTTTTTAATTTCTGACGCAACAATAATTGTTCGCAGTATATGCCCCAAACCTACTCCATCAATAGCATAGAACAATATTCTCTTAGTAACTCCCAATTTAGCAGGATTAATTACTCTTTCAAGCACTCTAAGCTCAGCAGGGATAGTTTCATTATATTTAGACATTTCTGCAATCACATTCTGCTCTGGATGTTTTTGTATAAAAAGGGTTACATTTCTGACGTATTCTGATATGCTTTCCTGCGAAGGAGTTAGGAATGGACTCCTCGCACCAGGTTGATTTCCAATATTTAATCCTATTGCATTCCTGCAGACAATGAATTTTAGTTTTTTTTGGAGTCTGAATCCAAGTTCGAGATCTTCAGCTCCCCATCCTTTAAAATCAGGATCAAAGGCTCGTTTAAGATAGTTTACTGGTATTGAAGTATTGGTTGGATAAAATCCCATCCATGCTCTTGAGTCATTCGATAAATTATCTAACTTCTTTGCCCAAATAATGTCGCGATAATCTGGAAATGTTTCTAATTCAGATATTTTTGCAATATCTTTTTTCAGAATGGGTATAATTTTATCCAAAGAATATTGTATAATGGTGTTTTCGCCTCCGGAATATCCAAGGACCACTCTATTTGGAAAAATAAGGTGGGCCCTTGCGTGTTGCAGGATATTATCTTTTTTAGAGATAATATCGCTATTTATCAAAAGAACTATATCACCTTTAGCAGCATTTATGCCCATGTTCCTTGCCTGCCCTGCCCTATAACCACAGTCTTCCTGCCAGAAATACCTAATGGAAATTGGAGCCTGTTTTGCTACTGTCAATACCATTTCTTTGGTTCCATCAGAGCTTCCGTCATCACAAATAAGAATTTCATATTTGTCCTTAGGATAATCCTGTGCAATGAGTGATGTAATAGTTAATTCTAAAATATCTTTATTATTGTATGTAGGTATTACTACGCTGAAAGAAGGGTAATTAGGCAAAGCAAGCTTATTTTCTTTTCCTGCGATTTTAGTAATTATTGAATTTAAATCATCGTCAATCTGAACTGAAATAGAAGGAAGTTCAAAATTTGAGACAGGTTTTGAAATGGACTTTCTGGTTAATGCAAATTTATATCCTGCTCTTTTAACAATTTCAATTATTTCTTCATTATAAAATCCGTAAGGATAACAGAATCCATCACAAACTATGCCGCTAATCTTTTCTATTTCCTCTTTTGATTTTGTTATTTCCTCTTCAATTGTTTTCAAATAAAATTCATCGTAAGATTTGGCTGCCCTTAGCAGAAGGTTCCGATATAGTCTAGTTGCAGAGCATAATTCCATCCATGTTTCCTTAAGCTCTTTGGCAGTTGGAAAATCTTCATTTCCAATAAAATCAGTAGGCACAAAAATAGTTGCTGCAAAACCAAATTCTTTCAGTAGTTTACAGGCATCTAAAACATTCCTTCCTGTGCACTCCATAGCCAAACCTATTAATTTAGAATTCTGTTCTTTTTTTAAAAGCAAAGTAGAAATTGAAACCAGAGAATATCCTTTTTCTTTAAGCCCGAAGAGCTGTTTTCTAAAGTGCTCTAATGTTATAGAGTCTAGTATCTCGCCAGAGAAAGAAAAGTACCTTAAGACTCTAATACCACCCATAATACATCTACAAATTAGCGAAATATAAATAGATTATCCTTAGATATAAATCACTCTAAGTTTGCATGAATGACTTTTGTCCTAAATAAGTTACCATTTATTAATGACTACAAAATCGAAAGATTTATATATTACTTATTTCCTAGTGAAACATATGTCTACACTCGATGATAAATTACACATTTCCGTATCCAGACGCAGATTCTTAGCTGGAGTAACAGCATTAGGAGCTGGCGCTGTAGCTGCGGCATGCTCAGGAGGCGGAAAAAACGAGTCTACTCCGACAGTGACTTCTATACCAACTACAGTATTTATTCCCAGTTCTACGCCTGTTCCCAGGGAAACACCCCATTATAAAATTGTTCCATCTTCAGAGGGGTTCTATCTGGGAGTTTTTACGCAGGATGTCAGCGAACCCACTGCATTAAAAAACTATATACAAAAAACAGGCCACATCCCGAGTTTTTTTCAAATATATGCAAATTTGTCTGATGGAATTTTCCCATCCTATCTCAACCCATTATATGAGGCAGGAAGTGTACCCCTTATCACGCTAATGCCCAAAAAAATGGTGCTTGATGATATTTTGCAAGGCAAGCAAGACCACAATCTAGCCATTAAATGGGCAAATCAACTAAAAAAACTTGAAGGAGCGTATTTTTTAAGAATAGCCCAAGAACCAAATGGAAATTGGGATGAATGGAGCGGAGCTAATAATGGGGGAGGACAGACAAATGGATATGGAAATCCTAATATTCCCGATGGACCTGAAAGATATGTCAACATGTTTAGATATGTCAGGGATTTTTTAACAAATGAAGGAGTACATAATGCGACTTATGTCTGGACGCCCAATAGGGGTTCGGTTCCCGATGAAGCTTGGAATGCACACATGAATTATTATCCCGGGGATGATTATGTTGATTGGGTTGGTGCAACTACATTTAATTTTGGCACCTCTGAATCATGGAGCCATTGGGAGTCCTTTGCAAGAACTGTGAGTGATCCATATGCAATTGTTTCTGTTACAGGTAAGCCATTTATGTTAGCAGAATATGCATCTGTAGAGACTGGAGGAGATAAGGCTAAATGGCTAGATGAGCATTTTGTTACCTTGTCTGATGGAAGTTTTCCATTAATGAGAGCCGCTGCTTATAGTGATTATAATTTTGCACATGATAATACTTGGCGTCTAGACTCTTCTCCAGCTGCATTTGCAGCTTGGAAAAGAAATGTCGAGACGGGGTTATTCTCGACTAAAGTCAGTGTTGTGTCAGATTAAGTGCAGGCAACAGTTTTTCTGCCACGATATCATTCCCTAAAGCATTGAAATGCCCATCTTTCAAGTTAACGGAAATCTTTTCCTGGTCATATTTAGTTGCATCATATAAATCAATAACTACAATTTTTATGCCTAAATTGTGTGAAATTTGCTGAAGACCTTCCTTTTGATTATCAAATTCACTTATTATGGGGACTATCAAGCTGGCATTCATCCCTTCGGAAAGATTTTGCAGAGTTGTCCAGCTTTGGTTGAGTCTTTCTTTAAACGTTCCTGGATCCATACTGCTTTCAATACTCATTTCATCTTCAAGGCCTTTTCTGCTACCTATGGCTGTTATGGTCTCTATATCCAGCTTTGAATTATCCTTTACTAATTCTCTAATCCGCTTTTGCTTGAATTCTTCCAATTTTCGTGCATCTCTAAAATCATCATTGGCAAAAGTCACAATCATTATATCGAGATGAAATTTGCTAGCTTTCTTTTCAATTATCCACATCATATCATCAAGATTATATCCAGGCACTCCAAAATTCAACACTTCCGCCTTAATTCCGTTATCATTAAGCTTTTTTTCCAGTTGTTTAGGCCAGCTGTCGCTTAAATTCACTCCCCATCCAAAAGTATAAGAATCTCCAATAGCTGCAATTCGCAAAACGCCAGGCATTTTGGTGAGATTAAATTCTCTATCCCTCATTCCAAAGCTGTTTGTGCATATTTCTGTTTCTGCAATTTTGACCCATTCGCCATCAAAGATCTGGCAATAATTATCACTCAGCACCCTATGCCCATCTTCATACGTAAATAACTGCTCCTTCATACTGTGCTCAGGAAGCTCTATCTTTTGCCCATCATATTTTGCAATTATCATCTTACTGGTGAATAAGGTATTCATTGAAATCACCGAAATCATCTGCCAATTGGCAATCAACACAATAAATATCGCTAATAATGCTAATATTAGAACATAATTTCTATCCCAAACCGCCTTCAATCTGCCAAGAATTTTTTTCTTCATGTCGCTATCTTCATTTTTTTCTTCCTTAATTTTTCCTTTTTAAGAAAAGAATCATCAATAATTACATCTATGCCGTGTTCATTCTTGAATTCCTCTATTTCATCCAGATACAATTTGTTTTCTTGAGTTACATACAGTCTGAACTTTACATTTTTATTGTATTTCATGATGTTCTCGACGCCTTGCATCGTTTGGAGAAAGCTCCCCTTAATTCCGGTAATCGCGTCATGAATTGTCGAGTTTGTTCCGAAGATTATTATTTCGTAAAACTTGAGCCCTCCATGGAAAACAACCTTCTCTGCGAAATCCCTGTAAGCCATTGCCCTTGCATTAGTTGCCAAACCCGTCCTCTCAAAACCCGCAAATGTTGCATATCTTGTAAAATCCAGGAGATTCTCATGCAAAGTCGGCTCACCGCCTTCAAAGATTATTTCAACCCTGTTTCCAATCCTGTCCATCTCCTCTTTGATTTCAGCCAGTGACTTCTCAAGGGGCAGATTGTTAAATCTGTTCATAGGCGAATTATCATTGCACATCCTTCCAACAAACAATCGCACTGATTCAGGCTCATCATTAAAAATTCTATATTCATGTGGCAGAAATGCATTCATGCTAACTAATTCTTTTTTTACCTCCATTGTGGGAAATTTGTGATAAAAATGATTCATATTTCTTGACAAAGCGGCATATTTTTTGGGGTCAGGAGACAAATACGGATTATTTGATACGTCATCAGTTCCTAAATGGAATCCGATTGCATCACGATTAAACACATATTTCACGCCGCGTCTATGCAGTCTATAGCCTAGTTCAATGTCTTCTATGCCCCAGCCCACAAATGATTTATCAAATAGTCCGGCGTTCTCCAACTGTTTTCTAAGCACAGACACGTTATTTGTTGCAAATGTCATCCACGGCGCCTGATAATCATCAAGATTTCCCAGGCATTGAGAGTATATATCATCCCTATATTCCGGCAGAACCTCAAGATTTTCAACATTGCTTATGTCTTCCTTCAATTTCGTCAATATTTCTCCTGTTTCGTAAACATTTTTTACTGTGTGGGCAGCTGCATAGCCAATAACAATCCTGTCCGGAAACAGGTTTCTTGCCCTGGCATGCTGATAAAGCAAATCAGGATGGCAAATTATATCCCCGTCTATAAATAGGATAACTTCATTTTTTGCATATTTTATTCCCATATTCCTAGCAGCAGCAGCTCTGTATCCCAAATCCTTCTGCCAACAATATTTAAGTGCAACGGGCGATTTCTTTGCCAGTTTCAGAAGCATTTCCTTAGTTCCATCAGAGCTTCCATCATCACAAATCAGAATTTCATATTTGTCCTTGGGATAATTTTGCCTATACAAACTTTTAACAACAAGACTCAGGAGCTCTTTTCTGTTGTATGTCGGTATCACTATGCTAAATTTAGGATAGCTCAGTAATCTCCGCTTAATTTTCTTGTTATTTATTTTATTAAGTATGTCATTGATAGAATCATCTCTCTCAATCATGATGCTCTTCAACTTGAACAGGTCAGCGCTATCAGTGTTTACATCATTTCCTCTAATAATCGCACCTTTATAGCCCTCTTGCCTAAGGAGATTTTCTGCTTCAATACTCATCACACCAAAAGGATATGCAAAGAATTCGCTTTTTTTTCCAATAGCTTTCTCCAATATTTCTTTTCCTTCAATAATCTCTTTTTTCAATTGTGCTTGATTATAATCTTCCTTCAATACAGAATTCTGCAATAGAACATTGTAATACAATATGCCTGCATTTTGAATGTCAAATCCCCTCTTCTGCATATAATAAAGGTCTTCCATTGTCAATTGATTCTCTCTGCGGAGGACAGAAATTGGGGTAAAAACTGTCGCCGGAATT
>Ga0315276_10001000_pt1 | contig 25043 bp, 35 predicted proteins | sample YL17G05_0_MG_FD_204542 | JGI IMG/M metagenome (GOLD analysis project Ga0315276, IMG submission 204542) | Sediment microbial communities from Yellowstone Lake, YNP, Wyoming, USA - YL17G05_0 | ecosystem: Environmental > Aquatic > Freshwater > Lake > Sediment | place: USA: Wyoming | collected... | reverse complement strand
GCGCTCTCATTCAGGTCGCGACCTGCCAGACTCTCGCACGCCGCGAGATCGATGCGTACGACATCATCGTGTTCGACGAAGTGCACCTGCACGTCGGGACGGAAACGGCAGCGAGAACCATCGCGTCCAATCCGCGCGCGCAGATCCTCGGACTCACGGCGACGCCATGGCGCCTGGACGGCAAGCCGATGGGCACGCTGTTCAACTACATTCTTCCGCTCGCGACCTACGCCGAACTCATCGCCTTCGGCGCCCTCGTCCCCTCCCGCGTCTTTGCCCCACCACGGTCGCGCCCCGACCTGTCCGGCATCCACATCGTCAACGGCGAGTTCGACAAGCATGGCGTCGAGGAAGCCGTCAATCAGCCCGAACTCGTCGGCGACATCGTCTCGACCTACGACCGCAACGCCTGGACGCCGTACGGGCACCGCCAGGCCGTCGTGTTCGCGCACTCGATCGCGCACTCCATCGCATTAGCCAAGGCATTCCGAGACTGCGGGCACCGCACCGAACACCTGGACTTCCGCACGCCACCGCGAGACCGAGAGAGACTTCTTGAGCAGTTCAAGGCCAGCGAAATCGACGTGCTCTGCAACAAGGACATCCTCACCGCGGGCTTCGATCACCCGGGCCTCGGCTGTGTCATCGACGCCAGCCCCACGATGTCCCTAGCCCGCTATCGACAGCGCATCGGCCGGGGGATGCGAGCTGACGTGGGGAAGGTCGACCTGCTCGTGCACGATCACTCGGGGAACGTGTTCAGGCACGGGTTCGCGCACGCCGATCGTGAGTGGACACTCGACGACGCAAGGCAGGAGTCGCCGAAGGACTCGATGCCGTCGCTGCGGACTTGTGGTGTTTGCTTCGCTGTTTTTTCGCCCGTGCCAGTCTGTCCCGCATGCGGCTACGCGTTTCCCGTCGAAGTCCGCGAACTAAAACAGCGCGATGGTGTACTCGAAGAAATCCAGAGCGTTGAGACCGACGACGTACGCCATCGTCGCGAGTTCTTCCTCGAACTATGTACGAAGGCCGTGACCGCAAGGGCTGGTCGAGGGTTCGTAAAGGCGAAGTACCGCGATCGGTTCGGATCGGCCCCGCGATTCGACTGGCCAGCGGCGCTCCCTGAGAACCTATCGCAGAAGCGCGCTGGACTTGAACGTTTCGCGGCGTCGAGAGGGTATTCGAGCAAATGGGTAGACGCTCAGATGGCGAAGCAATGAGCAGAACGAAAAACATCGTCGGTCAGAAGTTCGACCGACTGCTCGTCATTAGCAGAGGACCGAACGATGCCTACGGACAGGCCCAATGGAATTGCCTGTGCGATTGTGGCGGCGCCGTAACCGTCCGAAACTCATGGAGCCATATGCGGCGCAGGTGTCTCAACAAGGACTTCAAGGATTACGCACAATGGGGCGGCCGAGGCATCACGATTGACCCGCGCTGGGAATCGTTCGCGCAATTCCTCTCAGACATGGGACCGAGTCCTGGCCGTGGATATTCTCTAGAGCGTTTGAACAACGACGGTAACTACGCTCCAGGCAACGTCATATGGGCTACGCAGAAGGTCCAGACGAACAACACTCGCCGAAATAGACGGATGCTGTTCAACGGCGGGCTGAAACTGATTTCGGAGATCGCTGCCAAGCATGGACTCACGTACCGCGCTCTTGAGAAGCGGCTCAGAAAAATGACGTTAGAGACCGCGTTGTCAATACCGCCGAGGCAGTAGGGTGGTTCGGCATTTGACGCAGTGAGTGGATTCGGAAATGGAGAAACGAAGATGACGAAGCGGAAGACAGAGTTCCCGAAGCAGGCGCCGAAATCGAAGGAGACAGCGCCGAGCAGCGCCTCAGTCGATTCCATACTCGATTCGATCGCGTCCTCGGTCAGAGGAGAGTTCACGCTCGGAGGGCTGATCGGAGGCGTCAGTCAGATCGCAGTCTCTACGATGATTCGAACGCAGTTGGAGCGGATCGCTGACGCGATGGAGCTTGAAGCGCTAGGTGACCGTCATCCGCACGATGACAAGCCCCTCATCGAAGCTCGCGATTTTCTACGCAGCAAGATCATCGCGCGCAATTGCCGCGAGAGAGCTTCGTCAGAGACTATGCGAACCGAGACCGCACGAACTGCAACGACAACTGCCACCACTGCGGGGAAGACGCCATGAAAATCTCCCCCATCTCAACCGCGGTCCGCCTCGTCATCCTCATCAACGCAACCTACGTCATCGCGAAGCAGTGGGTCGCGATGGTTCGAAAGATCGCGCAGTTGGTACGTGAGGATCGCGACGCTGCGAAGGCATCCGAGGACGCGTTATGAGCGCATGTGAAAGATGTTGGCGCGACGCATCAGCGCAGGCCGCAGCGATGGGCGGCAGCGTCTCTGATCGATACGTTGCGCTGCTCGTCGAGCGTGCGAACAGACCATGCTCGATCGAGGACGCGATTGGGCCGTACCTCGGCAAGTGCCAATGCGGCGCCCCGTACGACAAGCGCGAAGGGTGTCTGTTGTGTCGGATGAAGACGGCCAGTCCACCGCGCGTGGAATGCACATGCGCCGCGACAGATACCCCGTGTCCGCGCGGATGCGATGCCCGTACTCCGATGACCATCCACCGCATCCGCGACGACGACTCTAAAGACGCTTTCGAGATCGAAGGCGTGCGATGTGTTCGCGAAACCGACGCCGCGATCTGTTGCGTCGGCGCGTCCGGCCGGGAGCGATGGGTGCCGAAATCGGTGGTCCACGACGATTCGTTCGTATTCGAGACAGGGCAGAGCGGGACGTTGGTGGTGAAGCGGTGGTGGGCTGAACAGAAAGGACTGGCGAAGTCGAATGAGTGAAATTTACAGCTATCCAGACGGGCCGGACGGACAGTTTGTGCGATCGGGGTTCACTCCGAAGCCGACGAACAACAAGGTGGTCCGGCTGACCTACATCGACGACTTCATACTGGAGCTGACCGACATCCTTGGCAACGAGCTTAACGGAGAGGATTACGCCTTCGCGCAGGAAGTTGTTTACAATGCATGGGCGGCCAGCGATGAAAGCGGCGGCATATACGCCAAAGACGATCACGGTAGTCCGAGTATCCACGAACCGTCGAATCCGCCTCTCGTGATCGGCCTCGTAGTACTCGCTCTGACCGACGCTGGATACTCGGTGCTTGTCACGGCCGCAATTGGCCCAAGAGAGCCGTCTATTGCTGTCGACCCGGACCCAAGCGCGTGACCGCAATCTTCACAGCTCGCCTCTCCTACGCCGGCCCCGACCGCCTCGACATCACCCGTCTCGGTCGCGACCCAGTTGGCATCGTGTTCGCGCCCAGTGAATCAATCCTCTGGCCGATGAAGGCGCTGAAACGATCACGACGGGCGACGCGCGAGAAGTGGCTGGAGTACGAACAGGCGTACCTGGCGGAGATGCGGGACAGCCGGATGCTGTGGCCGGAAGCGTGGCGCAAGGTGTTCAGCGGACCGAGCGTGACGCTCTGCTGCTACTGCGAGAACGCGGGCACTTGCCACCGCGTCGTGCTGGCGAGGTTCGTCACAGAAGCGGTCGAGCACTCATACGAAGGAGAGCGGTGATGCATATTTTCGCCAACGGTGGGCCACTGCCAACGGCCAAAGACAATCGTCCGGGATTCTGGAAGACCACATTCGAGCGCGCGAGGCGTGTCGAACCGCTCCCTCCAGCTCGTTCGGTCAAGCCACCTCCGATGTTCGGCAAGCGGCTGCATCGCCGCGGGTGGGCGGCGCTGTGACCGTCCACCGCTGCGGTCACATCGCACTCGCGCCACGACAGATCGTCCAGGATCTGTGCGCTGCATGTCGTGTAGCCGCACGGCCACCGCGCAAGGTATTCAAGAAACGTCGTCCATACGCCCCTCGGAGATACGAGACAAAGGTTCCGTACCGAGTGCTGTTCGACGACGGCGGCGAGAGACGCTCGGCGGTCGTGTACGCACACACCGCAAACGAGGCAAGGTATGCGGTTGGTGGGGCCTACGAGCGCACGCGGGCGACGCGGGTGGAACTGTGACCGTTCACCGCGGCTGCGGACATACGGCGCTCACGCCGCGACGAGCCATCACCCACAAGCTCTGCGCAGCATGTCGCTTGGCTCATACGGCGCACCTCAGAAAAGAAGTGCCTCGAAACGGGAATGCCTTGGGCCTGAAATGGAAGCAAGAAATGGCAAAACTGGCAAAGCGTGAGAGGTCTCAGTGACGCGCCGTCGCCAATCGACCGTCGTCGACCCGCTACGAGTTGCCGGCGAGCCACGCCGTACAAGGTCAAGAAACTCCACGGTACGGCGGGACTATGATTGAGTCCCGTCTACTTCATGATGTTCTTCGCGAGTTCGGGTGCGGCGAGAACTTCAGAATCCTGAGATCCAACACCGGGATGGGAAAATTCTGCGGTGCCTGCGAACGCATCCACAGCGCCGAACGCCATCCGTCCTACCGCATGGTCCGCTTCGGCACTCCCGGCGCACCAGACCTCACGGGAATTCTTGGGCCTGGCGGAAGACTGCTCAGCATCGAGACGAAGGCGAGCGACGGCGTGGTGTCCGAAGAGCAGGCGAACTACCACGCGATGATCCAGAAGTACGGCGGTCTCGTGTGCGTGGTGCGGTCGATCGAAGAGGCCCGCGAGTGGATGAAGGGAGTCGGAGCGAAATGGTGAAACGAACCACGAAACACGTCCCCGTAAGCATGGCGCCGATCGCCCTGTCGTTTTCAATCGAGCCAACCAAAGGAAGGAACATGGTTCTGCTCGTGTTCCGCGAACGTCACGCATCTGGCGATCCGTTGTTCGCAGAGCGAAAACGCAACACGCTCCAAGGACTCAAGAAAACGCTTCCGAATGCTCGCATGCTCCCGTGCGGGCCGCTCGAGTACGCATTCTCGATTGTGGTGACGCGTACCCAGGCCGCAGACATGGTTGTCAGCGAGATGCTGTCGAGCAGCTCGCTTGGGCAGACGACAATCAGTGACCTGTTCACGATCCTCGCCGAACGGGCGATTCAGCCATGAGCCGCACCGAACGAAGCCAGTCGCGACGAGTGCCACAGTGACCGCGCTGCGCAAAGCCGCGACACGGCGGAACCCTCCGACTACGCCGCCGCCTGAGACCGCGGAGTTCTACCGGCAGCTGTTCGTTGCAGCGTTCGATGCACTCCACGACCACGACGGCTCGTTCGGCGATGATCCTACCGACGCCGAGACGCTGCCGATCCAAGAGACTGCGCGCGAAGAGCGTGATCGGTTCGGATACGAGAACGGCGTTACGCTCGCGAGCCTCACGGCCGCCCAGGACACCGCGCGCGACGAGTGGACGCACATCAAGGAAGCTCTCGAAGCAGCGAGGCAGGCATTGTCCGGCGAAGGTCCCATCGGGACGGACGGTGCCCTCGTGCTGGTTCGTCTCGCGCTTGGCGAAGCGGTCGTCGAACTACCTATGCCCGGTAGCGACGGCGAACCCAACGGCGCCGCGGGGTCTCGATGAACGACGAACGGCAGAAATCACAATCGACCGTCGTCGACCAGCGGCCCGCTGCCGGCGAGACCGCTATCCGCGAGACCGCTACTGTCGTCGGCATCGCAACGCCATCACCGTCGCGCCAGCGTGACCGCGACAAAGCTAAGCTCGCCGAGACAACATCCCGCATCATCACACTCGAGCGCGAACTGTCCGACGCCAACGCGCGCATCGAGTCCCTCGAGTCCGACGTTGCCGCCCGGCAGATCCGCGAGACCGACCTGGCGGCACGGCTGCTCAAGAGCGAACGCAAGCTACGCGAGTACGAGCAGATCATCGCGCGGCGAGCCGACGAACGAAAGCGAGGGCAGTGATGTCGCGCAGGGGTCCTCGTATGTCCGAGGCCAAACTCCTCGCCATCGCAGAGACGCGATACTGCAGCTACTGCGGCAAGCAGCTCGTTCGGCGCGCAGGAGAGCCCGTTGCAAACTGGCTCGGGCGCCGCAACTGCAACGCGAGGTGTGGACTGGCAGGACGGGCGCCGCGCCAGTCGGGAATACGGAAGGGACCATCAGAAATCGCACCTGTCGCTCGAGTCGCCCGAGAGCTACCAGTTCGCGATCAATGCTGGGCCGGATTCAGTGCAGGCCGGCGCTGTGTCCTAGCCCGCGGTGGCCATGTCACGCATCGAGACGCACAGGGGCAAGAATTCGTGCGGGTTGGGCGCAAGCCCGTCGAGCGCGTCGAGCGCAATGCATCGCCGGTCAGTAGTCTTGCTGAGCAACTATCGGCACGTGGCGTGTGGCGATCGGCGGGGCGGTCATGACGGTACGTGACGACACGCAGCCCGTAGCGTCCTCATGCGCCCGACCTACTACGCGCAATTCTTTCTCGACGGATTCGATTGACGGGCGAATGGCGGTGGCGCGATAACGATAGCCCGCTGGAAACAGCGCGGCCCCCACGTCGGTGAAAACGTGAGGGCCGGTCCAACAGACTTGCAACTGTGAAGGAGTTGCGGAATGAACGATACTGACAAAGCGCGAGAGCGTCAACCGCTCCGCATCGTACTGTCGTCGACTGGTGTCCCGTCGCCTCGCCCGCTGCCCATCGCCGCGTCGCCAGTCGCCCGCCCGTCGCTCGACGATCTCCCCGCGCAGATAGAGCGCATGTTCGCGCCCGATGGCCTGCTAGTGCAGTCGAGAAGGCAGCATCGGCCTGGACAGCTCGTGCTGGCGCGGGCCATCGCACAAGGCTTCGTTGATCATCGGTGCGTCATGGCCGAGGCCGCGACGGGTTTGGGCAAATCGATCGCCTACCTCGCCGCCGCCGTCCTCGCTGCCTCCAAGGGCCGGCGCGTCGTCATCGCCGTAGGAACCAACAACCTCATCAAACAAATCATGCACGACGTTCCAGAGGTCCTACGTGTACTCGGAGTCTCGACGGACACGCTCGGAATCGAGATCAACGCAACCGCTCTCCTTGGGCGAACTCACTACGTCTGCAACAAGCGCATGAAGCGCGCATCCGAGATGGTCAGCGCCCGCATGCAGCGACTCAACCAGGACGAACTCGCGCAATTCAAGGCCGTCCGCGACTGGCACTACGCCGACGAGGACCAGAACTACGATCTCACCCTGCACGAGCAAACGCTCACATCGCGCGTCCGCAATCTCATCACCAACGACGCGGACGGATGTCGGCGCGATCGAAGGAAAGGGTGCGTCTGGAACGAGGACAGCGGCACGGAGACTGGCGAAGTCCGCGAGCTGCGATGTCCGATGCTTCTCGCGCGTCGCAACGCGCTCAAGGGAAAGATCGTCGTCACCAACTTCAACGTCTACCTGTTCAACTGCAAGTTGCGCGGCGGGCTGATGGGGGAGTTCGACGCGGTCATTCTCGACGAAGGACACGAATTTTCGCCAAGCAAGGTACGCGATTTCTTTACGGTCGAGTGGTCGACGCGCGTCTTCAACGGCCTGATTGAGCGAGTGAACGATGACGCGCGGCTCTCGGAGGTATCCCGCGAGATCCTGCCGCCACTCGTCGATGCCGTCTCCGAGTTGGATACGCTCCTGCGTAGCACGGCAATCGACGCAATGGTTCAGGCGCCGCCCCCGCGCGACGCTCGCGAGTTCGAGATGCTGCTCGATCCCTATGACGACTACCGCATACGCCTGCTTGGCATCGTGAGCCGGGTCTACACCGCATGTACGCAGCTCGTGAAGGCCGCGCTATTGGTCGGAATCCCGCCCGAGATCGTCGAGATGGATTTCGACAAGCGCTCGATCGTAAAGCGTCTTGCCGAGGGTCTCGGCGGGGCGTTTGATGGGAAGACCTTTGTCCCCGGCCAGCACGAGTCGAACTTCGCGATCAGCCTGCAGTACGGACCACTCGGGCCGCACGACTATGACAAAGAACCGCACGTTTCTCTTTCAGTCATCCCCGTCCATCTGGGCGGGTACATGCGCCAGACGATTCACTACTCCAGTGTGCGTGAAGCCGCCATCGCGAGTGCCAACAACGACCCCGCGCTCATCTCGGCCGCGATCCAACAGCACTCGCTGAGCACGCACTCCAACGCCAACGTCATCATCGTATCGGCCACGCTCACGCCCGACGGTACCTGGGACCATCCGAGGCAGTCGTTCGCGATGCCGGCCGACACGATCTACTGCCAGGTCGGCTCGCCGTTCGACTACGCCAAGAACGCGGTCTGGTACATCCCGAGCGAGATGCCCGAGTCGAACGCGACGAACCGCGTGGCGTACAACGCCGCTGCCACAGCGCGCGCCCGAGAACTCGTCGCGGCCATGGGCGGACGGACGCTCATCCTCTGTAGCCGCCGCGCCGACATGCGTGTTGCGGCCGATGCGATTCGCGACCTGGGCTTCAACGTCTTCATGCAGGACGATGCCCCGGCGCGCGAACTGACACGGAAATTCAAGGCCGATCCATCGTCGTGTCTCATCGGATCGAAGACGTTCGGCACCGGGTTTGACGTCCCCGGCGATGCCTTGCAGTGCGTCATCGTCTGGTCGATGCCCTACGGCAAGCCAACCGCCGTAGACGAACTGCTGAGACAGCGCATCGGACGCAGCAAATGGATGAATGGCGTCTACACGCCGGCCGCACTGCTCGACTATCGCCAGTGGATCGGCCGGGCGCTGCGGACAGCGACGGACATCGGCGTCATCGCGTTTCTCGACCAGCGGAAGTACTCGTCGCTCGCGAGACAGCTGCACGGCGCGATGCCCGAGGGAATTCCGCTCGTGCGGCGGATCGAACAGATCGAGCGGTTTCTGAGCGAGCGGAGGGGGCAGCGATGATGCGAACGGAAAGCGACGTAGCCCGCGAACATCTCAGGGCGTGGATCGGCGACGGACACGATGGTCCGACGCAGGGAAAGAGAAGGAAGGCCAGCGAGGTTGCCGAGCGGCTTCTTCAAGAAGTTCCTTCCGTCGCGGACTGCGAGTACGTCCTGCTTCAATTCGTCGAGGAGTACAACCGGGGATACGGCATCGGGATTCAAACGTCAGAGCTAAGCGTCAGCATCTGCATCGGCTGCGGCACTCCGGTATCGACCCGCTCGATGTGGGTCTGCACGGATGTCGACTGCCTCGACAAAGTCGCGAGCCCGGACCTGCTGTGCTTAGCCTGCGGCCACGGGCGCCGCGATCACGACCACGACGGCGAGTGCTGTGCTCGTCCAGACAACCTGTCGCCGACCGACGAAGGCTTCTGCGCATGCCATGCGTTCGTTCTCCGATGCGCCCTACCGCCTAGTGATGACGGCGCGGCCAGAACCATTCTCATTCAGCGAATCGGCGAGATCGCAGCCGATCGAAACCAACTCCGCACAGCCCTCTCCGCCAGCATCGACGGAGCCAACGCCCTGCGCGCCAAACTCGCCACTGCGCTAGAGACGCAGGCCGCGTGCATCGGACACGCGGCGGACATCATCGTCTACCGCAAGACGCTACAGTCGGCGCTTCGCCTCATTTCAGGTATCGCCAATCAGTACGGCGTCCACTTCGCGATCTCGGATGAGATTCGTAGCGCTCTGGCGCGAGGGGAGCCCCGATGAAGCGCGACACCACCAGCGGCATCTCCCGCGGAACGGGGTCGGTGTAGCCGATGGCTACCCCGCCACGCTCCCCATTCTCGAACTTCGATCCGATCCACACCAATCGACCGACGTCGACCAGCTCGCAGCCCACTGCGAACACGCCTGTGGCTAGCCCGCCCGCTGCGAGCCTGCCCACCGCGAGTCTGCCCACCGCCCGCCCGCCCGCCAGTCAGCCCACAACGCCAGCTCGCCGTAAATCCCGCGCCCGCCCGCCCGCCCTCCCGCCTAACCCCACGGCGCCGGCCCACGAGTCGCACTACGTCCTGATCCTTCGCGTGGCCATCGCGATGCCCGAGACGTTCACGAAGACCGATCTCGTCGTCGCTGCGTGGAAACAGCATCCTCGCGAGTTCGGACTCAGAACCTACGACCTGCCGAACGCGCAGGCTGTGTACTGCAAAATAGACGGCGCAACGGGTCTGGTCGGCCGCGGATACCTCGAGTGGGTCAGCGCTGGTGTTCTGCGCGTCACTGCCGCCGGCCGATCGTTCGCTGCGAAGCCCGTCGCAACCGAACCACGGGCGACCTATGCCGAGCTGCGGACGGCACTGGTCAAAGCCATTGCTGCACTTGAACACATATGCGTCTCGTTGCCCCGCGGCGATATACCGCCACACTCCGCCGTCACGGCAATCGAGATGGCTCGTGACGCGCTGCGGAGGAGTCGATGACACACGACGAACTCGCGGCGCAATGCCGCAAACAGATCGAACTCGCTGGAGACAGCGCGACCGTGACGCTCGTGCTCCCAGGCCGATGGGGAACGCGCGCGACGAAGAGACTGTGGCGGGGAGGGCCGGTAGGACAGATCGTCAGCGAGACGATGCGTCGTGGGCGTAGTGGTGTCGTGGTGTTCTTCTCGGCGCGTGAGGTTCTTGCAGCGATCGGAGCTGCCATATGAGCGGGTCTAAAGAGGCTTTCGGCGGCGGCGCCCGAACAGGTGGCGGCAGCCTCAAGAACGCCAGCAGGGTCAACAAGTGCCCGATCTGCGAGAGCCGAGAGAACTTCCGCTGCTCGATTCGAAGCGACGGCGGACTTGTTCTGTGTCGCAACGTCTCGAATCGCTCAGTGCAGACGAAGACCGACACGACGGGAACCGAGTACTACGTCCACATCATCAACTCGGACATTCCATATTCGCGAGAGTCGCTCGAGGCCCGGGGTCCGAGCGGAGTTCCCGATGCCGAGCGATCGTCGACTGAGACCGTCGACAAGGCATACAAGCTCCTGCTGTCTGAACTGACACTGTCCGCAGAGCATCGCGAGGTCCTGCGCAGACGCGGACTGTCTGACGATGAAATTAAGCTACGTGGCTACCGCAGCTTCCCGTTCACCAGCCGCATCGCCATCGCCAAGAAGCTGGCCGACCGACTCGGCGAGGCCAATGCCCGCGGCGTGCCGGGCTTGTACGTCCAGGCGGACGACGAAAGCGGAAACCCCTACTGGAAACTCGCCGGATGGCACGGCCTGCTCATTCCGCTCCGGGATGGCGGCGGGCAGATCGTGGCGCTCAAGGTCCGCGACGACGAAAAGAAAGGTGACGGAAAGTATACCTACGTCTCGAGCGGCGCCCACGGCGGCCCGCGCGCGGCCCAGAGCGTCCACATCCCACTCGGCGTCCGTCCAGGGGCCACCGTCCGCATCACCGAGGGCGAACTCAAAGCCGACGTGACGACGGTGCTGTCTGGCATTCCGACCCTCTCGGTTCCCGGCGTCAGCAACTACCCGCTCATCCTGCCGAGAGTCCATAAGCGCAGCATCGAACTCGTTCTGGTCGCGTTCGACGCGGACCATGCCACCAAGCCTGTCGACAAGCCCACTGTCGCGCTGTCTCTCGTCGGCCTGTGCCGCTCCCTGCAGAAGCTCGGCATGAAGTGGGCGATCGAAGTGTGGGACCCCGAACTCGGCAACGGCATCGACGACGTGTGGAGCGCAGGGCACGGTGCCAAGATTCGCCGGCTCGAGGGCGACAAAGCCGAGGCACATCTCGCTCACCTGGAGAACACGTATCGCCCCAAGCCGAATCCAGCCGCTACGGCCGCCGCGGAAACCCAGAAACGAGTCGAGGCGCTCAACGCGCGCGCAGCCGAGGAGCTTCGCCAGGAACTCGCGGGCGACTACGCTCCTCCGATCGACGGCGCACCATTCGTCCCGACGCAAATACCGGACCCCCTGGCGATCGGCGACGGGCACGAGCTAGCGATCCGCATGCTCCGCATCGTTCAGGGCACGAGCCCGGAGCGCGTGCTCTACGAACTCGGCTCCTTCTACCGCTACGAGCCGGCGCTGGGCATCTGGGAGAAGATCGAAGAGGAAGAGCTGTTCACGACCCTCGGACGCTTCTCGGGCTGTCCCGTAGGGCCGAACCAGGAGCCGCTCTCGATCAACCACGGCACGATCACGGGAGCGATCAAGATCGCCGCGCAATACCGCACGCGACGTGACTTCTTCGATCAGGCGCCCACGGGCATCGCGTTCAAGAACGGCTTCGTCACCGTCATCGACGGCGTGGTGGCGCTGCACCCGCACAGTCCGAAGCACCGCGCGATGTACACCATGCCGTTCGACTACAACCCCAACGCCGATGCCACGCGGTGGTACGGGTTCCTTCACAGTATCTTCCAGTCCTCCGACGAACTTAATGCACTCAAGCACGGCAGCCTCACCGAGTTGGACCTGGATGACTACCAGCGCTTCCAGGCCGCGAAATGCGACATTCTCGATCGCGCGAATTTGCTCCAAGAACACATCGGCGCATCGATGATCGGCATGGCAACCGAGTTCGCTCTGGCGCTCGTCCTGCTCGGCGAAGGAAACAACGGCAAAAGCGTCTTGCTGAAGGTCGTGAAGGCACTGTTCCCCAGATCATCCGTCATCAGCGTCGCGCCGCACGACTGGAAGAACAATTTCTTCAAGGCCGAGATCGCGGGCAAGCGCCTGAACGCGGTCGCCGAGATGCCCGAGGCCGAACTCGAGGACACTCCCTCGATCAAAGCCGTCGTGTCGGGCGACGACACCATGGTCGCGCGCAAGAACGAGCGGCCATTCACGCTCATCCCGAAGGCCGGGCATCTGTTCTGTTGCAACAAGCTGCCGATGACCAAAGACATGACCGATGGCTTCTGGCGTCGATTCATGATCGTCATGTTCACCCGCAAGTTCACCGACGCCGATCGGATCATCGGGCTCGAGAAGATCCTCTGCGCGCCCGAGAACCTCGCCGCGGTCGCCGCATGGGCCATCGAAGGCGCCGCGCGTCTACAGCGGCAGGCGGCGTACACAGTGCCGCAGTCGAGCCGCGATGCGATGGACCTGTGGCGCCTGGATGTTGACCAGGTGCGCCAGTGGTTCAAGCAGTGTGCCGTTACGGACTCGGCCGTTCGCACGCGCCCGAACGATGTCTACGTTTCGTACTTTAGTTGGGCGCAGCGCAATGGCCATCGGACGCCGCTGAATTCGGCTACTTTCTATCGACGGCTGGGAAACATCGAGCCGGCGAAACACGACCGATTCAACAGCTACTACTCGCTGCGAGTCGTAACGGTGGATGCATTTGAGATGCGATCTGGAACAGATTCCCCAAACCAGGGTGTGAACTGACAACCGCGGCCGATGATGACGAGGACTAGCCGATCACTTCGGCCGCCGACTCTCGGTGAGATACCTCTCGCACCTCACGTGCGGCACTTCGAAGTCGTAGCAGACGATCTGTTTCTTCCCGAACCTCGAGCGCCCGCAGTTCTCTGGCCGCACGTCCCAGAGCGGGATGCCGGTCAGCTCGAGAAATTCGTCCATCGACGCAGCGACGTTCTGGAAGCCATCGAGACGGAGCTGCTTCGCGGTCGAGTCGAACACGGGGACCTCCGCGATCACATCCGTCCAGCGGCCGTATTCGCGCAAGAGCTTCGGCCGGCGTGCCTTCGTCGCCTCGACCCAGTCCTGCGCGGTCTCGGAAGCGAATTCGAACGGAGTGCCGAGATCGCTCGCGTCGTAGTCGCCGGCCGCCATCGATCGGTAGTCATTCTTCACGATGATGCGAGGCATCTTCACTGAGCGGTTCACCGCGGCAGCGTCGAGCGGCACCACGCGCTCCTTCATGATCGCGTAGGCCGTCGCAGAGTCCGTCTTCGGGCCGTACGGTTCCTTCACGACGCCCAGCGACACCGGGCCGGCGTAGTCGAAGTGTGCGAGACCGGGCAGCTCGGCACCCTCGAGCCGCAGCGCGACTACTCGCTGCACGGCCTCGGCCTCTTGCGGTGACAGCGTGACTTTCAACACCAAGCCGCCGTCCATCTCGAACGCCATGCCGGACATGCCGCCGCCGAGCACTGCCCGCGGATCGCCGAACCGTTCTCGCAGCGCTGGCATCAGTGATGCGACCCATGGATAGAGCGCGGCGTCGTCGACCGGGTTGCTGCGAGTTGTTCGCCGAAGTGTCAACGTACGGTGCGGGGCCGGGGGCAGGCGAGGGGTCAGAGTGAGCGGAGCGAAGGGTCTCATCGGCCAAGACTAGCGCGACGGCTGTTCGGCATCATCGGCTACCGGGCCAGGCGCCGGCCCAGGCGTCGTCTCAGGCATCGACTCAGGCACTGGCAGCTTCCCGCGACCACCCCGCGACGCCTTGCCACCGCGCGAGCCGGCTGCCCGTGCCTCTTCTCGGTCCCACTCGTGCCCCCTGCCTAACACGTGAGCTGCCCGGCCACCGCGCGCTGCGAGTTCGCGCTGTTTCTCGGGGCTCATTGCAGCGAACCCGCGGGGGCGCTTCGTCGTCTTGTCGTCCATGGCAACCTCCGACGAGAACACTAAACACGGCCGTAGCGAACGACAACGGTCACACGGTCTAGAATTTACGTAGAAACCCAAATCGTGTCTTACGGGATTCCTGTATACGACGATTTGTGAAACTGCCGTCTCCCGTCGTCGCCCGGCTGTCGTTTTACGGGGATATAAGCCGTCGCCGAAACGCGTGCTATTCTATCTACCACGCGATAGTCTATAAGTTACGCCGCTGTGGTTGTGGTAGCAAGGTTCTCAAGTCGGCTGAAACGGCTGGGACATCGCGGAATGCTGCTTTTGTTACCGGCATTTTGTAATCCTGTAGATCATGATTCAGTTTTTACAGACAGCGCACGGTGGATACGGAGCAGAACAGCTCCGCCATGTTTGGACCCTGTCTCCTTATCTGCCACATCTGTCACGTTTTTTGAATTCTTTAGTCGGCATGATGAGTTAGGCGTGACAGATAGAGCATTTTATCTGTCATTTACTACCACGCTTCTGCCACGCAGTCCGGGTCCGGGATCGGGTCCGGTCCGCATCCGGTCCGCATCCGGTCCGCATACGGTCCGCATCCGGTCCGCATCCGGTCCGCGCTTATCTGTTGTTTGTCTGTTGACAGCGGTGCACGGAGGTACTAATTCTGTCCGCATGAGCGCAGTTGCAGGATCGAAATTCGTCCGTGTCTCCCAGGCAACCCACGCCCGCCTCGCCGCGCTGTCCAAGACGCTTTCGGACCGGGCGTCGGCGCTCGGCAAGGCGAAGGCCGAAGTGACGCTCGCGAGCGTGGTGGACGCAGCGCTGGACTTGCTCGAAGAGAAGGTCGCGAGCGATGAGCGGGCTGATGTCCTCTCGTCGTAGCTTCCCCGGCGCTGTGGAGCGTGTGCGATGAGCGCTATGTGTTCTCCCGCTGCGCCGTGTCGCTACGGCTGCTGCGCATGTCTGTCTGCGCTGCCAACTAGCAAGACGTGCTCGGATTGCGTGCACGTCGTGCGATGCGTTGCGATCTTTGGACAGCAGGAGACTGATACCGCGTGTCAGTGGATTCCGTCGCGGGCGCTGATTCGCGCGGGCAAGGAAACGCTATGAAAACCGAAGACCGTTGCAGTTCTGTCATCGCTGGCATCCGCTGCGAACTCGAGAAACAACACCCGATCGATGTGCCACATCAGGCCGCGGCAACGAGCGTGATTGCGGCGATGCAGGCGCGAGCGAGTGAGCGGGCAGGCGGGCCGCAGGTCGACGTCGGCGAGGTCGCGATGGCCCGCGCCGAGGGGGTACGCGAGGGGATGGAGCACGCGGCGGAGATTGCGGAGCGCATCGAGTGGGACGTCTACCAGTCTGGTGAGATCGGGCACGCAATCCGCGCCGCGATCGGGGCGGTGGCGCGATGACCCGGAGGCACGCTGTGAAGGCGTCGCATTTCGTTGTTCCCGACATCCCCGCCCTGATCGCCGCCCTGCGTGCCGAGCATGAGACGGTGGCGAGGCTGCGGGCGGCGCTGGCGGCCCTCGTGGATGCGCTGCCGAAGTGCGACGAGTGCAAGACACGTCCTGCCGAGCGCACCGAGGAAGGGTACCCGTACTGCCTCGAACACGGCCACGGGATGCGCGGGCTCGATTACGCCGCGCCGCTGCGAATTGCGATTGCGATTCTGGATGAGACGAAAGGCACGCCATGACCACGCCTCACGTAACCGACGCCGAATTCAAGAGCAACGCTGACCGCGTCAACAGCGACGACTTCGAGAGCGCGGCGAATTGTGGGCGGGCGCTGACCATCCTGCATAACCGCATTCGCGCGCTGGAGGCTGCGGCACAGACGATCCGCGGGTCATGGCGCGAGGATGGCGGCTGGTCGTGCCTGTGCCCCGACCACGAACGCGGCGCCGCGCACGAGGCACTCCGCGCCGTCACCGCCGAGCGCGACGCCCTCGCCGCCGAACTCGCGAAGCTCACCGCGATCGTCGAAACACATGCGGCGACGTGTGGTGCGCGCGCAGTGGCCGGCAGCGACATCGAGGATGCGTTCACGTTGACTTTTCTTGCGGTACAGAAGCGTGAAGTTGATGAAATGCGAGCTGAGCGCGACCAACTGCGACGTGAGACTAAGCTGCTTCGCTCGGCTGTGCATTCGATCGGTGACATCGAGACGTGGCATTCGAGTCAGCGTGAGATCGAGCTGCTTCGTGTAGCCGTAAAGACACTTGGAGACGCGCTCGATGGCGAGATGAACGGCGAGGGTGTGAAATGCGATAATGCCGCGACGGTATTGGCGGAGATCGATAAAGCACTCGCGCGCACCGCGCCGGGGACGCCATGAGCCGCCTGTCGGTCGTGCGTTCGCGTTTAGGCATCGAGGTTCACGCCGCTGGGAAGCCCGTGCTGTGTCTGACGGACGTCGATGCGGTCAGTCTTGCTGGACAGCTCTTCGGAGTCGCGAAGCTCGTAGTCGATGATCTCGGGAGGTACGCAGCGGTGGCCCAGATGCGAGCTGGCGGGCAGGTGGCAGGCACGCAGCGGGTCGACGACGGCAAGTTCGTGATGGACGGCGACATCGAGGACATGTTCACGCTGACGCTCGCCGTGCAGAAACGCGAGATCGAGCTGCTCCGCGCGGCCGTACGATCTGCTGGCGATGGTGTCGATTCTTTCGGCATTGATGAACCAGGCACGACTGCGGGGAGAACGCTCGACGCGATCGACCTTGTACTCGGACGTCCGATGTCCGCCGTGCGAATCTGGAACGGTCATCTTGAAAACTGTCGAGCCTGCAACTATGACCTGGACTGCGTTGCCTGTGTTGCTGACGGCGAGCATCCGCCCGAGCATCACGCCTGCAACTGCCCCGTGAATGGGACTGGGCCTAGACTGCGCGCGGCGGCGGATGCCGAAGCAAAGGCGGCACTGTGATTCTCGCCGCACTCTGGATCTACGCTGCTCTCGCCACGACGCTGTTCGCTCGACAGCACTGGCGCGCGCGTCGGCAGACGCGTCTGGCCAAGGGCTTTGTCGCGTCGGGCATGACGATCGAAGCGCTGGACCCGTACGTCCAGACCGAGTCCGATCGTCGACGAGAGTACCGCGCGCAGCTCATCGCGTTGCTGGAGGACGCCGAGTACGCGCTGACGGAGGCGAAGGCCGCGGGCCGGCGCGTCGACTGTCTCGGGGCAGCTGTCTCCGGGATACGCGGTGCGCTTCGGAATGTCTGCATGGAGGACGGAGTGCCGTTTGTAGAGGACGACGAGCGGGCCGAGTGGCGCGCATGAAGGAGACCCAACGATGAAAATCATTCGACCAGTCACCCCCGACGGCATGTGCGGCTACGCGGCGGATGCGGGCGAGGCACGGTCATGAAAACTCGCGCTGAACTACACAGCGAATACGAGGACCCCATGGCGGTCTACGGCCACCTTGATCGTATCACCGCCGAACGCCAGGCTCTCGCGCTCGAGGGGATCGAGGATCTTCTACGCCGGGCCATACCGCCCGCTCTGAACACGGAAGGGCAACCGTTCTCGATCGTGAAGCACGAGGATGGCATCGTCACGATTCACGGATTCGACGTGACGGTCACGATGACTCTCGACGAAGGTGGAATCACGAGTCTCCAGGGCGCCGCCGAGGACATGGTTCGTAGGCTGAACAGCGCGTGGGGAGAGTATCGATGAGCGGCCACACGGCCCAGCCCAGCGTCGAGTCCCACACGATTGTGCTGCTCGCGCGAGCGTTGTGGAGCTTGGCGAACTCCGACCACGCGACTCACTACCTCGAAGTTAGCTTGCTGGAGGGCGGCGTCGGGGTCTTCGAGAAGACGGAACTCGCGGGCATGGACCCGCACGTTGAGCGATGCGCGGCCGAGAAAGATACCTTGCTCGTTCTGGTCATCACGGGCGAGGTAGGGGACGAAGTGACGTTCATGATTCTCACGCTGCCGATAGAGGCGAAGTCTTGAGCGCGCCGGGGACTCTGGCAGAGTGGCGCTGGCTGCGTAACGAGGTGACGCTGGGACCATGGAGCGATCTGCGCGTCGGTCGCGACAACGGGCATGGGCCACGCGCGTATGAAGCGCAGTTGTGCAATGCCAGCGGCGTGGCTGTGTTCATTGTCACGCACGACGGCAGTGCCGAGGGTCGCGCGAACGTGGCGCTGGCTCGGGCGGCGCCAGCACTGCTCGCTGAGGTTGAGCGGCTCCGGGCCGTGCTGACCGAGATCGCCGACGTGGACAAACGCCGCGCTGAGTTCGTTGTAGAGGGACCGCGCGGGTTCGCCCGCATGTGCGCGCTCGCGAAGGCGGCGCTGGAGCCACAATGACAACGAAAACGGAAGTGGTTTTTCAAGCGGCGGGTGCGTGCTGCGTCTGCGGCATCGAGATGTGTCTACCTGCGAAGTTTCTGGAGCAACGGATAAAGGATCACGTGACGTTCTTCTGTCCCAACGGACACGGGCTGAATTTCTCGGGCGAGACTGAGGCGCAGCTCTTGGCCAAGAGGCTTGCCGAGGCGGAGAAGCAACTGAAAGAACGTGCGCAGGCCGACGCGGATGACAAAGCGAAGCTTGTGCGGCTCAAGGCCGAGGTCGGATGAGCGCCACCATCCACATCGTCGATGTCGTCGGATATGAATTCGACGCCATTCTGAACGGCTCGAAGAGCTATAGGCGGCACAAGGCGACGAAGCGATTCGCGGTCGGCGACGTTCTGCGTCTGCGAGAATTTCACGGAGCCTGTCGAGTGGTGTTCGCGGACGTAACTTGGGTCGAGGACATTCCCGGAGGGTTCGTGATCACGGCTTTTCGGTTGAGAGCTGCGGAGATGAAAACATGACAGCCAAATATTTCTCAACCCTGAAGGAGTAGATCGATGACAACGAGTGAAACGCGGCGGCTCACGGTGAGTGCGGCCGAAGAGATCATGGACCGATACTTCCCTGTGCTCGACCACGGCTTCGTAGCCCTGGTCGACTACATGGGCGGCGACCGAAGTATGGAGCGTGCGGCGCGTGTCAGCTTCGGATCGAAGATGCGCGGCGAGGCGGAGAGTCGGACGTTGCTTCGACACCTGCGCCGGCACATGCACACGTCGCCGAGCGAGATGTGCGAGATCGTGTTGCACTGCGCGATGCCGCTGTTCATCGCGCGGCAGTGGATTCGGCACCGCACGGCGAGCGTCAATGAGTACTCGGGCCGTTACTCACTCATGCCGATGCTGTTCTATACACCGCCGCGCGAGCTGGTGAAGCGACAGAGTAAGTCGGACAAGCAGGGGCGGGCCGGCGATTCGCTCACGGAGCTGGAGTACAGCGGTCTCGTGGCGCGCTGGAATAACTCGCGCGTGCAGGCTGTCGATCACTACCGGGAGATGACCGAGGACGATCTAGCGAAGGAACTCGCGCGCATCGATCTGCCGCTGTCGACGTACACGCAGTGGTACTGGAAGATCGACATGCACAACCTGATGCACTTCCTGTCGCTGCGGGTCGATGCGCATGCGCAGGCTGAGATCCAGGCGTATGGCCGGATCATCGCCGGGATGACGAAGCGACTCGCGCCGCTCACGCACGAGGCGTGGATCGACTACAAGGTCTGCGCGGTGACGTTCTCGAGGCACGAGCGGGTCGCGCTAGCAGACTTGATCACGGATGGAGTTCGTATCGGAGATGGTATTGCCAAGGCCGCTCGCCTCGAAGCGCTCGGAGATAGGCTGTCGCCGCGCGAGCGGGACGAGTTCGTTGGGAAGATTCAGGAACTCCGCATGGCCAACCAAGCTCCGAACTTCGATCTCGATCTGTCGGTCACGAAGGACCCCGAGTACTTCGAACAGAAGTATGCGGCGGCGACGCTGGCGGGCGACCGATGACGTATCGATGTCCGTATGATGTTCCTGGCGAACCGATCAGGAAGCATGATCTGGCCATCGCTGCATCGGCTTGGTGCAAGACGTGTGAGATCAACGCGCGGCAAGGTACCTGCGTCCATTGTCACGAGCCGGCGAATTGGGATGAGCCGTGTTCGCGTGGGTCGACACATGATCTTGGAGCTACTCCGCGGTCAGCGGTCGTCGCAGCCATCGCAGCCAAGTCCGAACTCGCTCCCGCCGAACTCGAGATCCGCGCTGTCTGTTCGGCACTCGCCGAGATGCTCGTCGACAAGAATCGGAAGTACGGCGACTCAGCGCTCAATCCGGTTCGCATTGCTTCGAAGTCATCGCCGATCGAGCAGATTCTCGTTCGAATCGACGACAAGCTGTGTCGCTGGAAGAATCGGCAGAGCGACGAGGACGAGGACATAGAGAGCGATCTGCTCGGGTACCTCGTGCTTCTGCGGATCGCTCGAGACCGCCAGAGCCGTAGTCCGGGCGGTCAGCTCGTTCCAGGTGACTACGGCCACCAGTGATCCACCGCCGACGCCTTCACAACCTTCGCGCTGAGCATCGTTCGCGCGGCCTCACCGATCTGCCTCGCCCACGTCAGCCGTAGCAGGTCGTCATCGTCAGCGTGCTGACGCTCGGCCTTGTAGACGCTGACGATGGCTTCCGACGTCTTGAGCGCATGCAGCTTGCCCGTGAAGCCTGCCGCAGTCAGCCACTTCTGAGCCTGGGCCTTGAACGCGGCCGGGACGAACGCGGCTGGGAACCACTCCATCGGTAGAACCGTGTGGCACTTCGCTTCGAGGAAGTAGTACCAGGCTTCGCCCGTGTTGAGACCGCCGTATCGAGCCTTCATCTGCATGAGGTCTGCGAGAGTCCGAACGTGCGCCCAGTCCTTCGTACGTTTGCGGATGGCAGCTCGTAGGCTGGCGACGGTGCTGATGATGCGTCCGCCCATTGGACCGTCTTCCTGGATCTGCGGTCCGAGCATCCACAGGTGCGGTCGCGTGTAGACGGTGATGTTCCAGTTGCCCGTGAGCTGGTCGTACATCTCGGCCGATGCTGAGCCGACGATCTCTCGGGTGACGGGCGTCCAGACATCCGTGGAGTAGACGGTGACGGGCCACGCGCCGCGCGCTCGGTAGGGTTTGATTCCCGCGAGGACGATGGCTGGATCTGCGACCAAGGAGAGCGGGCCGAAGTTCGACGCGGGGTAGGTGCCGACCGCGAGGGACGGGAAGAGCATTCCGCCGCATGCCTTCACGCCCTTGGCGCTGGCGATGGAAGTTCGCTCGATGATGTCGACGGAGTGCGTGACGATCATCGTGTGCTGCGGATCGAACGCGACGGCTTCGTAGGCTGACCGCGGCGTCTTCGGCATCGGTGCGATCTGGCAGAAGTTCGCGCCCGGCCGCTTGATGTCACGTCCGGTGTCGGTGTCGCGGACTTCGACGGTGACGATCCACGGCGGCGTTTTCGATGTGAGTTTCCCACGCCGAGCTGAGAAGTACTCAGTGGGCTTGCCGGCGTAGGGTTCGCCGGGTGACGGGATGACGGTGAAGTCAATCTGCGTGTCCGTGGCGTCTGCGTCGATTGCCTCACGCAGTGCTCTCTCGATCCCATCGACGATCGACACGAACGCCACGTCGTCATCGTCCTGGTCAAAGAACTGCGGCGACGGCCCGCCCTCGCTTCGGACGTTCCGTGTGGGGATTCCGAGCGCCGTGGCGACCGACGTATCGAACCAGCCGCTGCGGTTTCGGTACGTCCGATTCATCGCGAGTTCGAGACGCAGGGGATCGCCCGTGATCGCAGCCTTGAGTTTCTTGCCGACGCGCCAGACGTAGACATCGGCTGCGGCCAAGCCGAAGACGGTGCGCGACCAGGTGAGGATGGCGGCGGCGAGCTGGGGGTCTGTGATCATCGCCTGCCCCGCGCGAGATGATGTTCGAGACGGCGCTGGCCGCGCTCGGTGAGTTTCCAGTCCATATCCTTGACATCTAGAGACGATTCCGGCTTCAGCTCTCGAACACTTCCGCTCACGAGGCCGTTTCTCCACATGCGATAGAGGTGGCCGTACACGAACAGTTCGGCATGATGCGGAGCGGTCGACGCGAAGGCCATGCATGTCTGGTAGCCGATGAATCGACCCGATGCCACGCTTTCGACGGACAGCAATTCGAGAATGAATCCGGTGGCGAGACGGCATCCGCGTCGGTAAAGGACGGTCACGAGGATGACGACGAAAGCTACCGTGCCCAGGACAGTGAGTAGGACCGAAGTCATTACAGCAACTCGGCGCGATGACGCCTGTTCAATGGCCCGCGAATCACGACACCAGACGGAGGTGTAATCCTACGTCCGCGTCGCCTTCGTCGCTTCGTCGCAACACTTCCCGACCCCGGGTGGCTTTGCCTCAAAAGCCCTCCGACCGATGTAGGTTTTGAGGCAGCGAATCGGGTTCTGAGGCAAGCCACCTGCGACGCCGTTTTTCGACTACCTTCGCTCGCATGGCCCGACACACGATTACGCATCAAGGCAAGACGCTCACCATTGACGACACGGTCGAGACACCCGGTCACGAACAACACTGGCAACGACGGCTCGCCATCTTCGATGGGACAGACGTAGTCGGCGTAGTCCGTTGCTCGATCAATGGGCACGCGGTCGACAACATCCGCAAGCTCGCCCTCGGAACAACCGAGGCGGCTTTCGCGGATGCCGCGCTGGGGCTTTGCCTCAGAACCCCGAAACGACACGTAGGTTTTGAGGCAGCGGAGTGACTTTTGAGGCAGCCGGTCATTCGTCGTCGCCGTCAGCGTCGATGACGAACATCCCGGAATCAAGGATGACCAGCCGTCCATCATTTCCGAGCCCCCAGTTGTGTTCTGTTTCGACATCGCCAACAGATCGAACCTTGCAGCGGGTCAGCGTGCGGCGCAGTTCTCGGAGCCAGCGACTTTTTCTCGCTATGGATTGCGGCGGTGACGCAATGAGCATCCCGAAGAATTGCGACAGCCAGTAGAAGCCCGCAGCCGTACCGTAACGAATCGCTTCCCGTTCGGCCTTGGCGATCGTCGGAACCTTCCGCATGTCGTCCAGCGTCAGCCCGCTGGCTCTGAGGAATTCCCCGACGAACGGTGCGTCGTACTCACCGTCCGGGAGCATCTCTACACGCTCTGCGAGCAGCCACAGAAAATCTTCGCGATCGTAGTCGTACATTTTCGGGAAGTACTGACTGCCGAGGCATCCTGCTAGCCTTGCTTCTGTTCGGTTCTGTTCGCGAACACCATCATCGTACATTCCGCTGCCAATCTTGACGACGAACTCGTTGCCGACTGCGTACACCTCGCGATCGGCGCCTTCGCCGATCTTGCCGCCGCCTAGCTGTCTGACGATGAAGTTGGCGATGTCTTCCCTCGCTTCTGCGAAGCCAGACGCGTTCCCCTGAACATCGCGCAGGTCGCTGGCCAGTGCGACGGCGCTCATCGTCTTCGTGGGAGTCGGGTTCATGCGCGGCCACCAATGGTCGACGCAACTGCCTGATGTGCGTTTCATCGCTTCGCCTTCCGCGTCCGCTTCACCGCACGCGGGCGACCTTGATGCCGTGGGAACCCGAGCCTCTCGCACTCGGCGTCAATCGCCGCGCCGCATTCGAGCTTCGCGATCATCCGGGTGAGATTTCGATACGACAGCTTGAGATGCTCGGCCGCACGCACTCCGACGCCATCGCACGTGACGAACGCAGCCGTGATCTCCGCACACGCTCGCAGCGGCTCGAATCGAGCGAGTGCACCCAGGCGCGATAGGTTGTCGGATGGGTCTGAGTTGCGAGCTGCCACGGAGCGGACACTCGCACGACGTGAATAGGTCTGCACTGGCCTAATTGTAGGACTGAGCAGTCCTATTGGCAAGGCCGTACGATGGGGATTGGTCGGTACGAACGCGAACGGATTGACGGAAGCTCTTCGTCGATGCGAACCAAATGACTGTGCCGGTGCCGTGCTTCATATTCCGTGCGTTATCATCGACACGTGAACACGGACCCCGAGCTGACCCCAGAAGCCATCCGAGCGTTGAGGAAACGTCTCACCGACGCACGTGCGAAGACTGTCGCGTCTCTCGAAGAGGCGCATCGGAACATGCACGCGGTGATGACCGTGATCGCGTCGCTCAACGAGACGCTGCGCGAGATCGACACGCTCAACATCGAAGCGGACGCGAAGGTCGAGATCGATGCAGCGAACGCAGGCCATCGACTCGACCCGAAGGCACGCAAGGCACTTGTGCGCGTTGCGGGCATCGGGCAGCGGCAGAAGAGCAGTTGCCACCGCGTTGACAATAGGACAGCTCAGTCCTATCTTTCTCGGATGTCCAGCGTCGTCGATCATTGGTGGCCGCGTATGAATCCGTCGAATCCGCCCGAGACGATGACCGTCGAACAGCTCTACGACGGCGATCTGCCGGATGAGAACGAGCTGCTCTGGAGCCACATCAATCCGAACAGCACGAACAAGCCATTCAGAATCGTCACCGTGGACCCCGTCGAAATCTACAAGACGTGGACTGTCGACGGCGCAGGCACGACGGTTGCCGAAGCATATCGAGACCATGCGAACAAAGACCAGAAGCGCTTCGTCGCCGAACTGCGGAAATCGAAGCGGCTCGCCGACGAGATCGTGGTCATCGACGACAAGGATCTGGTTGATGGATTCCACCGGATCGTTGCCATGGCATTGAACAAGGTGCGATCGGCGCGAGCACTCGACCTGAGCGAACCGATCGAT
>Ga0315276_10000999_pt1 | contig 25047 bp, 22 predicted proteins | sample YL17G05_0_MG_FD_204542 | JGI IMG/M metagenome (GOLD analysis project Ga0315276, IMG submission 204542) | Sediment microbial communities from Yellowstone Lake, YNP, Wyoming, USA - YL17G05_0 | ecosystem: Environmental > Aquatic > Freshwater > Lake > Sediment | place: USA: Wyoming | collected... | reverse complement strand
TGCAGCAGGCCAGAAAGGCACAGGGAAGTGGACTGTTGTCGCCGCCCTTGATTCAGGCCAGCCATTGACGCTTGTCAGTGAAGCAGTTTTCGCGAGATGCCTTTCTGCTGTAAAAGAAGAGCGCATCGAGGCATCTAAAATTCTCAAAGGGCCGAAGGCTAAATTCAAAGGGGACAAAAAGAAATTCATCAACGACCTGCGAAGCGCTTTGTATGCATCGAAGATTGCAAGTTACGCACAGGGGTATCAGCTTATGCGAGCGGCGGCGAAGGAATACAAGTGGAACTTAAATAACGGCGGTATCGCACTTATGTGGCGCGGCGGGTGCATCATACGCTCGGTGTTCCTCGGCGATATAAAAAAGGCCTTCGACAAAAATGCGAACCTTGTAAATCTTCTGCTTGACCCGTTCTTCAAGAGGGCGGTCACAAAAGCACTGCCATCTTGGCGGCGGGTAGTTTCGGCTGCGATTAAACTCGGCATCCCGATGCCGGCCATCAGCTCGGCCCTTGCATATTATGACGGCTACCGCCACGAGCGGCTGCCGGCAAATCTGCTGCAGGCACAGCGGGATTATTTCGGCGCACACACATACGAACGCATCGACAAGCCGAGGGGCCAGTTCTTTCACACAAACTGGACCGGCCGAGGCGGCCAAACAGCAGCATCAACGTATACGGTTTGATAAGAAACTATAAAACAGCCAGAGGAGATGCTAAGTATGGAATTAAAAAAAGTCAAAGAGCAGGTGACTAAAATCATCAATGAAACTCCGATAGCAGATATTCACACGCATACATACAGCGAGGCCTTCGGCGATTTACTGCTTTGGGGCGTCGATGAACTTCTAACATATCACTACCTCATCGCGGAGCTGTTCAGGTACAGGCCGGATTTGGACTACGAGGATTTCTGGAATATGCCGAAACAAAAGCAGGCGGAGCTTATCTGGGAAGAGATGTTTATAAAAAACTCACCGATAAGCGAAGCCTCCCGCGGGGTGGTGACAGTCCTTAACGTGCTCGGGCTGGACGCGAAAGATAAAGACCTTGACAAAATACGCAAGTACTTCGCCGGAATCCCGGCCAGCAAATACATCGATAAAGTTTTCGAGCTGGCAAATATCAAGTATGCCGTTATGACGAACGACCCCTTCGACAAAATAGAGCAGACGGTATGGAACAACGGCGGCAATCCCGACAGCCGATTTAAAGCGGCCCTGCGAATAGACAACATACTCAATAATTTTAAGCAGTATGGTAAAGAAATAAATGAGCAAATAACAGGCGACAAGGTAGACGCAAAAACGGCAGGCCTGGTCAGGGATTTTCTCAAGGCGTGGATTGAGAAGATGAATCCGATGTATATGGCGGTTTCGCTTCCGCCTGATTTCAGAATAGATGACGGCGGGACAAGGGCGAAATTGATTTTGGAATGCGTGCTTCCTATCGCGCGTGAACATAAGCTGCCGTTTGCGATGATGATAGGCGTCAAGAGGTCGGTAAATCCGGCATTGAGAGTCGCAGGCGACGGCGTCGCGAAAGCCGACGTCGAGCAGGTAGAGAAAATTGCGCGTGACTGGCCGGACGTGAGACTTCTGGTGACGATGCTGTCGCGCGAGAACCAGCATGAGCTTTGCATTGTCGCCCGCAAATTCAAGAACCTGCTTGTTTTCGGGTGCTGGTGGTATTTGAATAATCCGAGCATCATCCGCGAGATGACATACGAACGCATCGAAACTCTCGGCCTTACGATGATACCGCAGCACAGCGACGCCCGCATAATCGACCAGCTCATCTATAAATGGTCGCACTCCCGCAAGATTATCGCCGAGGTTTTGGGCGAGAAGTATTCCGACCTTGCCGGCGCAGGATGGCCTGTCTCCGAAGCGGACATTAAAAGAGACATAAACCGGATTCTCGGCGGGCAGCTTCTGACGCAGTAAGTTTCGATGAGTATTGGTTCGACGAGGCCCTTCGACTTCGCTCAGGGCAATTTTACCGGCAAAGGCCGGTAAAATTGGCTTTGTTTGGGTTCGTTTTGACCAAGTGTCCATTTTGCATTTTCCGTTGTAATTCGTTGTCGAAATTACGGTTATGAACATTTGACTTTTTGAAAAATTGGGTTCGTTTCGCATAATTTAATTCATTTTGATTGATTTTTCCGCTATAGACATACAATCTCCACTTCCGTATTCAACAAGGAAAATTTAACCACTGATTACACTGATGACACGGAATTAATCAGCGACAAAAAGGTACAAAGACCTTAAATAACCTAAGGAGGCATTTTAAAGTTTCCTATTTATTAATGATTATTTGACTTGGGCCTGCTGGCCTGAAGACGTGCCCTGCTGGGCGAATGACGTCCCTAAGGGACGGAACTCCTTGCACTCTACTGAGTGCAGGATGGGTATTATACCAAATTTCAGGTAAAAGTCAAGGGAAATTAACCACGAATGAACACGAATTACAAAATTATGCGGGAAATTTTGGTGTACGTATTCTGAAACTATTCCCCCTCCTTCCAAAACCTTTTTCATTTAGGCCACAATATATTGCGAACAAACGTCTTGATTGGTTCGAGACAACCAAACTTCTCAAAAATTCCGAGAAGTGCTGCTAAAAAAATAACAAGCACATAAATCCAGCGAGGTATTCTTTTGATGCACGTCCATATTTTCGCAGTAATAGCATTTCCCCCTGTTTCTGCTGGCTTCTCGGCAGGCTTAATAGTTTCTTCTGCCGCTGAAAGGATTTGATTTGAAATCTCATCGAGCAAACTGACAAAAGAGGCAGCAGAGATTTGCAGTTCCTGTGGAGCAGTTTCTAAGTCTCCAGGTTTGATGTTCTTATGGTTTGGCTCTTTGCACAACTTGTCGAAGTACTCTGTCATTTTTATAAGATTACCGTATTCTCGTTCCAGTCGAGCAGCCAGTGTCGGCAAATTACTCGCCTCCATACAGATAAGTATTGTTCTCAGCCTATCTTGTACGACCTTAAACTTAAGTTGTAGGGTGTTCAACGAAGAATAAGATTTGTTTGATTCGATAGATTCTGCCCAGTATGTGACCCGCTTCGCAAGTTCGGTCAATTCTTTAACACAACTGGACAACGATTCCTTATCTTTCCTTTCCATGCTCTTGACTTTATCGGCAGTTAAATCAAGTGGCTTTTGCGGGATTTTCGCTAATTTATCGGACGTCAAAGTGCCGATTAAAAGCTAAGAAACTTAATTTAGCTAAGGGATTTGTCATGAAGCGTTTAATACTGATTCTGTGTAGCATATTACTTGTTGCTGGCCAATGCGCCGCTGAAACAATCATAGTTGACCCAAATGGTTCAGGTGATTTCACCAAGATTCAGGATGCTATCGACTACTCCTGGGATGGCGACACGGTTATTGTTACACGCAGTGTGTATCCTGAAGATATTTTCTTCAACGGGAGGGCCATAACACTCACAAGCGAAAACCCTAATGACCCCGATACTGTCGAAGCAACCGTTATCAACGGCACGGTTACCTTTGATTTCGGCGAGCGGGAAGACTCTGTTCTCAAAGGATTTACTGTCGTTAGTCAACACTCCGATAGAATCAGCACCCAATACGGCATCTCTCCCGCCATCTACGGCAATATCGTGGTCTATGAAAACAGCAGCAAGATATATGGTTACGATCTCGACACCAAGCAGGAGTTTGTCATCTGCACCGCACTCGACAGTCAGTCTCCTGCCATCTACGGCAATACCGTGGTCTGGATGGATCAGCGTAGCAACGGCCCACATATTTACGGTTACGACCTTGTCACCAAGCAGGAGTTTGCCATCTGGCCCACAACAGGCAATCTGGGTTCTCCCGCCATCTACGGCAATACCGTGGTCTTCGTAAATTCGGGCACCTACAACAATTCCAATATCTACGGTTATGACCTCGTCACCAAGCAGGCGTTCGCCATCTGCACCGCAACCGGCAACCAGACTTCTCCCGCCATTTATGGCAATACAGTAGTCTGGCAGGATTTACGCAGCGGCAGTTACGGCAATTGGGATATCTACGGCTACGACCTTGTTACCAAGCAGGAGTTCGCCATCTGTACCACAACCGGCAACCAGACTTCTCCTGCCATCTATGGCAATATAGTGGTCTGGTCGGATTATCGCAACAGCAGCAACTACCCGGATATCTACGGTTATGACCTCGTCACCAAGCAGGCGTTCGCCATCTGCACCGCAACCGGCAGCCAGACTTCTCCCGCCATCTATGGCAATACCGTGGTTTGGTTGGATTCCCGCAGAGGCAGCAGCAACCCAGATATTTACGGTTACGACCTTGTTACCAAGCAGGAGTTCGCCATCTGCACCGCAACTGGCAGCCAGACTTCTCCCGCCATTTACGGCAATACCGTGGTCTGGACAAGCGGCGGCCAAATTTATGTGAACTCCCAGTTCGATATTCATCGATTCGTAAACACAGGAGTAATCTGCTATGACAGTTTTCCAACGCTGGCGAAGAATCAGTTCTTTGGATTCCAAGCGGCTTTAGAGTGTTATGCTAATGCAACGCCACGTGTGCAGAACAATGCTTTTGTGAAGAATGGCACAGCAATCATTGATTGTAATGCCACTATTTCAAGCAACTCTTTTGAGGATGACGGCATCGCAATGCAGAATTGCTCAGGCACTATTACCAATAACAACATTGCCGGGGCGATTACAGCTCTTTCGGGTTGCACTGGAACAATCAACCTTAACAGCATTACAGCTACAGCCACTGCACTGGCAAACTGCACCGGAACCATAACCGACAATACAATCTCTGGCGCTACTACCGGCTTGTCCAATTGCATCGGCACGATAACTGACAATTTGGTTTCGCAGGGACAAACCGGTATGTCGGGATGCAGCGGAACGATAACTGACAATTTGGTTTCGCAGGGACAAACTGGTATGTCGGGATGCAGCGGTCTGATACAGGGTAATATAGTGAGTTTGAATAAAAATGGTTTTGTCTCCTGTAATGCCGCGTTCCAGAATAACATCGTTACTGCCAATGCAAAGGGCTTTCAATCCTGCGGCGGAACTATCAGCAACAACACAATAACAGGCAGCAAAGAATATGCCCTCTATCAGAACTCAGCCGCAGTGAAAAATAATATCATTGCCTTTAATCAGGTGGGCATCTACGGGGTTTGTTCTAACAGTTATAACTGTTTTTGGAGTAACACAGGTGGCAATTTCGCCAATGGTGCGTTTGCCAAGACAGGTGATTTTTTTGGCAATCCCAGGTTTGCCAGAGATGGCGTATGGATTGGTGAACTCTGGCAGGAAGGTGATTATCATCTTAAATCACATGCAGGCAGGTGGGAACCCAATTCCAGCTCATGGGTGATAGATGATGTTAATAGTCCCTGTATCGATGCAGGCGATCCGAATTCGGACTGGACATTGGAATTATGGCCACACGGCAAACGAATCAATATTGGCGCTTACGGAGGCACAACAGAGGCGAGTATGTCTTTATCGGAGGCAGGTAATATCGCTGATTTGAATAATAATAACTTAGTAGACTACATCGACTTAATGGCATTTGTGGACAAATGGCTCTGCCAGCAGGTTTTATTGCCTGAAGACCTCGACAGAAATGGCGATGTTGATTTTGTAGATTTTGCCATTTTTGCCAACAACTGGCTGGCAGGTTTATAAGAGCTGTATTTCGAATCTAATATCAAATACTCTTCCTTCTCGGCTTCGGTGCGGCGATTTTAAAAATACGTAAAAAATAAGCGTTCCTTACGTGTGCAACCCACGGCAGAGCCGGGAAAGATTTGAAATTTGAAATTTGAGAGAACGAATTTATGGATTCCTGAGTTCGTAGGAATGACCCCATTAGAATAGACGACATTCTAAACAATGGGGCAGGCAAATAACAAATATTGACCGCGGATAAATTTAAGCATTCCTCACCCTGATGGGATAGCCCCGATGAAGTAGCAAAAGCACTTCACGGGGTAAACTTCCGCGCCCCGAAGAGATAGTTTCACATCTCATAGGGCAGGCATCCCACAGGGTAAACTCCGGCAACCCCGGCCAGAGGCAAAGAAAACCCCCCAACCACAAAAGACGGGTTGGGAAGAAAACATATCAAATATAACCCCCCAACCACAAAAGACGGGTTGGGGGGCTAAACATAAATAGGAACATAACAAGGGGAAGGTGGTATAATTTTCGGCATGAGAAGAACTACAGGATATATGATTACATTCACAACCTATGGGACATGGTTACAAGGAGATGGGCGTGGATGGGTCAAAGAAGGAGTTATTTATGAGGAAAATGAGGGACTGCGCAGCATAAATGAAAGTAATTTGAAGGGGAAAGCCGTGAGATTAGGGAAAAGAGAAAAAGAGATTGTACGGGAGGCTATTTGCAGGAAAGCAGAGGCGCAAAGAGAAGAAATATTAGCGATATCCGTTTGGTCAAATCACGTTCATATCGTGCAGAGATATAACGGACGGCCTATAGAGAAAACAGTTCGGATTTACAAAAATACTGCAACAGCAGCATTGAGAAGAGCAGGGTTTGAGAGAAAGGTGTGGACGAGCGGATTCGACAGGCGGTTTTGTTTCAGCGAGAGAGAATTAAGAGCGAGGGTTGATTACGTAAATAGGCACGGAGAAAAGTTAACAGAAATTAAGAGCAAAACAATCGGTTGCATATAGTGGGGGAATGTGGTATAGACGGCTGCGTGGAAACTGCAGAATTAAAATCTACAATAGCAGAATTGTTGGCCCGGGTTGAAAAAATCCGGGACTGGCTTTGATTTGCCCGGCAAGAAGGCGCAACGGGCACAATTAGAAGAGAAGATGACCAAGCCGGGGTTCTGGGACAATCAAGAATCAGCCCAATCAGTGGTCTCTCAGTTAAGTGTACTTAAATCGATAATAGAACCGGTGGAGGAACTTACCCGCGAGGTCAGAGATTTGGCGGAGCTGTTCGAGATGGCGGCGGCTGAATCGGACCAGGAAGAGCTGGAACAATTAGAAAATGATTTAGCGGGGCTGATAAAGCAATGCGGACAAATCGAGCTGCAGGGGCTATTGTGCGGTCCCGATGACGCGAAGAACTGCTTTTTCAGTATTCACGCGGGGGCAGGCGGGACAGAAAGCTGTGACTGGGTCAGTATGCTGCTGCGGATGTATGGGAGATATTTCGAAGCAAAAAAATACAAGGTCGAGGAGCTTGATATTTCTCCCGGTGAAGAGGCCGGTCTGCGGTCGGTGACACTAAAGGTAAGCGGGCCGTTCGCGTTCGGCAACCTTTCCTGCGAACTGGGCGTTCACAGGCTTGTGCGGATAAGCCCATTTGACGCCAACAAAAGGCGGCATACGAGCTTTGCGGCGGTCGATGTTGTGCCTGAGTCCGAGGATATTGATATTGACATAAACGAAGAAGACCTCAAAATAGATTTCTATCGTGCAGGCGGAGCTGGCGGCCAGCACGTCAACAAAGTAAGCTCGGCAGTAAGAATTGTGCATATACCCACAGGTATTGTGGTGCAGTGCCAGAACGACCGAAGCCAGCATCGCAACAAAGCGGAGGCAATGAAGATGCTGAAGAGCAAGCTGTATATGCTCGAACAGCAAAAACGCGACGCCGAACTTGCAAAAGTGTACGGCAATAAGGGCGAAATAGCGTGGGGCAACCAGATACGGAGCTACGTGCTGCAGCCCTACCAATTGGTCAAGGACCATCGAACAGATCTCCAGACGGGCGATGTGGATTCGGTGCTGGACGGAGACCTTGACATTTTCATTGAAGGCTATTTAAGATACAGAATTAAAAATAAGAATAAAGAACAGCAAGTGAAAACAGAAAAAAAAGACAAGGATTAGCAAAATGAAAGCAATTATCGACGTCGAATTAAAAACGCGGAATGTCGATTTCAGCAAGTGTAAAACAGATTTACTTGCAACAGGGCAGTTTTATGACACCAAAGGATTAGATAAATTGAATGCCGAACTCGACCAAAAACTTGGCGGCGCGATTGAACAGGTGCTTAAACTGGGCGATTTCAAAGGCAAGGAGGGGACCAGCGTTGTCGTTTATGGCAACGAAGGCATAGGAGCCAAGAGGATTCTGCTGATTGGGTTAGGTGAGAAAAAGAAGGCGACACTCGATACGCTCCGCAAAGCAGCGGCCAGCGCAGCAAAGAAGTCGGTGGAGATAAAAGCGGAAAATCTGAGTATGGCAATACATCGAGCATTTGACAAGCTCGATTTGGCGGCGATGGGCAGGGCCATGGCTGAAGGGACATATCTCGGCAGCTATCGCTACGACGAATTTGTCACCGAGAGCGAAAACGGACGGCTTAAATCGCTCAACGTCGAAGTAATAGATTCTGATAAGGCAAAGCTAACGAAGTTAAACAAAGGTCTTGCGAGCGGGATTATTATCGGCAGGGCACAAAGTTATGCGCGGACACTGGCGAACCGGCCAGCCAATATAATAAATCCAGCGGAGCTTGCGGCAGAGGCAAAAAGGATGGCAAAAACGACAGCAGGGCTATCCTGCACGGTTTTTGATGAAAAGCAAATGGCGGCAAAGGGTATGGGCGGCGTGCTCGCCGTAGGTTCGGGGTCAGTGAGTCCTCCCAGATTTATTATTTTGAAATACAGCCCCCCCGGCAAAGCAGCAAGCAGTCGGCCTACGATTGCTCTGGTGGGCAAAGCGATAACTTTTGATTCCGGCGGGATAAGCATTAAGCCGGCAGACAAAATGGATGAGATGAAGTTAGATAAGACCGGCGGAATCGCCGTTTTAGGAACGATGAAAGCTGCGGCGGAAATGAGACTACCGATTAATATTTACGGGATAATTCCAGCAGCAGAGAATATGCCAAGCGGAACAAGCTACCGCCCCGGCGATATTATCACAACCTTCAGCGGCAAAACGGTTGAGATATTGAATACCGACGCCGAAGGCAGAATGATACTCTGCGACGCCCTTGCATACGCCGTTGCGCAAAACTGCGATGTTATCATTGACATAGCGACGTTAACAGGCGCTTGCAGGGTCGCTTTAGGTAAATATATGGCCGGGCTGATGGGAAATGACGAAAGACTAATGAAACAAATGCAGACAGCAGCAGAAGAAAGCGGAGAGAAAGTCTGGCCTTTACCGAGCGGTGATGAGTACGCAGAGGAGATGAAAAGCAAGATAGCCGACCTGAAAAATACCGGCAGCAGATGGGGCGGAGCCTGCACTGCGGCGGCTTTTTTGAGGCAATTTGCAGGTAACGCGAAATGGGCCCACCTGGACATCGCGGGGACGGAGATGTTCGAGAGGGCCGAGTATACAGCAGAGGGTTCGAGCGGTTTTGGTGTTCGGCTGCTGACCACTTATCTTATGAATATAGCCAAGTAAAAAGGTGAAAATATGTCTTCAAAAAATAAGGCAGAAGTAGATATCGGAAGGATTGAGAAAGCAGTCAAAGAGATACTTTCGGCTGTCGGTGAAGATGTCGAACGTGAGGGACTAAAGAGGACACCGGCGAGAATAGCAAATATGTATGCTGAGCTTTTGGCCGGGATGCACGAGGACCCGAAACAGCATCTCAGCAGTGTTTTTTCCGAAGACTACGACGAAATAGTTCTGCTGCGTGACATACCTTTTTACAGTATTTGCGAACATCATCTTATGCCGTTTATTGGTTCAGCACATCTTGCATATTTGCCGAGCGGCGTCATACTTGGGGTCAGCAAACTGGCCCGTATTGTGGACTGCTTTGCCCGCCGGCTCCAGACCCAGGAGAGACTTACCGGTCAGATAGCTGATTTTATGATGAACAATCTGAAATCACGCGGTGTTGCGGTGGTGCTGGAGGCGTCACACAGTTGTATGACCATTCGAGGGATTAAGAAACCCGGCTCGGTAATGGTGACTTCTGCGCTTCGCGGGATATTCAGGAGGGACCCGAAGAGCCGAAGTGAGATTATGAGTTTGATGCACAAGGGCAACAAATAGAAGTATTTTTGTTTATGCATATTCTGTCAAGATTAGTGCGGTTTTCGATTAATCCTTTTTTGCCCGAGGACAGCAGTGGTTTTAATTCGTTTGCATCAAAGCCAGCGGGCGAGGGGCTGGCAATATTTTTTGAATTATGTGTAAAGCTGGCCGGTGAGGTTGAGCCAGCTACGGGACTTGTCATTAATGTAAGCGATATTGACAGGAGCGTGCGGAAATACGTCGTGCCGATTTTTGCCCAGCAGATAAGAAAAGACTTTCGGCAAGGCAAACATATCGGATTTTTCGAAATAACAAACCTTTTAAAATCGGCGAGGGAACAATTGGCTGATAAATTCGGAACGGCAAGGCTTAGGGAATTGAGTCTGGCGCTGAATCCTTTCAGAAAGGTATCGCTTGACTGCGAAGACTGTAAGATGAGCTATTTTAGTGAGAAATTTGAATTTGCGGCGACACATAAGCTTTGGAACAACGATTTTTCGGATGAACACAATCGGAAGGTCTTCGGCAAATGCGCAAACCCGGCCGGTCACGGGCATAATTATATTGTTGAGGTTACTATAAAGAGGCCGGAAGGCAAAAATGATTTTTGTATTGGTGATTTTGAAAGAGTAGTGAACGATGAGCTTATAAAACCGCTCGACCACAAGAATTTGAACGTAGATGTGCCGTATTTTGCCAAGGCGATTCCGACTGTGGAGAATATCGCAGCTTTCGCGTGGGAGAAGCTGGCGGGTAACTTCGGCGAAGCGGTGCTGCATTGCGTAACAATCTGGGAAACCGATAAGACATATTGCTCATATTATGGGTAGTGGAACAACGGGTAAAAAATCAACAAAAGAATCCACCGCAGAAGTTATATCATCTCAATATCCTCTTTTTTTCGAATTTACGAGAGATAAGTGATTGGGCAAAGGGAGCGTAAGGAAAGGACCGATAAAAACGCGTTCTTCGGCATTGAGAGAGTAGCAGTTCCAGCGATTAGCCCAAACGTGGTTTTCAACCATTAGTTTGGCCCTGGAAAAGCCATATTTTGGGCTTTGCGTTATGAACTTATGGACGATGGGCCACGTATAGTTTTTATCGCAAAATCGATGGTACGAGTTAGTTGGAGGCCCATCTTGACTAAAGCTATCTCCTTTATTTGCCGATACTTATGTATAAGAATGTCGGCGAGCAAATTTGTGTGCTCTGCCTTCTGATAAGAGAAGAGACTGTCCCAAAAATTTGATAAAATACTCAGGATGTGCTTGTTTTTCCAGCGCATCCGACGGGGACGGAGTCTATAAAAGCTGATTACATACCATTGAGGCCTATATGAAAGGGCTTATTACAGGCGGGGCAGGATTCATAGGCTCCCATCTGGCAGAGCGGCTGCTGAGAGACGGGCATAAGGCAACGGTTATCGATAATCTCAGCACCGGCAGTCTAAAAAATATCGAAGGATTCAAAAAGCATCCCGGCTTTGATTTTGTTGAAGGCGACATCCGCAATGCCGAGATGATGGAATCCCTGACGGAACAATGCGACATGGTCTTTCATTTAGCTGCGGCTGTCGGCGTCAAATTGATAGCTGACAGGCCGGTCCATACGATAGAAACCAACATCGGCGGCACCGAGGTGGTGCTGGAAACGGCCAATAAGTTCGGCAAAAAAATCCTGCTTGCTTCGAGCAGCGAAGTTTACGGGAAAAATGAAACCGTGCCCTTCCACGAAGATGATGATATTGTGCTCGGCAGCACACGAATGTCACGATGGTCATACGCCTGCAGCAAAGCGATAGATGAATTTTTGGGTCTGGCTTTCCATCAACAATATAAACTGGATGTGGTGATTGGCAGGTTCTTTAACACAATCGGCCCCAGACAAACAGGTCAATATGGAATGGTGGTGCCCCGTTTTGTTCAAAGGGCATTAAAGAATGAGCCGGTTTTGATATACGGCACAGGCCGGCAAAGGCGCTGCTTTTGTTATGTGGAAGATCTTATCGACGCCGTCACAGGCTTGATGAACTGTGAGGAGGCAGCAGGGGAGGTGTATAACATCGGCTCAAGAGAAGAGATTACCATCGAGAGTCTTGCTGATAAAATCATCGAGATGACGAACAGCAAAAGCAAAAAGGAATTTGTGCCGTACGAAAAAGCCTACGGCAGGCCTATCGAAGATATGATGCGGCGTGTGCCAAACCTTGAGCGAATAAAAAAGATGACCGGCTGGGAGCCCAAAACAAGTCTGGACGAAGCGCTGCGGGCAATTATAGAAAATTTTAAACAGGCAAAATAACAAAAGATTGCCAGAGAGGCGAGATATTATGAAAAAAGCACTGATTACCGGCATTACAGGACAGGACGGCTCATATCTTGCGGAACTGCTGCTGCAAAAAGGATATCGGGTTTGGGGTATTGTTCGGCGAAGTTCCTCGTTTAACACAGACAGAATAGACCATCTTTATAAAGACCCTCATAATCAGCCCGACCTTCGGCTGATTTATGGAGACCTGACCGACGGCAGCAATCTTCATTCGATATTAACTGATGTTAATCCTGATGAGGTTTATAATCTCGGGGCACAAAGTCATGTTCGAGTAAGTTTTGATACGCCTATTTATACCGTTGATACAGACGCAATTGGGACGCTTCGGCTGCTCGAGGCGATTCGTTCAAACAAAAAGCCGGTGAAGTTTTATCAGGCCTCCAGCAGCGAGATGTACGGCAAGGTTGTCGAAACACCGCAAACAGAGAAGACGCCGTTTTATCCGCGGAGTCCATACGGCTGCGCAAAAGTGTATAGCTTTTGGCAAACGGTGAACTACCGAGAGGCATACGGGTTGTTTGCGTGTAACGGAATCTTGTTTAATCACGAGTCGCCGAGGCGCGGCGAAACGTTTGTTACAAGAAAAATCACGCGAGCGGCGACGCGAATCAAACTGGGATTGCAGGATAAGCTGTATTTAGGCAATCTGGATGCAAAGCGTGACTGGGGATTTGCAGGCGATTATGTCGAGACGATGTGGCTGATGCTGCAACAGGAAAAAAGCGACGATTATGTTATCGCCACGGGCGAGACACATTCAGTAAAAGAGTTTTTAGCTGAAGTATTCGGCTATCTCGATTTGGACTGGCAGAAGTATGTTGAGATAGACTCGCGATATTACAGGCCGACGGAAGTTGATTTTTTGTTAGGCGATTCAAGTAAAGCCAAAAAGGTTCTGAAGTGGAAACCCAAGGTGACATTTAAAGAGCTTGCGAAAATGATGACCGATGCTGATATGAGACTTGCTGAGCACGAAAAGATTTTGAAGGACCACGGTAAGAAATAATAATGAGCGGCTTTTTCGAAGACAAAAGAATTGTTGTTACCGGCGGAGCAGGTTTCCTTGGCAGGTATATTGTTGAAGGGCTGCAAAAACGGGGCTGCAGGAATATTTTAGTGCCGAAGATCGAAGACTGCGACCTGGTTAACATGGGTGACATCGTTCGGATGTACGACGATATGAGGCCGGACATTGTTATCCACCTTGCGGCAGTTGTCGGCGGCATCGGAGCCAATCGTGAACATCCAGGTGAGTTTTTCTACAAGAATCTGATGATGGGGGTTCAGCTGATAGAGCAGGGACGAATTCGTAACATTGAAAAATTTGTGGCAATCGGAACGGTCTGCGCATATCCGAAATTCACGCCGGTGCCGTTTAAGGAAGAGGACCTCTGGAACGGATACCCGGAGGAGACTAACGCACCATACGGATTAGCTAAAAAGATGCTATTGGTGCAATCGCAATCTTACCGGGCCGAATACGGTTTTAATTCGATATTTTTATTGCCGGTAAATCTATACGGCCCGGGCGACAATTTTGACCCTAAAAGCAGTCACGTGATACCGGCGCTAATAAAAAAATGTGTCGATGCAATCGAATCGGGTGCCGACTATATTGACTGCTGGGGTACCGGCAAAGGCTCGCGGGAATTTATCTACGTTGCTGATGCCGCTGAGGGAATCCTGCTGGCGACAGAGCATTACAACGGAGCTGAGCCGGTTAATATTGGGGCTGGATTCGAAATAACAATAAAGGAATTGGTGGAAAAAATCGCAAAGATAACGGGCTTTAAGGACGAGATTCGCTGGGACCGCTCTAAGCCGGATGGTCAACCGAGGCGACGCTTGGATGTTTCAAGAGCCAAAGAATATTTTGGTTTCGAGGCCAAAACCAGTTTCGAAAAGGGACTTGAGGAAACTATTAAATGGTATAGGGAAAACCGCCCACACAAGAGGGTTTGAAGATGGTTGAGCGTTTGGAAAAAGCAAAAAGGACCGATTTATTCATTGGAGCGAACTGTTTTTCGGAGTGAATTCTCTGGATTTTTTGATGAACTCGAACAAGCGGTTCGCACCAATGAAAGGGCCGTCTGTTTGATTAGTGCTGGGATATTCAACATAATGAGTAGGATAATAAGTGACGTTGTAGCGTTTGGCAATTTCGGGCTGTTTATCGACGTCAATCAGAATTGGAACAAAATTGGCCTCGACATATTTTCTGACGTCGGATCTGCTATAAACATCTTGCCACATATCTGAAGTAAAGCGTGTGCCCTGTTTAAAAAAGCAAAGCAAAGCAGGTTTGTTTTTTCGTTTTGCCAACTCGATGCCGGTGTGATAATCTTTTTCCCACCAAGCAGTCGGATCCTCCTTGTTTTCGGTCAAAAAGACAGTTGCTACGAATATAGTGAAAACCAGAATAATTATCCATAGCGAACGAGATTGTTTTTTGCCGGCAGGAGACGAGGTTCCCTCAGGCGTCCGGCCGATCGAGACATCGTGATTGTCGGCTTGTATCTGTGCCAAATAGACCTCCATATAAGATTACCACAACGAGTATTTATTATAGGTAAAGTTGTCAACCAGTCAAGCTTTGCCGACGTATTTTTTCTTCAGTTTCAAAGGAGATAAAGGCATGAGTGAAAATGTTTTAAATGTCGCAGTTGTTGGCGCCGGATATTGGGGCAAGAACCTGGTTCGCAATTTTGCCACGGCCAAAAGATGTAATTTGAAGTACGTCTGCGACCTCAACAAGAAAGTTCTGGCTGCCCAAAAGAAAAGTTTTCCTGCCATTGCGATCACAGACAAGCTGGAAGATGTTTTGAATGACACCGAAGTTAATGCGGTTGTAATTGCTACTGAAGTGTCCACGCACTTTAAAATTGCACAGAAGTCTCTGGAGGCCGGCAAACATACTTATGTTGAAAAGCCAATGACGTTAACAACCGCTGATGCAAAGACATTGGTTGAACTTGCAAAGGACAAGAAGTTGAAATTAATGGTCGGTCACCTGTTAGAATATCATCCTGCAGTCAATTACCTCAAAGATATGATAGACAAAGGTCAGTTGGGTCAGCCGTATTATATGTATACTCAGCGGGTTAATTTGGGTATTGTTCGTCAAGATGAGAATGCATGGTGGTCGCTGGCGCCGCATGATATTTCGATTATCTGCTATTTGCTCGGCTCCGAGCCGGTATCGGTGACAGCGCACGGGCAGTGCTATCTACAAAAAAACATTGAAGATGTGGTTTTTGCCACGATTAAATTTGCAGACGGCAAAGTAGCAAACGTCCACTGCAGCTGGCTCGACCCTCACAAAATCAGAAAGATGACGGTTGTCGGCTCCGAAAAGATGGTAACCTTCGACGATATGGAAGCAACAGAGAAAATACGAATGTATGACAAGGGCGCGGCAGTAAAACACGATATAACTACATCATACGCAGAAGTAATATCGCTTCGGTTCGGCGACATAGTGATGCCGAAGGTGCCGGTCGGCGAGCCGCTATCGCTGGAATGTAAACATTTTATAGATTGTGTGCTTGACGGAATGCCGATACGCAGTGATGGTGTCGAAGGTCTAAGAGTTGTAAGAGTATTAGAGGCAGGGCAGAAGTCGTTAAAGAATAACGGCGAGCCCGTTAATCCGGAGGATTTTTAATGAGTGACAAAAAAGATTATTTCGTTCACGAATCGGCCTATGTCGATGAGCCTTGTGAAATCGGCAAGGGAACAAAAATATGGCATTTTTCACACATAATGAAAGACGTCAAAATCGGTGAAAGATGCATATTCGGCCAGAATGTCAATGTGGCCAATGAAGTTGTTATCGGCAGTAATGTGAAGGTCCAGAACAACATTTCAATTTATACAGGCACAATTATTGAAGACGATGTGTTTCTCGGCCCTTCGTGTGTTCTGACAAATGTTACAAACCCCCGCTCGCAGGTTATCCGGCACAGCATTTATGAAAAGACAATCTTTCGCCGTGGAACAACCGTTGGTGCGAACGCAACTATTGTCTGTGGAATCGAGCTTGGACGTTACTGCTTTATAGCTGCCGGTGCCGTTGTGGCCAAGGACGTTCCGGATTATGCGCTGATGATGGGCAATCCAGCCAGGCAAAAGGGATGGATGAGCCGACACGGAATCCGCCTGCCAAAGCCGGACTCAGACGGCATTATGGTCTGTCCGGAGAGCGGCTATCGTTATAAAGAAGTTGAGCCTGGGGTAGTCAGGTGTCTTGATTTGGACGAGGAGTCACCTCTGCCGCCGGAAAAAGCAGTTGGGAAAATACCGTATGATGATTTTAAGATTTCTACTTAGCAGGAGATTATGCGATGAATGTACCACTTTTGGATTTAAAAGCACAGTACGCAACAATTAAAGATGAAGCTTTAGCGGCGGTTTCGGAAGTACTCGAAACTCAAACATGCATAGGCGGCCCGAAAGTTACCGAACTGGAAGGGAAAGTAGCGGCCATAAGCGACTGTAAATTTGCAGTTGGGGCGTCCAGCGGCACCGATGCTATTTTGAACAGCTTAATGAGCCTGGATATCGGCCCCTGTGATGAGGTTATTACCACGCCGTTCACTTTTTTCGCGACCGTCGGCTGTATCGCCCGCACCGGTGCAAAGCCGGTGTTCGTCGACATCGACCCGCAGACTTACAATATCGATGCCGAGCTTGTCGCTTCAGCGGTTACAGAAAAAACCAAGGCGATTATGCCCGTCCATTTATACGGGCAGATGGCAGATATGGACCCTATTATGGAAATTGCCAGGAAACATAATCTTGCTGTGATTGAGGATGCCGCCCAGTCGATTACAAGCGTCTATAAAGGCAAAAAGGCCGGCAGCATCGGGACAGTCGGCTGCTTCAGCTTTTTCCCCAGCAAGAACCTCGGCGGCGTCGGCGACGGCGGTATGATCGTTACCAATGACGAGCAGCTTTACAACCGCCTGGTCATTATGCGTAATCACGGCAGCAAGCCGAAGTATTACCATAAATACATCGGCGGTAATTTCCGCCTTGACCCAATACAGGCAGCGGTGCTTTTGGTCAAGCTGCCGCACCTGGACGACTGGTCCGAGGCCCGTCGACGCAATGCAGCCTATTATGATGAGAAATTTAAAGGGACCGCGGTAAAGATTCCTTATATCAGTCCTGACTGCGTGACCATTTACAATCAATACTGCATCCGTGTGCCGAAACGTGATGAGCTACTGGCGCATCTTCAGAAGAATAAAATCGGCTGCGAGGTCTATTATCCGGTTCCGATGCATCTTCAGGAATGCTTTAAGTACCTGGGCTATACGCAGGGGGATTTTCCTGAAGCGGAAAAGGCAGCCAAGGAGATTATGGCAATTCCGGTATATCCGGAATTAACTGACCAGATGAAAGATTACGTAGTAGAGTCAATTTTGTCGTTTTTGAGGTAGATTCTGACCTCCTTACCATGACTCGCCCTCTGCAATTTCGGACTGTGCGTGGTTCGTACCGACAAGAGCAAGGATGAGCTGTTTGCGGAACGGGTCGTTTTGGTAATGTTAAGGAATAGCAAACAGGCTTTATTAGGACGAAGAATCGCAGAAATCTGCGAAACTATAAGTCTATGGCAGGAGAGATTTATCGACATGTCCCTAGATCGGATCGAGGGGATTGATTTCAATCCGAATAACGTGAAGGTATGTCGGGATAGCGGAGGAGTTTTCCCGAATCTAAAAAGGCGGTGAGTAGCGTGCCCGTTGAAACCAAACTTGGCAGGCTAATTATCGATTAGAAAAGCAGCAGTGCCATTTTTACAAAACCAGAGCTGCTTTTCATCGTCATCATCCAAGGCAAAACATATATTTCTGATAGCATCTGACTAAACGCAGGGAGTCTTCAGCATTGTAACATATCTCCACAAAAAAGTCGACTATCTTCGGTGTGATGACAGGATGAAACGACCCCTGTGACCTATGTCCCAAAAGCATCTTCTAAAGATGTTAAATGATTTGTCAATATACAATCTGGAAATCATAAATAACGGTGAAAGCACATTTTAAGAGATATTTCGGTTATACCTTCTGGGTCGCTCTGGAGGTGGTGGTTTTTACAGGGCTGTCTAGGCTGGTAATCTTTCCAGTGGCAGCTCACCTTCTCGGCAAAGAACAATTTGGTCTGTTCATATTTTCCCTTGGTATTGCGCTGATGCTCGGAGCGGCACCTTCTGTAGGGCTGGCAACGGGCGTTATCAGGCATATGGCTGAGCTCGAAGCATCGGCCAGAGGTACTCTTGTCAGTACCAGTATTCGGCTGTGCAAGATAGCGATGCTGTTGATAGTATTGATTGGGATTATTGCACTCGGTATAGTACGATACTTTTCGCAAACCGACCCTAAAATAATCTGGTGTATTGTTCCACTGTTGATTCTTTTGTACCCCTGGAATATCCTCGAACTACAACTGGTACAATATCGGGTGGGACGAGAATTTGCTTTGCGTACAGCGTGGTACAGCGTTCTAAGTATGCTTTCGTTTATCGCCATTCCAGCCGCTATTTTCGGCGGTGCTGTCGGTATGGCCTGGGGATATATGCTTGGTTTCGTAGTAACGCATATCCTACTATCCTGGAAACAAAAAATACTTTTTAAGAGATCAAATTATGATGCCAAGTTAGCGGGTCTGCTTAAGAAAATCTGGTTGCATATAAGTATCGCCAGCATCTTATCGCTTTCGGGCAGGTATATTTACCGGCTTGTTTTAGGTATTTTCTATTCCTATTCCACTGTCGCGATATTCTTTGGTGCAACAAATATACTTGATTTGTGTATGGCTCCGATGGGCATATTAAGTCAGCTATTACTTAGTATGCTTAGTGGTTTTTCACGTTTGGAGGACGTTGGAAAAAGGCAAAGATATACAGTTCTTGCAGCGGCTGTTTCGATTGGTGTTGTGGGTCCCTTGATTGTGTTGCTTGCGGGGCCATTTATCCTTTCGGTGATATTTCCCGATTTTGCGAATGAATCGACCCAGATCCTGCGATGGCTTGTAATGGTCATGCCGTGCTTGACAGTGGAAATTTTCTCCAAGCCGTTTGTAATAAAGTTTGGGCCAATTAAATTTGTTCCGGTATTAAATTTTATAACTCTTATGGGACACCTCGTGCCCGCTATTACGCTGATTCCCAAGTTTGGGATAATGGGGGCCGCGGTCTCCTACAACATTGGATATAGTCTAAGTGCGGCTTCATGGTTAGGTGCGTTGCTTTGGACTTTTAAATTCAGTCATAAGTATAAGTCTGACATTGAAATGTTGCGCTCCGTAGAAGGCGGGTAGAAATGCAGCCAAAGGTTAACATTTTTTTATAAAAGTAGGTGAATGATGCAAATCGTATTACTCGCAGTTGCAGCAATAGCACTGGCTATTGTAATTTTCAAATATCCTGTTATATCTCTGGTTCTGTTCCTTACAACAGGCATCGTTAAAGGCTTTCTTGTGTTTAAATTCAGCTTTTTCAGGGTGGTTGACTATACAGTTTTGTGTGCAGTTATCACATTGATTGCGATGGTTTACAGCTTCGTAAAAAGCGGCGGACGTCTCAGGCATATTATAAGTATTCCATTAGCGTTGTACTTACTTTTGGCTACCGTTCTTCTTCTAGCCACAACTTATACATCGGCGCCGAAAACCGGCTGGATAACAAGTTCGCGGTTTGCAACATTTGGTCTTCTCGCATTTCTCGGTCCTATTGTTTTTACCAACAGCGTAAAAGATATTAAGCAGTTAATATGGCTGCTGTTTTTCATCGGGATCGCACTTTCAATTATTTTTGTCTTCGTGCCTTATGAATCGGTGCTGCACTCCTCAACAAGTTCCAAGGGGTTTCTGGAATCAGATCCCTTATCAACGGCATGTCAAATGGCGTTAACGCCGATTATCGCTTTTATCTTTGTAATTATGACTCACACATCACCACCTCTAAGAATCGTTTCCTTAGTATTGATTCCTTTTATGATAACTTCGATGATTATTACGGGAGGACGCGGACCATTTGCCGGCTTGATACTCACATTTTTGGCAACAATCCTTATATGCCGAAAGGGCATATCTAAAGCCTGGTTTCCGGTAATCACCACAGTTATATTGATTGGTGTGGTTGTTTCATTTACTAAATTGCCGGAAACAGTTACCTGGCGAATAGCCAATATGTTTAGAGGCGGCTACGAGCTAAAAGAAGCAGCTTACGCAAGGACTGAGCGGTTTGTCTGGACGGCTCAGAGGTCATTCGAACATCCTATTCTTGGGCACGGCACGGGCGCTTTTGTGGTCGACAGAGGAGGTGAGGATGTAGGTGGGGATTATCCACATAATATAATTCTGGAATTACTGTATGAAGAAGGACTTGTCGGGGTGGTTATTGGGTGTCTGTTTTTATGGCTTATTTTCAGACGATGGAGGCAATCTTCAAAATTTGTTCATTTGTATGGACTGGGTATAGGGGCATTTCAGCTTGTTCATATAACAGGTTTGCTGTTTCTTTATTTGTTCATACAAGCGATGAAATCCAGTAACATTGACGGCAACCGTCTTATGTTTTTTTGTGCCGGCTTTGTTGTAGCGGTGTTTAACCTGCTTCGTCGCACAATAGAAGAAACTTCATTGGAAAGCGAACTTACCGCAGAAGATGAGCAAGATTTAGAAGGAGTTGAACTTCAAGATATCAGGGCTCTATATTGAGGTTTTTTTAATATGCTGAGAAAAACAATACTACCTATAATGGTTGGGACAATACTGTTAAGTTGTCAACAGTGCTATGGTAACAGCAAGGTGCAGCTGTCAGAAGCTGAACTTGATGCGAAACTATTAGCGCTTAAGCCGTTACCAAAGGTTCATTACTCCGGACCGCCGCCGCCTAAGTTATTGGAAGACAGAAACAACCAGCGGTTGTATGAACTGGCGAGGATAACACATTCGCTTTGTGTGTCGGGCGAGTGGTGCAATAAAGAACAAATTGATAATTGTGTTTATATATGTGCCAGGGTCAACAAAACTAATCCTGCTATACAGGCATCGCTCGGAATTAATTTTAGTCCGTGGCACAGAAGATTTGGTAAGGACTTACCTCCCGCTGATAGAGGCACTACTTACTGGGAAGAGATTCGTTACTTTGAAGAGCGTGCGAGATTGGTAAAGCACTGGGTGGAGCAAAGCAATGAAAGATATCATAGTGACGTTAAAATAAGTGCTATCCTGTTTGATTGTGAGCGTTTTCATGTCCTGCAGGACAATGAAAAGTGGAATGAGGCAATCCGTGAAAATCTCGATATCATTCATACAAAAGCCCAGTCTATTTTCCCAGAGGCTCGTATGGAGTGGTACGGCCGGGGAATGATACAAGTGGCTAACGATAAGGTATGGGACAAAACCGGGTATTGGACCGGCAGGGAGATTAAGGCACCGTTGTCGTGCTCGTTTTACACAGTTCCAGAAATCGAATCTATGCGTGAGGAATTCCGCAGGACCTGCAAATTAGCTGACCAGATGGGCATTTCCGATGTAACGCCATATGTTGCACTGGCGGCAGGTTATCGGCGAGGGCTTGAAGGTCCGTACTTTGACCTAAACTGGTCGTACGACATTATATATTCCTATCTTATTGGTGCCGAGCTTAATATCAAGTGGTATGGAGATAGACCTGAGAGGTTCGCCCCCTATAACCGTGCCAAGGTTGTCTCTTTCTATCCGCCGCCATTCGACAATCGCTCGCCGGATTGGATTAGATACTTTATCGCTTACGTGCGCGGCGCGACAGGGGTTAAGGAATTGAAAGATTTGGGATATGAAGGACCACGGGATGAAGCCAAGAAAAATTTATGAAACACTTACTGGATAAATCTCAGATTAAGATTTGCCACCTTACCAGCGTGCATTCACCTTTTGATGGTCGAATTTTTCATAAAGAGGCAAAAACTTTGGCAAAAGCGGGCTATAATGTGGTAGTTATTGCTCAACACAGCAAAGAAGAATTTGTGGATGAGGTAAGAATTGTTCCTTTGCTTCCATCTAAAAATAGGTTTGAAAGTATGACAAGAGTGGTATGGAAACTGTTTAGATCGGCATTGAAAGAGAAAGCTGACATCTATCATTTTCACGACCCAGTGTTGATACTTGTTGGTATTGTTCTTAAACTTCTTGGCAAAAAGGTTGTTTATGACGTTCATGAAGATTATCCCAAACAAATTTTATATAAAGAATGGGTAGGAAAAGTATATGTTAGAAAGGCTGTTGCTTTTATAACCAACATAGTAGAACGAATTGGAGCTTCTTTGTTTGATAGTATAGTAGCGGCTACACCCGATATTGGAGAAAAATTTCCTGAAAGTAAAACTATAGTTTTGAGAAACTTGCCTATTTTAGGATTGATAGATAAAGTTAAACCTATCAATCGTAAAAAAAATAAACCAGTTATTATTTATGCAGGTGACCTTGCAAAGATTAGAGGCGCAAAAAAAATAATTGAAGTGATGGAGCTTATAAAAGATAGAGCAGAATTATGGCTTTTGGGAAGATGGGAAAGCGAAGGATTTAAAAAAGAGTGTGAGGTTTTAGAAGGGTTCAAACATACTAAATATTTAGGATTTGTTCCCTTAGGTGAGGTATACAAATATATGAAGAGGGCGGATATCGGGATTTGCATTTTATGTCCAGTAAAAAACTATCTTACCAGCTTACCCATAAAAGCTTATGAGTATATGTTTTGTGCTTTGCCCATGGTTATGTCCAATTTTCCATACTGGCAAGAGGTCTTTGGCGAATGCGCCTTGTTCGCTGACCCCTATAATCCTAAGGATATAGCCGATAAAATTCTATATCTTTTAGATAATTCCGATAAAGCCAGGCAACTGGGCGATAAAGGAAAACAATTAACTGAAGAAAAATATAATTGGGAAACTGAATCTAAAAAGCTGGTAGAGCTTTACAAAAAGCTATTAAAATAAATTCAGACACCATATATACCAAAAACGATCAGCCGACCGCAAAAAAGTCGAGGTCCTAACCAAACAGGTAAACGAAAGAGATGAGAAACTTTTATTTTGAATACAGAGGTGAAGCATTCGTTTTATACCATGACCAGCAATTCAATGATATAGTACCCAAAATCGAGGTCGAAACCGAGATATTGCCGTTACAAAAATTAGGTAAAAAGGTCACCACTGAGATCATCAACTTGCAAGGCCGTTGGTCTTTTATGTATTTGTATTTTACTTATGGCTCTGAAGAAACTTATTTGGCTTTGGCCCGAGTGAGCAAGCATCTCGTACACATTAGCTGGGTCAGTCCGTATAAGAAATGCAGAAGACGTTTTCCATTCATACCTGAGAGGACCTGTATGATAGGCCCGAGCCAAACAGTCTCTTCATTTAGAGGTAACAGGATTTATCCTTTCGTATTACAACAAATAAGTCGTTCTCTATCTGGTTATGATGAACACTGGATTTGTGTAAATGGGAAAAATGCTGCCAGTATCAAAGGAATAGAAAAAGCTGGGGCAAAACATGTCGGGCGTTTTGTTCAAAAGCGATGGTTTTGGGGTTGTTTTACGAGCACCAAATATTATCCTGACAAGTTATAATTCGGGTTATAAAACTTTTATGCCGTGATGAAGCGAGAGAATTTCTCGATGTTTTGATAAAGGATAACGATGCGTAATGATGATTCGATTTTTGCTGAAGACGCCTGGGTGAGAAGAGGTGGTGGGAAAATACTGGCGTATATGGGCAGGCCTTTGAAGGATGGTCTAAATCGAGAGGTAGCGTCGAAATTTGTGCGTGAAAAAGGAGCATTGGGAGCTATGTGGACTTACGATCACGGCTACTGCGACGAGGGGCCTTGGTACAGGTGCATCTGTGATAGCGCTGATTATGATATAGACAAGATAACAGGTAAAACAGCCAGGAACTGCACCCGCCGCGGCATAAAGGAATGCGATGTCCGTCCAATAGATTACGTATGGCTTGGAGATAATGGCTATGAGGTGTACATTAATGCGGTTTCGCGTTATACAAATTTTAAGCCGGTATCTAAGGAAACCTTTAGAAAGGAGATGTATAAGCATTCCGGCGAACCGGGACGCGAGGCATTAGGGGTATTCATAAATGAAAAGTTAGTTGCCTATACAACTTTGCTTGTTTGTGATGAAACTGTGCGAGTATGTGGAAGTAAATTTGACCCTGCATACTCTAAGGCATTTCCGATGTATGCTTTGTATTACACAATAGCTCACCATTACCTTAAAGAAAAAGGTTATAAAGAAGTTGATAATGGCACTCGTCCCTTGCTTCACGAAACAGATATAAGTGATTTTCTTTTACGTCTGGGTTGGCGCAAGGACTACGGCAGGTTGGGAATATATTTAACCCGGCCTGTTCGAGCGGTACTCAGTATAGCCAGAATTTTCAGTAAAGTATGTAAGTTCCTGCTTCCAAGCCGATACTATGCAATTTTGGAAAGCCTGTTGCTTGCCCAGGACATCGCAAACGCTACCAGCAAACATTAGAAGCTGTATAGAGTTTGTTCGGCTGAGAGATAACAAGTCATGCATATTTTGTATATCCACCAGCATTTTGCCACGCCGAAAGGAAGCACGAGGACTCGTTCCTATGAATTTGCCCGCTGATTTATGGCTAAGCATCTATGAACATAAGGAGTTTTTATGCAAAAA
>Ga0315276_10000995_pt1 | contig 25073 bp, 25 predicted proteins | sample YL17G05_0_MG_FD_204542 | JGI IMG/M metagenome (GOLD analysis project Ga0315276, IMG submission 204542) | Sediment microbial communities from Yellowstone Lake, YNP, Wyoming, USA - YL17G05_0 | ecosystem: Environmental > Aquatic > Freshwater > Lake > Sediment | place: USA: Wyoming | collected... | reverse complement strand
ATCAACCCGTCAAGATACTCCGGCCTGAGGGTGAGCGCCGCCTGACAGTATTTCAGCGCCCTGTCCCAGTCTTTGAGCGAGACATGGACGGCTGCCAACTGATTCAGCGCCATAAGACGCAGATGTCGGCGCTCCATATCGGTTGCGTCCACGAGTTCAGTGACTCGTGTAGCGGCGCTGACAACCTCGGCGGCGTTGTTCGCACTTATGGTTGGTTCCACTCCCCGCAGCAGTTCAGCGTAATTGAACAGCGCAAACACATCGTCAGGATTGTCCGACAATTGCTGTTTCAACAGGCTCAGCGTACGTTCGAACTTGGCTTTCATCTGTTCCGGCGGCAGATCGTAGCCCAGGTGTTTCAGTCGCGCCCGTGTCTGAAGCACCGGCACGTCTTTGGGAATCTGAAGGACGTTGTGGACAATTCCGTCGTAGCGCAATTTCAGATCGCGGCGGAAGAATCGTACCGAGTTACAGAATGTGACACGTTTTTCGTCTTTTCCGTACACATTCCGAACGCCTATTGAAAAAGCAGGGAAGCGCTTTTCTCCCATTTGGTCGATAATACCCGGTACGTCTTCGATAAAAAACCGTTCGTCAGCATCTATAATGAACAGCCAGTCGCCGGTGGCCTGCTCCATTGAATAGTTGCGATGTTTCGAGAAATCATTCGACCAGGGCTGCTGAAATATGCGCGCGCCGTACTGACGGGCGATGTCTATAGTTGCATCGGTCGAACCGGTATCTACGACAATAATCTCGTCGACCCAGTCGCGAATCGACTTGAGACAATCGGGCAACAACTTTTCTTCGTTGCGTACAATCATGCACGCTGAAATTCTCGGCCGTTCTCGCAGGTACTCCCTGAGCATGAGCAGTTCCTGCTTGTCTGAACACCGGATCATACCGGCCTGGAGAATTTCGAGGGCTTCGTCTCGCCTGTCAAGGTACACGTAGAGCCGTATCAGTCCGAGATAGGCGCGCGGGTGGGTATTGTCTATGGCAATTGAGCTCTGAAGCGCCGAAATCGCCTGCTCGGCGTTCCCTGTTTCTGAACAAGCCTCGCCTAACCAGAAAAGCACGCGCGCGTGGTGCCGATCCGATCCGAACAAGCTCCGTTGTTGTACTTGTTCTGCGTTGCCGGCACACAGTTCCTCGTACTTGTTCGCGGCTCTAATGCAGCGAGTATAGTCACGTAAGGCGTGTGCAATTTGTGTCAACAGAAACTGCAAGTCCGGCGAGGGGCCGTATTCTCTACGTGCCCTCTCGACTATCTCCTCAGCCTCGGGCAGTTTTCCGGAAGCAACGTAGCCGAGCGCCAGCAGGGACAACCCGCGGTCGCTGCAGGAACCCTGTTCTGATAAAATGACCGACTCCAACGGCGCAAGTATGCTCGCAATGCGCGCTTCGAGGCTGTTTCGGGCGCAGTACTCGGCGGCTTCAAGAGCGATCGTGAGATCTTGCGGATGTTCGTTGAGACGCTCCTGCAGCTTGCGAGGTAGTTGTCTGGTGGTTTGATTCTTTGGTCCCGTACGCTTCGTGCGTGCCGGTTTCTTACCCACGTCGGTAACTTCCTATGTGACGCGGCAATCCGCAGGTCACTGTAGCGGATGGTTGTCCATTAAGCCGGTATAAGTTCTGTGTCCCTCTGACGGGAAGATGTTCTGCTCAATTGTTCGGCGGCTTGCATAACCGAGTGCTGGACTCGGTAGTCCGAATTGACCAGCACCAGTTGCTTTCCCCGGTTGTTTCGGGCGTTGATGAGAATCGGCCCCTGCAGGTTCGCCGTGATATCCCGTGGTTTTTTCGCAACCGTCATAATTACATAGGTTTCCACGGTGGACGGGTCGCTGACATCAAGTTCGGCAATCTCCTGCGAGTTGATTTCAATCCGGTAGTCCGGGAAGAAAAGCAGGGGATTCATCACCATGAAGGCAACTTCCGAATCCTCGGTCGATTGCATTAGCAGAAACGGAGCCAGTTCCTCTACTTCCACCAGGCAGAAGAACCTGAGATTCTCAAAACCGAGAATCGGCCGTTCCATAGTGATAACCTTGTCGCCCGGAACATCCAGAGACCCAAAGCGCTGGCTGGTAATCTTCATCTACGTTTCCCTTTCCCTTTCTCTCATCGCAGGAAATCCAACAAACTGGGCTGGATGATCTTGGCAGCCGACATCAGCGCGGCCTGATAGGCGTTTTCGTGTGCCGCCAGATCGGTGATTACTTTCGTCAGGTCGGCGTCTTCTTCCTCGGAAAGTAGCTTGGTGAAACCTAATTGCAGATCCTGAAGGCGGCCGGATGTGTTCTCAAGGCGCAAGCTGGCGGTGCCAACGGTGCTCCGGGTGTCAAGAGTGTTCGACATGGCGTCATCGAAGTTCTGAATCAGCCGATTGACGCCTTCCTGGTCGTTTTCTCTAAGGGCATTTGCCAGAACCATCAACGATCCCAGCATGTCGCTGGAGCCGAATAGGTCCATCTGTTTGGCGACGCGCCCGCCATCGACTTCCTGAATCGTGAACGACCGATGCGGGTCGTTGTTGACGATCTGCACGCCGCGTCCGGAGTTGTTGATCGAAGCGGTTATGTCGAGAGCCGAATTGTTCAGATCGTCGAGAAAATCCTGCACCGTGAGCATGGTTGGATCCGAGAGGTCAACGGTGTGAGTAAACTCACCCTGCCACAAGACCATACGTTCGCCGTCGAATCCGATGCCGTTTCGTAAGTCGGCCAGATTGGTCGTCAGGGTCAGCACCGGATCAAGATCAGCGCCAACCTGAGTGTGGGTATACTCTCCTGCGAAACCAAGATCGGCTGCGGTGGTCCCCCCGTTTTCAGCGATGGTGAAAGCGGCCTGCGGACTAAGATTGGTTCCGACCAGTTGGGCGCCCACGTAACCGGCAATACCCAACTGCGAAGCGGTCAAATCGAGAGACGAGGCGTTTTCAATGGTCAGGCCGCTGGGGGGCGCGCCGGTGTCCGTTATGACTAAACCGGTACCTGCGGCGTTGACACCCATCGTGACTGTGTTCAGACCTTCGGAGACCAGCTCGTCATTGAACAAGGTTATCAATTCGCCGACGGTCGTTGCCGTTGACAAGTCGACGCGAAAATCCAAACCCGAGCCATCGCTAAGCCGAATGCCGCCACGGCTAAGGTCTATGCCGTTGCCGCTATACAAACGATGCAGTTCTGTCGCTGTAGAGATCTGTCCGCTGGGCGTAGTGTTTATCCTGAGGGCGTTACCGTCTTCCGTCAGACCGACTGAAACGGTGGAATCCATGCCGGCAGCAGTAAGCGTCGCGTTGATGCGGGCAAGAGCCTCACCAACAGTCGTAATCGGTGGGGCAGCCGTCAGATCGACTGTAGCCGACACTCCGATCAGATTGCTGTCCGTAATAATGAACGATCCGGCGGTCAGGTCAATACCACTACCGTTATTGAGATCGACCAGCGATGTATCGTTGGTGACGGCCACATTGAGGTCGGCATTCTGGCCGAGAATCGAGATGGGTTTGAGAAAGACCTCTGCTCCGGTCAGGTTGGTCGCCTGCCTGACCTGCGATTCGATTTCGAGCTCGATACGTCCGTCGTCACCGAGATAGGTAACTCCGTGGCTGCCGACCTGAAACGGATTCAGCTTGGTACGGAAACCGGAGAACATTCGTCGCCCACCGATCTGGCTGTCACTCAGCTGAATCAGGCGATCGAGTGCCGAGTCGATTTCATTGGCTGCCGACTGACGCTGCGCTGTGTCATAGGTATCATTTGACATGGCCAGTGCAACATCCTTGGCGTCTGAGAGCAATAGCTTGACGTCGTCGAGAATGCCGTCGTAGGAGTTCAGCCAGTTTTGCCCCTGACTGACATTATCCTGGAATTGACCAATCTTGGAAAGTTCGGTACGATAATCCAGGTCGCGCAGAGTACCGACGGGATCATCCGATGGCTTATTGATCCGTTTGCCAGACGACATTGAGGTCTGCAGCGTCATAAACCGCTGCAGAGATCTCTGTACATTGAAGACCACCTGGTTGGTGATCATATTGTTGGTTACGCGCATGGCATCTACTCTCGCTTCTTCGTTCGGTCTGCGACGATCATTTGCTACGCACCCGTCTGGCGCGAGTCGGGCGGACGATCCTTGAAATCGACCACCGAACCTTTTTGCTTGTCCGAATCGCCGGCGATCTTACTTTTTATCATCTTGACCATGCCGATCAGGTCGGTCTTCACGTTGCCGACCGCCTTGCGATTCTCCTGCTGGATCTTGACGTAGATCTCCTCACGATGCACGATCACATCGCTGGGAGCATCTATCCCCAAACGTACCTGGCGACCTCGGATCCCCAGCACCGACACTCTGATACTGTCGCCGATGGTGATCGATTCGCCTAACTTCCTTGTTAGTATTAGCAAACCACCCTCCGTGGTGATGGCACCCCGCCGAGCGGGGTGTCAGTTAATTATCCCACAATACCCATCTTGTTGATCACGGTGTCTAACGCATCATCCATGACCGTGATTACACGCGAAGCCGCGTCAAACGCATGCTGGCTTTTGACCAGATTGACCATCTCCTCATCCAGGGAGACACCCTCCACCGACTGTCGCTGATTATCTATCTGCTGGGCAATCAATTCCGAGTTCTGATTGAACGAACTGGCCTCCCGCGCCTCCACGCCCATGCTACCGATCAGACTCTGGTAGAACTGGTTGATGGTCGAGGTTTGGTTGGACATGATCAGGGCATTGCGCAGGTCGGCCATTTGTGTAGCGACACGACCGTTGCTGCGGTCGTCCGGATTGGCGGAATCGGACGCCGCGATCCGGTTCTTGTCGAGGACTATTTCCGCGTTCAACCGCAGATTCTTGGCCTCAGTGAAGTTCGGATCGAAAAACGCCACGTTGGTCGTTCCACCGAGACCGTAGCCGGCCTCGTGAATCGCGTTGACCTGCTCGACCAGGGTGCGAGCCATCTTGTTTAACTCGGCGAGATAGCGGGGGATTAACTCGTCGCGGGTTTCAACCAGTCCGGCGATCTGGCCATTTACGTTCTTGAGTCGACGGTCGGAGCCTTCCCACGTCAGGACGTGCGTGATCTTTTCGCCATCACGCACAGCATCGACACCGATATTAAACGACGAGTTGCCATCGACCAGGAGCATACTCCCCATGTAAACTGTGGAAGTTCCATCGCGTTGTTCAAGAGTGTTGACGTCGACAATCGCGGCGAGTTCGTCGACAAGGCGGTCACGCATGTCGCGCATGTCATTCGCTTTCGAGCCGCCGACCTCCATGCGCTTGATTTCCTGATTGAGGTTCGCAATCTCACCCGTCATCCGATTGACTTCAGTGGTGAGCGATTCGAGGTCCCGGTCGGTTGAACGCTGCTGCTCCTCCAGTCGGGTTGCTAGTCCCTGAAACGCGTTGATAAGTTGATTGGCGCTGGCAATGATGCTGCTGCGATTCCCGCTGTTCTCTGCGTCACTTGATAAGGCGGACCAATCGTTCCAGAACTGGTTGATGGTGTCGTTAAGTGAAACATCCCCAGGTTCGGCGAAGATTGATTCGACTTGCTGAAGCGACTTGTCCAAATATGACCACCGGCCGAGGTCTTTCTGAGCCTCGCGGTACTGCTGACCGAGAAACAGGTCGCGCACATGGTAAATATCATCAACAGTCAGACCGGTGCCGATAGGGCCGTTGACACTCAATTCAGGGTCAGAAGTCGATATACGCACTCGCTGGCGAGTGAAACCAGGTGTGTTGACGTTGGCAATGTTGTGGCCGATCGTCTGCAGACTGACTTGATGGCCCATGAGGGCCCGTTTGCCAAGCTCTATTCCTTGAAACAGTCCCGGCATCAGATCCTCCTGTCCACCGCCAAAGCGGCGTTTTCCTTTCGAGCAACTCCGTGGCGGCCATAGGTTCCGTCCGGGGTGTGTACACGCGCGAGCATGTTCATGATGCGGGATATGTACTCCCGGGAACGATTGAGCAGCATGGCGTTGGTATTGCGCGTCTCACTGATGCGCTCGTTCAGACTGACAATAGTGTCGCGCAGGAGCGTCAAACGATGCGACTGGTTCTCATCCGCGTACTCAATCAGGCGTGTGACGGTGACGTCTCCCTCAATAACCTTGTCTGCCTTGATTGCAAGGATGATTTTCTCGCGTCGTCGGTCGAGTGCATGGCTTTCCAGAAGTTTCTGCTGCTGCAACTGGGTTACCTGATTAAGGCGGTCGGTGTCGTTTGCCACCAGAGCCTCCTTCTGGCAATCCAAGAGCTGTAAGAACTCTTCGAACAGCAGCGCTTCGTCACTGATAACCTGTATGAGTTGGTCGATCATTTCCTATGTTCCTGACGACATCCTATAGTCTTCTTGTCGACTTTCCGTGAGGTGAGCTTTAGCTTTATCACACAACTATTTGGAGCGAATTTCCCCAAGCCGATTGGTCACACGCTCGACGTAGTGGCGGGTCTCCTCAAACGGCGGCATTCCGCCATGTTTTTCCACATTCCCGGGACCGGCATTGTAGGCTGCCAGAGCCAGTTTCAGGTCGCCGAAACGATCCAACATCCGCTTCAAATAGCGGCTGCCCGCACGGATGTTCTCGTCAGGGTCAAACGGGTCCCGCACACATAGTTCCTGTGCGGTGGAATCCACCAATTGCATCAAGCCCTTAGCACCGGTTGGAGATACAGCATTGGGGTCGCCGTTAGACTCGGTTTGGATAACCGACCGGATTAAGGCCGAATCCAGGCCGGTCTCCTGCGCGGCTTTGTCAATACTCCGCCCGAACCTGGCCACGATTGGGTCATGCGAAGTCACAATCGGACGACGTGAGGAAAGCGGAAGATTGTGGGCCTGGCGCTTGAGCTCGTGCGCTTTCGGAGCGTCATCCGGTAACAGTTTCATTTCAGGCTTTTCCAGCTTTTGAAGTTGCTGCTCAGGCGCACGTAGCGGTTTGATCTTGGGGTCTGGATTCCTGGGCGTATACTGGGCGTCGATGAGTTTTTCCATCGACTTGTAGAGCAGTTCAGCAATCGAATTATGCCCGCCAAACGAGGCTTTGCGGGCGATCTCCATGTCGAAAATCTCGGTAAAAGCGTCTTTTCCGAGGCCGTCAGACAGAGGAGCGTCCTTGGCAAGCGCGTTGTCCGGGATTGTTCCGCGCATGGTTTTGAGCATCTGGTAGATGAAAAACGACTCGAACTCTTTGGTCGCTTTGCGCAGACGCGCTTTTTCGGCTTCGGGCGTCCCGTTAGTCGGGCGCCTGAGCGCTTCGACACTGAAATCAGTATTCCCCGATGCGCCAACTGACTTTATTGGCGCTGTCATCAGAGCACCACAAGTTCAGCCCGCAACGCCCCCACCTGTTTGAGGGCTTGGAAAATGGCAATAATGTCCCGAGGAGTAGCCCCCAGTTTGTTCAGCGCGCTGGCTACGTCGGCGAGAGTGGCGGAATTTTTGAGATTGACCACGCGGGCGTTCTCCTGGTCAACCGTGACGTTCGTTTCCTGAGTAGTCACCGTCTCGCCGCCCGAAAACGGCTCCGGCTGCGAGATCACAGGCTTCGACTGGATATTGACCGTAATTGTCCCATGAGCCACTGCTACCGGTTCGATCATCACGTGTTCTCCGGCTACGATCGTACCGGTCCTTTCGTTTATTACCACCCGCGCGATGTTGTCGGGGACAATCTGAAGATGGCCGATATCGGACATGAATTTGGAGCGCAGGGTCGGATACATGATGCTGTCCGGAATCACAACCTTGACGGTGCCGGCGTCGATCGCATACGACACGTTACCATACTTGATATTGATCCGCTCCGCGACTCGATGAGCCGTAGTGAAATCGGGATTTGTGAGTGACAGAAGAAACTCCTGATCAGAACCAGGAACGGCTGGAACCGGCTCCGTCACTTTGCCGCCACCCGGCACGCGCCCGACGAGCGTGTAATTGTTGACGATCTTGTTGTTTTCGTCGACCTGAACATTGAAGCCACCAATCGACACTGCCCCCTGCGCCGTCGCACGCACGACACCGCCGGGATCGGCCAACGGAGTAAGAAGCAACGTCCCACCTTGCAGCGAACTGGCGTCTCCGATTGACGAGACGGTAACGTCGAAGTACGACCCGGTTGAACGTTGACTTGAACTCGTCCCCGTAACCACTACGGCAGCAATGTTTTTAACCTTAAGCTTGTCCGCTTCGACCGTAAGCCCCATCCGCTCCATCATGTTGGACAGAGCGCGAGTGGTAAACTGGGTGCCGGCACCGTCGCCCGTGCCGTCCAAACCGATGACCAGCCCGTAACCGAGCAGTTCCACATCCTGTTTGTCCTGAAAAGCACAAATGTCCTTTATGCGTACATTATCGGCCTGGGCAAAATCACATAGCCAGAGAGTGACGGCCAGAATAACCGACAGGCCGATCGGCCGTGATAACAACGAATTGACTGCGCTCAACATGGAGCCTCCTAGAAGATCCAGTTAATCAGACGGGTGAAGAATCCGGGGCGCGAACCGGTAGTCGCGTTCCCCTTGCCAGTATATGTGATCTCAGCGTCGGCGATCAGATGCGATTCAACGGTGTTGTCGGGTGTGATGTCTTTGCTGCGGACCACACCGGACAGGTAGATCGATTCTTCGTCACCATTGATGCCGATTATCCGATGACCCTCGATGATCAGGTCGCCGTTATCCTTAACTCCTACTACCGTTACGCTGATACGTGCACGGATATTTCCGGCGCGCAGGTTCTCGCCTTTGCCATCGAACTTATTGCTGTTGTCGGCCTTGGCGCCAAACATCGGAATGAAATCGAGCGACCCAAGACCCGGACCGCCGGACGTGTTTGTCTTGGTGCTTTTTTCCGTCTTGGTTTCGACCTGATTGGAGGCACGGTTTTGCTCGACGATCAGCACAGTGAGAACGTCACCCACACTGTGCGCCTTGATGTCTGAGAACAAAGACTGGCCCTTGCCGAAATCGTTGCCGCGGACCTTGAGAGAGAACGGCAGCAGCAGCAAAATAGCGAGCAGCAACAAGAAGCGTTTAAGGTTCATCGGGGGCTCCTCGAATCCTATTCGTTTATGGATTAACCTCAACCGACTTGTCGGAAATCACCGTGGCCAGTACGATCTTGCCGGAAGTGAGGTTCTTTACCCGCACTCGGTCACCGATTCGGCCGGTTTCCATAACCTGGCCGGGCACAGTGATGCTTCCCCAGTCGTCGGAGAAAACGATTGTAACCTCCCCCCCAACTTCAATGTCGGGGACCGGTTCAAGCGCACCAGTAGTGAGAATGCTCCCCATCCGCAGATTCCGTTTTGCCCTGTATCTCGCTAACTCGGCAAAAGAAACCACCGGTTGCTCTCGCAAGGAGGTTACATCGGTTCGTTTCAATTCGAATTGTTGTTCACCTAAAGATTGATGATGTCCGATCTTGTCGGTCGCTACCAGAACGTCGGCGAATTTCTTGATTCTCATGCGGACCTGACCGCGTTCGATGATGGCGCCGTCGCGAGTTATCTCCACCTGCAGACTGAACAAGCCGAGCGGTTCCTGCTGGGTCAGCGGCCGCAGTGAAAGATCAATCAGGTTGACCATTCGGGTTTTCAGTCGGTTGGAGAGGATGTCAATATCGTATGTCTCGACATCGAGCCGGAATTGCTCCCGAACCTTCTGCATGAGCGCTTCGTTGGTCTCAACAGCGAACACGCTCTGCGTCAGAAAGACCAGTGCTCCGATCAGGAGCCGTATCCAGCTATTGTGCGAGGACATCATAATCATCTCTTCAGATTGTTGGCGACCTGGGACATGTCGTCAGCCGTCTGGATCGCTTTCGAGTTCATCTCATAGGCACGCTGGGCGACGATCATGTTGACCATCTCGTCGACCACCTGCACGTTGGACATTTCCAGGTATCCCTGGTTGACCCTGCCCAAACCCGCTTGGCTGGGAGTACCCGTGATTGGGTCGCCCGAGGCGCTGGTTTGAATCAGGATGTTGCGTCCAATGGCAGCCAGACCGGCTGGATTCACAAAACGAGCTAACTCCAACTGGCCGATTTGTGCCGGGTCGTCCTGCCCGAACTGTTGGACTTCAATCACGCCGTCCTGACCGACCGAGATGGCCGTAGCGTCTTCAGGAATCGTGACTTCAGGAAGAACGAAGTACCCGTCCGATGTCACCAGTCGACCCTCGGCCGAAAGCTTCAAGGCACCATCACGCGTGTAGCCGGTGGAAGCGTCGGGCATTTGTACCTGGAAGAAGCCGTCCCCCTCGATCGCAATGTCGAGCGGGTTACTTGTCAGCGACAAATCACCGGTTGAGAATTCACGCACGGTGGCCGCCGGACGGGTTCCATAACCGATCGCCAGCCCAACCGGAACTTCAGAACCGATGGCGGAAGAGACACCGGCTCGTCGGTAGTTCTGATAGAGGACATCCTGGAACTCCAGTTTACTCCGCTTGAAGCCGCTGGTGTTGACGTTGGCGAGGTTGTTAGCGATGTTGTCAACATTCATCTGCTGACTGCTCATGCCGCTAGCGGCGGTACGCATCGCTTTGATCATATCCCTGCACTCCTATCTCAAGGGTTCTCATCTGCTATCTTTTCCCGGCCACTTTGCTCATCAGGTGGTCCAGGGAACTGTCCTGGGTCTGCAACGCCTTGGCGTTGGCTTCATAAGTTCTATATGAGACAATCATATCGACCATCTCCTGAACCACGTCGACGTTGGACGTCTCGAGGTATCCCTGTTGAATTGTGAAAGACAGAGGTGGAAGCAGCGTCTCTCCCTGTGGCACGCCAAAGAGCGAACCTCCCAGGCGGACCAGCCGGTCGACATCGGCGACCGTCTTTGGAGTGATCCGGCCAACAGACGACCCATCAACCTGCACCTCGCCGCTCTCGGACACCGAGAGCTGGCCGGTGCCGACCTGGATAGCGCCGCCGTCACCGATCAGCCTATAGCCACCCGGAAAGGCGAGAAACCCTTCGCTATCAACGACAAAAGAGCCCGACCGGGTAAGAACTGTTGAGCCGTCATCAGCCTGTAGTGTGAAGAAGCCATCGCCCTCAATAGCCAGATCAAGGGGATTGGTCGTCTTGTCAAAAGCGCCGGGAGAGTAATCGACCTTGATGTAACTGGCGACTGTTTTCTCCCAGTCAGACTTCTTGGGGCGCACACGAGCTTCCGCATCGGTCAGTTCCTTGGCGAACACCCGGTTCTTCTTAAAGCCGATGGCTCCGGCATTGGCGATGTTGTGCGCGATAGCCTCTTGCTTATCTACGTGCGGCAACATGCCTGATGCGGATCTGTATAAACCCTTGATCATACAATTCTCCACTCGGAGCAAAGCAGGGGTCATGCCGGACGCTGGGAGACTATGTTAATCTATTGTACCGCAAGAGTTTGCGTGAATCACTCAACGTAGGAGTCGAGTGTGGCGAGGCGTGCTTCCGGAAGATGTTTCTGAGGTTGAGGGAATTTCTTTCTAAGATCCTGCGGCCGTCTTTGTCGGGGGCTTGGTTTGCGACTGGGTGCGGAGCGGTTCTCCCTGCTGGCGATCATGTCTTGCGCGGGTCCGGTTGATCAACTGATCCATAGCGGCGTGAAACCTGGCATCGTTGCAGGGTTCGTCGTTAGATTGCAGGTAGAGCGGACAATCCGTCCTGAAACCGTAGCATTCGAGGGCTTCGGCCAGGTAGCAATTCCTGACATAGGTACAGCGGACGACCTTTTTCATAACCAATCGTTGCCTCATGGCGGGAATATCGGCTCTCCGGGCGGAATCCTGAGTCTGAGTCATTTCTGAACATGCTAGTCCGGTGGAGCCAATGACGACTTCTGAGAACCGCCTTGCATAGAAAGTTTGTTACAAGTGTTGTGAATAGTTCATTGGATCTTAATCGCGCGGTTGTGAGGCCGCTCTACTTCGCTCTACCGCAAGAAATTACATTGACAATGAAGTGATGACAAAACGATGGCCGAGAATTATCTTGAAAGCTGTCTTCTGTGCACGCCATTTGCTGAATGGTGTTGAAATGGTGAATGACTCTATGAGACTATTCAGAATTGTCCTGATCCTCGCAGCCACGCTTACGCTGATTTCCCGAGCAATCGGCCAGGCAGGTGAGGATCCCGGCCGGCCGGACACGCTTAGAGTGGACTCGGTGACCTCATTTATCTCCGGTATTGGCATTGTGCCGGTGACGTTTTTCAACGATGAAGATCTGACTCAGATCGAAGTCACGTTGCGGCACAATTCGAATCAGATCAATATCGATTCCTTCTCATTCGCCGGAGGACGACTTTATAGCGCCGGGATTCGCGGAGCGCTGATCAGCTCCGATTCCAATATTGTAACCGTATATGCGATTCTGACCACAGAAACGATTCCTCCCGGTGATGGCTTGCTGGGCGAGCTATATTTTTCATATTCACAGACGATCTCTCCTCAGGTAGTCCTGATCGACAGCACTACCTGGCTGGTTCCACCCTTGATCATGCATTCGACCAGTTTCCACGCCCCCGGGGTAACTTTCAAACCACAATTTATTCCCGGGTATCTCGATGTTCGCGCTACCCCGCACAGTTTCGACTCGGTATGGGTGGCCAAAGTCGAGGCCGCGCCGGGTGATCAGGTGGCAGTAGATGTCAGCGCCTTCAACGTACGCAATCTGTCAGAGATCGCGCTGGCCCTTAGTTATGGAACTGCCAACCTCGTCCTTGATTCTGTTTCATTCGTCGGAACGCGGAGCGCAACGGCTTCTACCAAGACGGTGCAAACCCAGCCTGACTTCCAGACGCTGTATGCAACAATGGAATTCAGCTCAGCTGCTCCTCTCGCTCCCGGGTCCGGCCCAGTGGCGCGATTGCATTTTACTGTTGATCCGGAGACGCCTGAAGGCCTGATTGTGATCGACTCAACGACGGTCGGGATTAATTACAAAACCCGTTTCTGGCTGACTGCAATCGATGGGAGCATCGACTTAATCCCATTGTTCTATTCGGGCAGTATCAAGGTCACTACTCAGACTGACGTAAAAGATATTACCGAGCCGGGCAATCTGCCCACGGAATACCACCTCGCCCAGAACTACCCCAACCCGTTCAATCCCACTACGACTATCGAGCTGAGTCTCCCCCGTTCGGGACACGTTGAAATTGAAGTGTTCAACATCCTGGGAAGGCGCGTATGCCGATTGATTGATCGCGAGTTGCCCGCTGGCACTCACCGCATTGTCTTCGAAGGCAAGAGCGATGACGGCGCGCCGCTGGCTACGGGAGTATACTTCTACCGAATCACGTCTGGTGATTTCCGCGACAGCAAGAAGATGCTGCTGGTGAAGTAGAAGTAGGGCGGGTCCGCTTCGAACCCGCCGACACCCGGCAGATGAGGACATCTGCCGGGCACCATTGTACCCCACCCATCGGGTGGGATTCTTCTTGGGGTTTGCCCCGCGAATATCCTTGACAGCCGAATCCCATTTAACGGGTAGCCCACAGCTTTGCTGTGGGTGGTCCGATCTGTCAGCCGAGAGACCCCACAGCAGAGCTGTGGGGTACCGGGTAAAGACGTCACCCTTTGTTTTTGTTGCGGCGATATGAAGTGACGGCGATCTCGTCCAGTTCTTTTTGGTCCCGCTTCTCGGCTTCCTGACGGTGGCGCAATTGTCGCTTCTCTTTCAGAAGTTCGTAAGTCTTGCGGTCGCGGGCAGCCTCAACCAGCTTTTGTCGTTTCTTTTCGACCTCTCTTTCGAGAGCGTGGAGCAGACCCGCGCCGGCCAGATGCTGGCGCTTGAGCTTCATCAGGTAGCGCGATGCGATGAGCGCCTGGGTGACCGAAAGAGACCCCACCAGTCGACCACGTTGCTGATCGAGAGTGTTGAGACGCTGGTGATCAAGCGACTGAAGCTGTTCTTTCTGCAGGGAAGCTTCATGTACGCTGGCGGCATGTTCCTTCTGCCGCTCTTTCTCCCGGTGCTGCCGCAATTTCAGAAGCGGCTCAAGCCGGAACTTGAACCTTTTGGCTGCCACTGGTTACCCCGTCGATGATAGTTCGAAGCTGCGCGATAGTTGCCTGATGATCGCATAACTCATAGATGCCCTGGCGGAACAACTGGTAGAGGGGACCGATTTTCTCAATCGCGCGGTCGATCTTCGGATTCGATCCCTTGACGTAAGCGCCTATGTTTATCAGGTCCTGCGCTTCAGAGTAGATTGACATAATCTCCCTGACTTCCCCGGCCAGGCGGGTCTCCTCCTCAGTGGACACCTCTTTCATAAGGCGCGAAATCGAATCCAGGCAGTCGACCGCCGGATACTGATTAAGCGAGGCCAGCCTCCGCGAAAGCGCAACGTGGCCGTCGAGAATCGAACGCACGGCGTCGGAAATCGGCTCATTAAAATCGTCGGCCTCTACCAAAACTGCGTACAGGCCGGTAATGGAACCATGTTCGTCGCATCCGGCCCGTTCCAACAGCGCGGGAAGCATTGCAAATACCGAAGGGGTATATCCTTTGGTGGTTGGTGGTTCGCCCACCGCGAGACCAATCTCCCGCTGTGCAATAGCCACGCGGGTAACCGAATCCATGAGCAGCAGAACGTCCTTCCCCTGTTCACGGAAAGATTCAGCAATGGCAGTCGCAACCATAGCGCCTTTAATTCGGATAATGGCTGGTTGATCAGAGCTGACAGCGATAACGATAGAGCGCTTCAAACCCTCGGGACCGAGGTCACGTTCAATGAACTCCTTAACTTCACGACCACGTTCGCCTATCAAGCCAATGACGTTGATGTCGGCCGAGGAATTGCGCGCGATCATGCCGAGCATGACCGACTTCCCTACCCCCGAACCGGCAAAAACACCCATGCGCTGACCCTTACCTACCGCCATCATACTGTCAATGACTTTGATTCCGGTGCGGATCGGTTCCGAGATGCGACTTCGGCGAAGAACATGGATCGGACTGGAGGTTACAACCCTGGTAACGGCGGATGGAATCGGTCCCTTACTGTCAATCGGTTGTCCCAGACCACCGAGCACTCGCCCGATCAGACAATTCCCCACAGGTATTCGTAGTTGATCTGAGGTCGAGGTGACAATTGCGCCTGGGTTAATGCCGGCGATTGACCCGTACGGCATAAGAAGCAGACGGTCATCGCGAAAACCGACCACTTCAGCCATCACCCGGCTACCATCATGATTTTCGATTTGGCAGAGACGACCAATCGAAATCGCCGGTCCGGCTGATTCAATCACCAGGCCAACAACCTGAGTAACTTTCCCGAAATGCTTGATGGTACTGGCGCGGTCGATCCGGTCGGTGTACATATCGTAGGGGACATGACTCACACTGCCTCCACGCTTCCGCGCAGAACGTGTTCAATCACTTCAAGCTGAGATTCGAGTCGGGCGTCAATATCTCCGGTTGGAGTTTCGATAAAACAGCCGCCTTCGCGGACACGAGGATCGGCCTCGAATCGCAGGTCTTTGATAGTCGTCGAGTTGGACAGAAAACGATCCATGTTTTGCTCGAGCAATGGCAAATGGCTGGGGTGGACCTTGATGCGTAACCTTGAGCGATCCACAAGCTGGTTGATGACACCATCAATCATAGTCAGGGTGGCATCGGGATCAATCTGCAAGCCATCACAGGTAACTTTGCGACTGATCTGAATGACCAGTTCGAGGATCTTCTGCCTGGATTCCTCGAGCAATTGAATCCGCTGGTTGACCGCATCCTGGATGGCTTTCTCAAACTGCCTGAGCACCCGTCGCGCCTCATCAAGTCCCTTTTCAAGACCCACCTTGTGGCCCTGTTCGTATCCCTGGCTGCGCGCGCTTTCGCACTCTTCTCGCAAACGTTTGTCGAGTTTGGAGACTTCGCCCATAGGAATGAGCTTGGCGCCCTCCAGCGTCGTCACCAGTGCGACGGCTGGAAAAAGCTGTCTCAACTGCTGCTCGGCCCTGGCCTCGGCGAGGGCATCGTGCTGCTTCTCGCCAATGAACACCGTCGGCGCCACTACAGCGTTTCTGATCAGTTTAGACAATGATATCCTCTTTACCGCCGCGTCCGGAGATGATTATCTGACCCTCCTCCTCCAGGCGGCGAACGGCATCAACTATGCGGCCCTGGGCGGCCTCGACATCGGACAAGCGGGTCGGGCCCATAAATTCCATCTCTTCCTTGATCATCATCGAAACACGCTCGGAGACGTTGGCGAAAATCTTGCCCTTCACTTCGTCGCTGGCCGCCTTCAAAGCCATAGACAGGTCTTTGGTCTCCACTTCCTTCAGCAGGCGCTGGATCGAGCGGTCGTCAAGGAGGATCAGGTCATCGAACACGAACATCATGTTCTTGATCTCGGCCGCCAGGTCGGCGTCCTCGGCTTCCAGCGACTGAAGGATATTCTTTTCCGCCGTGGTGTCGATCAGGTTGAGTATTTCGGCAATCGCTTTGGCGCCACCCGAGACCGAAAGGTCGCGGGCCGAGTCGCCGCCAAAGTGATTGGTCAGTGTGCTTTCGACTTCTTTGAGAATTTCCGGCGATATCTTCTCCATCGTGGCGACACGCAGAGCAACTTCCGATTGCAGCTCCGGCGCCAGTTCGGACAGAACGGCTGCCGCATGCTGCGGGGCTAATTGAGTGAGCACCAGCGCCGTCGTCTGAGGATGCTCATTCTGGAAGAACGAGCTTAGTTGTTTTGGATCGATGTCCTTGAGCAGGGAGAAACCTCTGGTTGTAAGAGTCGTTTCGAGGCGTTTCATGATCTCGCGCGCCTTGCCCACACCGACTGCCTTTTCCAGAATCTCAGTGGCAAAGTCCACGCCACCTTGCGAGATGTACTGCCTGGCCATGAAAATGCTATGGCATTCTTCAATGACCTTGGCTTCAATGTCGGAAGGTACGTCGCGCAGGTTGGCGATCTCTACCGTGATAGCCTCGAGGTCTGCCTCCGACATACCTTTCAGCACGTGAACGGATACTTCGGGGCCAAACGCCACCAACGCCACGGCTGCTTTCTGCTTCGGGGTCATGCTTTCAAAGTTCATTGCTCACCTAATCCGACATAATCGTTCTGATAACACGAGCCATTTCCTCAGGCTGCTCCTTGGCCGTCTTCTGCATTTGGTCGACGAGAGTCGGCTTGCGACTTTCCGACACGATCGCCAGCACTTCTTCCGGCTCGGGAACCTGCGGCGCAACCGGCCGGGCTTTTCGCGGAGCCTGAGGTACCAGGTTTGACAGCCCGGCGAAGAACTTGCGGGCTATTCTCTTGATGTAAAGCAGCGCCAACAGCCCAAGCACAACCAGACCGATCTTCTTGAAGATATCCAGATAGAAATCCCTCATGTACATGGAGTCGAGGGCGTCGCGGTCAGCATCGAGATTGCCACGGTCGAAAGGCAGGTTGACAATTTCAAGCTGGTCGTTGCGCTCGGCATCGTAACCGATCGCGCTGCGGACAATCGCTCCGAGACGATCCAATTCCTCCTGCGGGCGGGGCTGGTAGATTCCCTCCATCGCACCCTCCGCATTCTCGACCTCTTTATAGGTGCCGTCGATCATGACCGCCACGGAGAGGCGCTTGATACCGCCGACGGCGTCAATCACATGCTCAACCGTCTTGTTCAACTCATAGTTGGTCACCGTCGTCTCGGAGTTCTCTTCGGCGAGTGACTCGCTGGTTTCGGAAGCCTTGTCGGAATCAGAGTTGCTGGTCTTGGTGCGTTCTTCGCTGCGCACGGAAGGAGCATTGGGATCGTAGGACTCCGACGTCCGTTCTAACTGTTTGAAGTCAAGTTCGGCAGTCACACGCACTACCGCCTTATCCGGTCCGAGCACACCATCAAGCATGGACTGTGCCTTGTCCTCCAGATACTGCTCGACGTTCTTCCTGACTTCCATCTGAGTCCCCGAGAGCCCGGCGATTGGATCGGTTTCCTGTCCTGATGACAGCAGATTGCCGTCATAGTCGAGTATTGCGATGTTCGATGGTTTCAATCCCTCAACTGAAGCCGCTACCAGGTGGGCAATCCCGGCGATCTGGCGCTTGGTGAGGCCAGCGTTGCCTCGTAACTTGAGGACGACAGACGCAGTGGCTTCTTTCTTGTCCTCGCGGAACAGTCGCTCCTTGGGCATGACGATATGTACGCGCGCCGCCTGCACTTCGCTTAACTGTGTGATGGTGCGGGTCAGTTCTCCTTCCAGAGCGCGACGGAAGTTCAGGTTCTGGAGGAAGTCGGTCATGCCGAGGTTATTCTTGTCGAAAAGCGAGTAGCCGATGTTACCGGAGCGCGGTATCCCGTCGGCTGCCAGCGAGATTCTGGTCTTGTACACCTCACTGGACGCGATTTCGATGCTGCCACCGTTATCACTCAAGCGGTAGGGAATCTTGTTGTCGTTAAGATAATTAATGACCTCCCCGGCCTCGGCTTCATCGATATTCGAATACAGGCGCGAGTAGGTGACGCTGGACACCCAGCCAACGACAATGACAATTCCGACAATCGTGCCGGCCAGAATGCCAAAAAGCATCATGACCTGGCTGGCGGTCATGCGCCCGACAACCTGTCCAACGTTCTTAAAGAACTCTTTTAAGGGCTCCATACGATTTCCTATATCTTCGTGTCACCGACCATCCATGGCCGGAAGCTCGGAGCGGCTGTGTCTTACATTGGCATCTTCATTAGATCATTGTAAGCATCAACGAGGCGATTTCGAATTTCCAACAACAAGTCCATGGAAATACCGGCCTCTTCCGCCTTTATCATCATCTGGTGCAATTCCACTTCCTCGCCGGCGAGATACGCCTGCTGTATAGCGGCTGCTTCATTCTGGACACCATTGACCGACTGTAGCAGGTCTGTCACCATGTCCGAAAATTTTGGCTGGTCGACTGCCGCCGGGAGGCTGACAGCCGAACTCTTCGACTCGGTCCGCTCGACCAGGCCGGGTATAAGCCGCTGTACTTTGAGAATACCTTCGCTCACGCTCACACCCGCACGTCAACTACTCGGCCAAGCGTCCCACCGGACTCGGCTTCCTCGGTTTTACTGGCATAAGCTGCTCCGAAACGCGAAGTATCACTGAACTTCGCAAAGAGCATATCCAGCGCCTGTCGTTCTTCGGCCGACAGAAACCTGGCGTAGCTGCCCAACGGAGCCTTTACCGCCAGGGCCGAGCGCGTCACTGGCGCCTGCGGCTCGATTACAACTTTCTGCTCAGCAGCGCGCGGCGTCTTGACGCCGGCGGCCACAGACGATTGCCGATCGTGACCCAATTGCTGATACGCCTGAATTCCGAGCGGATTAACTTTCATATATCTCTCCTAACCTTTCCTATATTTCAAGAGCATCGCCGGCCATCTTCTTGGCGGTCGCGATAACGTTGGTGTTGGCTTCGTATGCACGTGACGCCACCATCATGTCCACCATCTCGTGCACGATATCCACGTCCGGCATCTTAACAAATCCCTGCTCGTCGGCATCAGGATGGGTCGGATCGTACACCAGACGGAAACTTGAGTCGGGATCGACAATCTGCTTGTGCTCGACGGTCGACGCATCCATGGAATTGACCGTCTGGCGCACCAGACTGGGGCGATGATTGGCGTGCGTCCGGGCAAGCTGTGTCGACGCCCGGGAAAGCTCACGTGAAAACGGCACCGAGGTTTTTTCAGCTGAGACGATAACCCGCTGCCGTTTGTACGGACCACCTTCGGGGGTTTCTACCGTCTCGGCGTTAGCCATATTCTGAGCAACGGCATCCATCCTCGCCCGTTGAGCCGATAGCCCCTGTGACGCAATATCTATGGCATTGATTAGTCCACCCATGTCCTATTCCTCACCTACTCGTGATCGCCTTCCGCATACCGTCGAACTTCTTCTGCAGCAACTTAGCCGCAGTCGTGAACTCCAGTTCATTCTGAGCCATCCTGGGTACTTCGCGGTCGATATCCACACTGTTGAGATCGCCCGATGCCACTTTCTCGTGGTTTACAACGGGCATTTTTTCAGGATGCTGTCCCAGCGGGATGTGATTGGTGTCGGTCATAGTTCCCGCCAGTCGATTAGTTTGTCCTGTGGATTTGGCCAGTTCTCCTTTGAAGTCGATTCCCATGTTCCGATAGCCAGGCGTTGAAACATTCGCCATGTTGCTGGAGACCAGCTTGTGCTGCAGGCTGCTCAGGTCGAGAAACCGCCGATACCGGTTCACACCGGCTGATTCAAACAGAAAACTGGCGAGTTTATTTTCCATACCAATAACTCAGTCACACTTTGTCAGGTGCTGAATGAGCAAGCGCGATGCCAACGACTCGCGAATTGGTCTTATCGTATTGCGTCACATGCTATTAGACATTTGCATCCGACATCGACCACGCTCTGGTTGTCTCGTGTCGGGGAAAGGATTTCCGCAATTTCACGGAAGGTTTTACTGACTCGCCGTTTGGTAGTAGAGCTGTGACGAAGGTTCGGTAAGAGTCATATCCATCGTAAGGATGACCACGTCCACCCGGCGGTTGCTGGCCCGGTTTTCAATACTATTGTTTGGCATTACGGGGCGGTACTCGCCATAGCCGAGGGCTGAAATGTGATCCGAGAGTATTGCGTGATTCTCCGTGAAGTAGCGCACCACTGCCGTTGCTCGTGCCGAGGACAATTCCCAGTTGGAAGGATAGACCGTGGTGCGTATCGGCGTGTCGTCAGTGTGCCCTTCAATCCGGACATGATTGGGTCGACCTACTAATTCCTGCGCGACCAAATCGAGAACCTCCATGGCCCTGGGCTTGAGCTCAGCCGAACCCTGGTCGAACAGCGTCGATTCGAGAATGTGCACCACCAGGCCGCGCTCGGTCAACTCGGTCTGCAGCACATCCTTTCTGCCCAACTGCTTGAACTTGTCTTCGATCTTCTGCTGCACCATGCGCAGATTGCCCAGGCTCAACAAGCCGTGGCCGTCCTTGGGCTGTTCCTGCTGATAGCGCAACGCCGAGGTTCCCCCCTTGAGAATGGTATTGAGCGCGTCCGACACCTGGCCAAATTTCTTGTTGTCGATCCTAGACATGGAGTACATGACGACGAAGAACGCCAGCAGCAGGGTAATCAGATCGGCATAGGTGAGCAGCCACCGTTCGAGGTTCTCCTTGTCCTCAGATTGTTTCCTGCGACGGAGCATCGGTTAGATCTCGCGCGAACGGTTGGCTGGAGATACGAACGAGTTGAGTCGGGTGCGGATATTGTGCGGGTTCTCGCCGGACTGAATGGCCACGACACCTTCAAGAATCAGTTCCAGAAAAGCGACCTCTTCGTCATTTTTCATTCGGAGTTTGTCGGAAACAGGGAGAAAGAACAGGTTGGCCAGTCCCACTCCCCAGAGCGTGGCGATAAACGCCGCTGCGATTGCGCCCGCCATCTGGGAAGCGTCCGACGTGTTCCCCAGCGCATGAACCAGACCAAGCACAGTACCCAGAATACCCAGCGTGGGCGCGAAACCACCGGCTTTCTGGAAGAAAATTATCCCTCGCTTGTGGCGTTCTTCGATATAAGCGATCTCTGTTTCGAGTATCTCCCGCAGCACCGTTACCTCGGTGCCATCGATAAGGAGCTGAACGGCTTTGCGGAAAAACGGCTCACGGATATGTTTGAGGTCGGCTTCAAGCCCGAGAATGCCTTCGCGCCGCGCTTTTTCGGCGAGACTGACCAGGTGGTCGATGACTTTCCCGAAGGACTGTCGACGTTGCGAAAAAGCCAGCCAGAGGTAGTTCGGCACTTTAGTAACAGTGGAGACCGACGTGGTGACGATCGTCGCACCCAGAGTTCCACCAATTACCACCAGCATAGGCGCCAGGCCTACTATCGACTCCAGCTTCCCGCCTTCGAGAGTAAACGCGCCAACTACAGCGCCAAACGAGAGGACAATACCTATTATGGTTGCAAAATCCATGTTCTGTCGAACCGTCCGTGCGTTTCTTGTGCGGCAGGCCCAGCAAGGCTCCGCCTATTCTCTCAGTGTATCGGCAGGCCCCTGTTTAATTTTAGCACAGTTTTCTGAAGATCCTGCGAGTGGACAGTTCTGGATGTTTCTATTAATGTTGCACCGTACCCTCAGCGGGCCTGCTGAAAAACCCCGTCCCGGCAGATGTCACATCTGCCGAGATTCTTCACTTCAAGATCACCAGCTTGCCCATTTGAGTGCGAGTGGATGATTCCACTACCCAATAGTACAAGCCCGATTCCACCGCCAGGCCGGAGCGACTCACTAAGTTCCACCAATCGTGCATCGCTTCCGGACCGCCGTCGGGATAGTTGTGGTTTATCGTGCCGACCAAATCGCCGTCCAATGAAAAGATGCTGATCCTGCACACTGGCGGCAAATTGCTGAAATGGATCAGTCTCGCACGGTCGGGGATGATGTTCCCTTTGCGGTTCTCGTAACCCAGTTCATCATAGTTCGCATCAACGCGATATGGGTTGGGGTAAACGATAACGTCAAGATTCTCCTGCTCGACTACTTCGGACGAGGTCTGTGCATACACTTCGGTGCAGTTGCTGAGCGGGTTGGTTTCGTCGGGAGGAAGGTTGCCGCGACCGCCCGCGTAACCAAAGTCAAATACTGTCACCGCGACAAAATATGGCACGGTCGGCAACAGATTCTCGATGATATATTCGTACTCGTAGTATTTGGGCAGTCTTCGGCCATGCTCGGTGGTAATGTCAGATTCTGTCCAGAGCAGCGAGTCTTTCCCCGGATTGGTGGCATCGGGGTAGACCTTGTGGATACCGGTAATTGAGCTGAGATCCGCCAGGTTGGCGTCCACCGGAGCGAAATAAAACGCGCTGTCACCCTCGAACAGAGGCCTATCACGGGTGTACCGATCAGGGTTCAGATCAGGGTCGTGGTGGATGATTCGGAGCGAATCCAGACTGTACGGCGGATCGTCGTTGATCCAACGGCCGTTGCCCACTCCCAACTGATGATACTTCAGCCGAAACCAGTTCTCTTTGTCATAAGATGACAACAATGACAGACTGGTGCGGCGGTTGTCAAGGCCACAGTATACACGGTACCCCTCGAAGTCGACCAGACCCGAGAAGATATCCTTAGTCGTCTCTGATAAGAACCCGTTCCAGCGGACGATGATTCTCCCCGGCTCGGTCTCGTAACGCGTGAATGGTATCGGCGGCGGACTGTTGCCTCGGAAATCCGGCACACCGTCGCCTTTGTACCAGGTAGTGTCGCCTTCGCACACGCGGAACTCGCCAAAGTAGCCATCGCTGTCGGTGTCAACTCCCGGGTTGTCGTACACCCACTGCGCCCAGCGGGCGTTCTGGGCCAGCTCGGAGAAATCAAGCTGATCGTAGAAATACTGCGGGTTTTGCGGATTGAACTTGATTGTCGGATCGTTGTGCACATTGTCGCCACCCACAACAGCGATGGTGAAGCTGATTTTGTCCTTGACGGGGATATCAAAAGGACCAAAAGTATAATATGCCCAGAAGTGAGAACCGGAGGCAATCACACTACCATACTTCCACGGTGGCATCCAGCCCATGTGGTCTACACCAGCGAACATCTGGTCATAGGCTATGTGAGGATGGCTGAGCATGTAGTACAGATTCCGGTAGCTTCCCGGCCAGGCGAAGTAAGGATTGAAAGAACGAAACGGCTCAGTCTCCGTCGGCCTGCGCCGAGGTCCCCAGTCTTCAGAAGTGGCATCGTCCCAAACCAGCCAGGTGTAATTGAACTCCGGTTCTTCAATGGAACATCCGAGCATCGTAACGCCAACCACACCGCGACGAGACTTTCTGGTAAATGCGCCGTTCACCGGGTCGCCATCATTATCCATACAGTAAGCAATGTTCAATTTGTCTCTGAAGCTGCAGCCGTCAGGAGACGGATAGTCCTGCAGGTACCCGGTCAGATCATCAATCGGTCCGAACTCCTGAGTTTCGTAATAGCTCAGCAACCGGCAACCAACCCAAACGTCATTGAGGGGTTTGTCTCCCACGTTGGTGAACTCGTAATCTATCAAAACAAAGTCATCAACGAGCGACCCGCTCCATGCCATTGAGCGTTGAGTACCGATCATCTCGAGCGGAACGGGAAAGCCGCGCTCCCATCCCCACCACTCAATGCGAGCAACACTCGTATCAATAACCTTGGTTTCCCAATCCAGAATAGATCTGGCAGAGGGCGAATAGTACTGGCTGGCCCGATCGTTTGACCCTACCCGCCAAAATGAACCAGGAGCCATATAGTCTGATGAGAGAAACCAGCTGGCCATGGTATCGCTCTCACGAACAGCGCCAATAATGAGATCTTCTGTCATGAAGTAGTAGCCACTTCCTCTTGGATAGCCGCTTCCATATACAGAATCTCCGGTTATGGGATCATATTGCGGAATGTAACGCCCGGGAGACCACCACATCTCGCCCCAACGACCCGGTTCGATCGTGAGCTGAATATTCCCTTGATTATGGGCGACGCGATAATCTGTTAATTGGCCTTTCGCGGGGTACGCGTGAAACACCAATCCTTGCACCACTACGCTGACCAGAATCTTCAGCAACATGGAGACCATGCGACAGTATTCGCCTCCTCTGTTTCTATAGATGTCTATCACTTTCTCCATTCTGAATTTATTTGACGCAACAAATTCACCGCCTGAACGCCGTTCCCTACCGTTTCATTCTGCATTTATGTGCCATTCACAGCACCGATCCCTTTCCCGCAACCTACTATCATTCAGGTCCACAAATGAAGGTCCAATTGCAAGGGTCACCAGGATTTTGAACACATGTCCCCAGATAAGGGCGCCCATACTGCTGAACCTTTGTTTGGTAGGGTGGAGGACAATACGATATGACGCAGCAACCTTCCCATGGGTCGTGCCACGCCTGCGCCTTGCTCGCCAGTGTGAAGCTGATCGCGAACGTAAATGCAAACAGGAACAAGAACGCGTATACTATTCTAACTCGTTTTGTTATCATAATTCTGTCCTTTCAAAGAACGTTAAATGGTTCAAAGTTGATTGAAAGGGAACGGAC
>Ga0315276_10000994_pt1 | contig 25082 bp, 17 predicted proteins | sample YL17G05_0_MG_FD_204542 | JGI IMG/M metagenome (GOLD analysis project Ga0315276, IMG submission 204542) | Sediment microbial communities from Yellowstone Lake, YNP, Wyoming, USA - YL17G05_0 | ecosystem: Environmental > Aquatic > Freshwater > Lake > Sediment | place: USA: Wyoming | collected... | reverse complement strand
TTAACCTCACCGGCCTGCAGAAGTACATGGCGCAGCGCTACAAATGGTCGGCCAAGCGCACCTTGGAGGCCGCGCAGCGCTGCTATGAGACGCATAAAGTTCTGACCTATCCGCGAACCAGCTCGAGTTGCCTGCCGGAGGACTACCGGGCCGAGGTGGAGCGGCTGATCGAGGGCTACCGGGGACACGCCGACTACGGTGCGGCAGCGGATTATCTGCATCAACACGGCCGCAAGAATGACAAGCGGACCTTTAACAACGCTGGCGTCTCGGACCACTTCGCGATCATCCCCACCGGCAAGCAGCGTGCCTTGTCTGGGGACGATGGCCGGGTCTACGACGCCGTGGTGCGCCGTTTTCTTGCCACCTTCTACCCGGCCGCGGTCTACGACAAGGTCAAACGGCTGACGGTCGTCTCGGGCCAGAGCTACCGTACTGGGCCGATCGAGACCTTGGTCCAACCTGGTTGGCTGGCGGTCTACGATCGAACCGCCGAGGAGTCACCGTCGCAAGCGCTACCACCCCTTCGTCCGGGCCATAAACACGCGGTCGACGTGCCCGTCCAAGCCGTCGATGCTCTGATCAAGGACGAGACCACCAAGCCGCCGCCGCGCATCAATGAGGCCGGCCTCCTCGGCTTGATGGAGCACGCTGGCCGGCAGATCGAGGACAGCGAGCTGCAGGCTGCGCTGACCAGCGCCGAGGGTCTGGGCACGGCGGCGACCCGGGCCGACATCATCCAGAATTTGAAGATCAAAGAGTATGTGGACGGTGCGCTGCGTCCGACCTTTAAGGGCATTCACCTGATTCGCACGCTCGACCGCCTGAAGGTCTCACGGCTGACCTCACCGGAGCTGACGGCCAAGCTGGAACTCGAACTCGCCGAGGTCGAGTCTGGCAAGCGCGTGGCCGCTCAATACATGGTGGAGATCAACCGCTACACGACCGAGGTCGTTGAGGCAGCGCGCCGTCTCGACTGGCGCCATATCTATCCAAACACGGAGCCGCTTGGGCCGTGTCCGATCTGCCGCACCGGCCGAAGGTCGACGCAGGAGCAGCCACCGCAGGTTTATGAGCGCACGTTATTCTATGCTTGTGAGTCGGTGACTGGGCCAGACACCGGCTGTGACTTCAAGGTCTGGAAGGATGTGGCGCATCGCTACATGACCCGCAGCAATGTCGAGCAGCTGCTCGAGGACGGCAAAACCCACCTGCTCGACGGCTTTAGGACCAAGTCCGGGCGCGACTTTAAGGCCATGGTCGAGCTTCAAGCGGGCAAGCTACGGCTGATCGACGACGAAGGTCACAGCGACTTCGTGACGCCCATGGATACCGCGGCAAGAGCCTTCCCAGACGGTCGTCCGCAGGACGCCGGGTCGAGGCCTCGCCAGGCGCCGTATCGGGCTAAGGGCGCAGGCAAGGATCAGGCCGGACCCTCTGCTCCGGCTGCGTCCGCCAGCGACCGGCCTAGCCTGGGGCCTTGCCCGATGCATGGCCCGGACTGCCAAGTGCTCGTAACCAGAGGTGCTTTTGTCTGTGCGACCCGCCTCAAGGCGTTTGCAGCGGGGGAAGCCCAGCCGCAGGGGGTGATGATTCCGCGCATGTTATGCAAGCGGGAGCTGACTCCAGCCGAGGTCTCTGGCATGCTGGCGACGGGCGCCACGGCCGAGTTGAAGGGTTTTATCTCCAAATCCGATAAACCCTTCGCAGCGATCTTGGTGCTCAACAAACAGGGAGGCTTTTCGTTCGAATTCGCTGACCGTCTCGCTGCAGCCGGCCATGGGCAGTCTCGGGACGACGCTAAGAATGGACAGAAAGGTCGGCAGCAAAAGTCTCCGCGTCGTCGCACGACGACCCGTCGTGCGGAAGCTCGCCATAAGTCCGATCAGGTGGAGTTTTAAATGATCAATCAATTCCCAGGCAATCTCGAGCCCAATACCCCTGTCAGTCCAAAGCGGATGATCCTCTCCGCGGCTGGCGTCATTGCCATCTTGTTGGTGCCGTTTATTGCGGTCACCGTACTCTGGCATGATCGCTGTCCGTCTTCTGTGGTGCAAACGGTGGCCTCGCCAGGTGGAACCTTTGTCGCCGAGCAGATCATCAAGGACTGCGGCAAAACCATGCCCAAGGCCGCTGAGGTGCACCTTTTTCAACTGAAGGACGGCCAACGGGGCAGCGAGAAGACGGTGCTAGTGCTTCCAACGAGCGACAAACTAACCATCGCCTGGAATGCCGAAGACAATGTCGCTATCACCTTACCCGACCATCAAAGTCAGGTGGTCAGCTTTAAGCGTGAGTGGAAGGGCGTCCATATTGCCCTAATCGGCGACATTATCAGCTCAGTGCCCAAGGAAGTGACCGATAGTATGTAGCTTAGTTACGTACCTATGAATAAGCTCGACTCAGCTTTCGTATCAACGATTCCCGTGCCGGGAGGCAGCGCTCGTCATGCATCAAAACTTGGCTGCACTCATGCAACGGGATCCGCAACTCGACTTTCTCGTCCATCTGCTTGAGCTGGCTAAGCGTTACGTCGACCCTGAGCGGGTCATACTATTCGGGTCTCGCGCTCGCGGTGACGCCAAAAGAGTTTCGGATGTTGATGTGGCTTTCGCCTTTAACATCGATAAGGCGGCCCATTGGGGCAGCTTTTGTGCAGAAGCAGACGACCAAATGCCAACACTCCTATCGATGGATTTAGTCAATCTAGCGGAAGCAGATCCCCCATTGCTAACCTCTATTCAAAGAGAAGGCGTCCTCATCTATGAACGCGCGCATCACTCATCAGCTGAGCAATCTTAAAGCAGCCTATGCTAAGCTTGGCGCATTTGCTCAGACCGCCAATCAGACCGAGGTCGTCAGAGCTGGAGTCATTCAAGCCTTTGAGTTCACCTTTGAACTGTTCTGGAAGGTATACCAGTCGTTAGCAGTCGATCAGGGCCTGCCCGCGGCCTCGCCCAAGGCGGCGCTGAAGGCGGCGTTTAAAATGGGATTAGTCGACGACGAGGCGGTTTGGCTGGATATGCTTACGGATCGCAATTTGACGGTCCACACGTACAAAGAGGCTCTGGCCAAGGAGATCCATGGACGGATCGTCGATAGATATATAGCAGCTATGGCGGTCGCTATTGCAGTCGTTGAGACTCAGGCTCCATAATTCTTTAAAATTAAATGGCTTTGTTGCATAAATCCTGCTCTCCTGCCTTCCCGCCCTAACAGTTTTTGGGCAGCGGCTTTATTCCCTGCAACTGGGAGGGCGGGAAGGCAGGAGAGCAGGATTTATGCAACAAAGCCAAAATAAATAATTAACCGCATAATATCTATGACAAATAATTATACTATAACTATTTATATTAATTTGATAAATATCATATTATCTATTTGAGAATTTATGGACTTTTAAAGTCCAGCTTAATCCCCGTACATGCTTCCTCGGTCCTGCAAGCTCGCAGGCATCCCCAACACAGCAAAGGCTATCACCATGCGCCTACATGTCGTGTCAGTGCTCGCCGCCCTCAGCTTAACAGCTTGTGGCCGCAGCACTCATGAACTCGAATCCTCACATGTGATGAGCTTCGCGGAGTTCACCGCCGGTGCAGCAGACTCAGCCACCGACCAAACCTGTGATGCAACTTGTCAGTCCTACCGCAAGGAGTTTGCTTACATCGTCTATGTCGGTAAACAGATTTACTGCTATTGGGATGAAAAGAAAGCAGCCACGGGGACCGACTTTGACGCCCTTGCCGCGAGATTAACCGCACGCATCACGACAGGGACCAGCCTGAATAGCTACTTTGCCCTCATTAGAGAATGGGCGAGTTCGTTTCACGATGGCCACGTGAATCTGATCTCTGGTGAAGATCTTTCGAGCATAGAACTCTATTCAGCACCGGTTCGCTTTGAGCTTCTGGCTCCGGGCACCGATCATGAGTCCTTGGTCATCGCTTCGGTCACCGACGCGACCGGCCCAAAGGTCGGGCAGGTCGTGCAACGTATCGACGGAATGCCCGTCGACGCAGTGCTCTCTGTGGGAGAAACGATGGTCAGCGGCAGCACTGCCCAGATGCGCCGCAGAAACGCAGCGCGCCGGTTGTCCGATGCCGTTGGCCCAGGCACCTTCTCCCTGCCGCTGGTGATCTCGGTGCAACAGGATCAAGCAGTCGCCGAATTCCGTGTGCCGCGACTCATCAAGCTGTCGCTGCCGCCAGACACTGGAGCGCCACCCCGTCCGGAGCCGACTGGCAGCGACACCATCAAGGCCATGATTCTTCCGGGCAATATCGGCTATCTCAAAATCGATGGATTTGTCGGCAGCAAAGACGCCTTCTTGTTTGACGAGGCGATGGATCGAATGGCCCATACGATCGGATTGATCGTCGATGTCAGGGCCAATGGTGGCGGCGACCAAAGTGGTGACCGCATCTTGGCTAGACTGAGTGCCGCGCCGCTCGACCGTTACCGCGTCAGCGAGCGTCAGGCAGACTTTATCTTGGCGCACCGCCCCAATGTCTTCACGTCCCCAGCCTACCTTCCAGGCCAGGCGTTTTCTGCATGGCATGAAAATCATGTGCTCCAAGATCCGCGGACACCGCACTATGATCACCCAGTGGTCGTGCTGACATCGTCGGACTGTTTTAGTGCTTGTGACACCTTCGTCGCAGCGCTGAAGGCCAATAAACTGGCGACGGTGATCGGCGAACCTACGGGTGGCGGCACCGGTACGCCCTTGGTCTTTGAGCTGCCGGTGTCGACTGGCTTTCGTTTTCGCTACTCGGTCGTCAAAGGCCGTACCATCCACGACGAGCCCATCGAAGGTGTGGGGACGACGCCTGACTTGATCGTTGAATCCAAGCCTAGCGATGTGGCCGATCATATCGATGCGCAGTTGGTTGCCGCCACGGCATATCTCTTAAAGCAGGGTCAGCCCGCCGCCGGACTTGACGCCAGCGTCCTTGCAGCATCGATTCAGTCCATCAGCACGCCATACAGCACGGACCTTGATATGAGTCCGACATTGGCGCATGAGCGGTGGCTAAATCAAATAGCGGCGTACGATGAGCGCTAAGGGCCGATTAGAAAGGCGAGTAAGCGATTTTGATAAGATCGAAGCTATTCGTCGTCGCAGCAACCGAGATGTTGGTAAGAATGCCTATCGGTCGAATACTCAAGCTGCCTTGATAATAAGTGTAGGCGGAGCCGATGGCGCCGCCGCCTTTGAAGCGGTAGTAGACGAGCTCTAAGCCCAAATGTCGGCCATTGCCTCGACCGAATGCGACATAGACGTGCTCGCCGTTGATGCGGGAGTCGAGCCAGTTCAAACTCCCGCCAAACCCGACCGAAGCGAATAAATCCGGGAAGTGTGCCGGCGTGATGCCAAAGCGAAGAATCGCTGAACCGGTAAAACCAATGATATTGACGCTTGCCGACACGAGCGGCTGTTTAGGGGTGTTGGCATCAAGATGCTTTTTTTCTAGTTGATAGAATGCACCGCCAAAGCCCAAGTCGTAATAAAACAAGCCAGTCGGCTTCACCACCTTTTGGATGCCGAGACGAAAAGGGGTTCTGCTCTGGACGGACAGGACGGCACTACAAGCTTCCGTACCGGTCGAACGGACCGGATTGCAGCGTTCGCCGCCCGCGGATAGCGGAGCATTATAGCTGACGGTGGCTGACGTGTTTGCCGAGGTCAGAGACGATGTGATCTGATAGTTGTCTAAGATTGAATACGCTGCAGCGGTCTGTGCCTGAGCACACATCAAGGCCATCGCAACGCAAAGAAAGAGCCGATCTCTGCGTACTGCAGATCGGCGACGGCCATGAATCAATAGATTGCTCCGCAGGACTTAAAGAAAGTGGCACGTATTTTTATAAATACGATAAAATGTTAATATACTGTAGCACCTTTGTGGCATTGTTGCAAAAATCCTGCCCTCCAGCTTCCCGCCCTCCCAGTTTTTGGAATAAAGCCGCCTGTCCAAAAACAGGGAGGGCGGGAAGCTGGAGGGCAGGATTTTTGCAGCAATGCCCACCTTTATCAGAGTGGCCGCAAGTCCCTCTGACGCCTCGACCTGGTGGCATGCGTCGCACCTATCTGGTAATCCCTGCCGACTCTAACAAGTCCTTCGGCGGCCTCCGCAGTGCCCCAAGGCCCTCATACCCGCTTAGTGATCAGGGTGGTATGCAGGATCGAACGCAGTTTTGACATCGATTTGTTGGATGACCTGAAACATTACCTGGATCACCAGTTGCTCGGATTAGAGCTTCTGCCTGAGCAGTGGGACCTTATTCAATGGTCACGAGTGGTGTGCAAGGATAGCTTATCCACTGGTGATACCCCGGACAGGTCTCCTTCATGAGTGCTCAGATTCATCGTTTGAGCTGACGTCGTCACTAAGGAAAGGCCGAAACGATCCTTCCGTCCGCACTCTACCATGAACCGAACGGTCGCGGCTTAGAGCACACACAAATGCTGCATCACTGTCGCAAAATTGCGACAACCCAGTGCTAGTTTGTTGTGGGCGCGCCTGAGGTCTTCTGTGCATGCATTGATTTCATGTGCGCCCCCATTTTCTTCAGTGCCGCAGCTTTATCCGGGTTAGAAGATGACCACTTAACGGAGAAGCCGTCCGCTGTATCCGTGACACTCATCTTTACCTCAGGATCATGCATAAGGCCCATGTCCTCGCTCATCATGGGGCAGCTCGACATGCCCTGCCCGTTCATCATCCCGCCTTTCATCGGACTGTTGCTTGGCATTTGCCCCTGAGCGTTGACTGTGCCAGCCGCCGCCGACACAATCGCAAAAACCAGTGTCTGACCTAGCATTTTGATCTTCATTTTTTCTTCCTTCATTTGATACACATGACAATGCTCCGCTCCCGCTGCAAGCACCATGCCATGACATAGATGCCTTAGGGGATTGCCACATATCCATCATGAAGGGCCATGAAGGCAAACAGGAAAAGGGTGATAAGGTTGCATGGAAGGCTAAGCTTGATGCCTGCTTGAACGAAAAGCATATCACTCTCACTGCGCCGCAGCAGGAGGCGTTAAAGAAATGCCACCATGAGCATCATGAGCATATGGACTCTAAAGACGGCAAAGGCAACTAGCATCTTGGTGGTCATGGTTGCCGACTGACGCCAGCGTATATGCTGGCGTCATATGCGCAGTCAAAATACTAGGCGCCACTCGGTGCGAAAGTCCTTTGTCAGGCCATCGATATCGGTAAGCCCGATATTTGGGAGACCATTTGATTGGTAGGATCCTCGGACCAAACAGACCTCATATTCGAGGAACGTTTCGATTTCGTGATAAACTTAAAGATCACGGACCGCGGAGGACATGATGAAGATCGGCGTATTGGACTTAAAACCCACCCAATTTGTCGTAGGGCGTCGAGAAATCGAGGTCAAAGTCGATAAGTTTGCCGGTCTAGATGGGAAGAAGCTGGACGCGTACCTGGACGATCATGTAGTCCCGTGTGTCGTCGGGCCGCGTAAGCAATTCTTTATGATCGATCACCATCATTTCGTTGCAGCCGCCTTTGATCACGGTCATAAAGAGGTCAAGATCAGCATATTGGAGGATCAGTCCAAGCTGGAATTTGAAGCATTCTGGCGCTACATGGATGGCAAAAAGTGGCTCTATCTGTACGACCAATTTGGTGGCGGTCCGCATCCTGCCCCGATGTTACCCGTGGATGTCAGAGGCTTAGCTGATGACATATATCGTAGTTTGGCCTGGGAATTAAGGGATGCCGGCATCATCCCCAAAATCCAGGAGCCTTTTGCGGAATTCAAATGGGCAAAGTTCCTGCGCACTCACATCACCATCGATCTGCATCAGGAAAAGTACAGCGATGCGGTCAAGCGCTGTAAAGAGCTTGTCTCTGCCTCGCTGGATCCTGATGTACTGAAGGCCCAGAAACGCATTTAGCACGCCAAGGCTGCCTGATTCCGTCATCGAGCCATGGAAGGCGGGTCGACCCGAGACCACTTGCGAGAGGTCGGCAAAAGATAGCCAAGCCTCGCGAGCTTAAGTGTTTAAGATCTTTAAAAGCATCAATGGATCTTAACAAAAAAGTCACCAACTGCTAGCCCGTCAGCGACGGCGAATTCGTCGTTATCTTCAGCGCCCCTGCCTCATGAAATAGTAAAAACTACCGATACCACCATATGACATCTCGCTAGCAGTCCTCTGGTCGTGGGCGTCAAGTAACCCTGAAGCACATGAGCGGAGATGCCGTGAACTTTAGCATAAACAACTTAGCTAACCTGGTGGTCGAACGCTTTCCGGTCGTTTTTGACGCCTACAACAAGGTCGAGAGCGCGTTTCTTCGCCATAAACAAGTTCGCGATATTTTCACTAGCTATTATAAATACAATAAATGGTTGGATCCAGACACTCGCTCCGGTGCCGGCTCAAACCTGCAGCAGACCGCGGTGATTCGTGCCGCCCTGCCCGCCCTTTTGCGTCAATACAACATCCGTACGCTGGTGGATCTGCCCTGCGGCGACTTCTATTGGATGCGGATGCTCGATCTCGACCTAGATCTATATATCGGCCTCGATATCGTCGAAAGTTTGGTGCAGCATAATCAGGAGCATTTTGCTAGGCAAGGCCGTGAGTTTCGCGTGTTCAATGCGATCGAAGAGGTCGTCCCTGCTTGTGATCTGGTATTTTCTCGCGATATGCTCGTACACTTCTCCAATGAGCACATCCTAGCAACGCTGCATCAGATCGCCAAATCGCACGCAACCTACTTTTTAACCACACATTTTAATGCTCCAGAGATGGTGAATAAGGACGTTGCAACGGGCTGCTGGCGGCCGATTAACCTCGAAAGGGCGCCTTTTAACCTGCCGGCGCCGTTGTTGCTCATTAGTGAAAAGTGTCCGGAAAAGGCACCCTTTGCCAATGCCAAAACGGTGGCCCTATGGACCGTCGAATCGCTGCGCACGGCCCTTGGTATGCCGACGATCGACCTAAAGGTGGCCGTATAGCGTCAGGATCGTCGCCGGGGACACCACTTTGGGGTGACAATAAAACGTCGACTCGCTTATAATTTTGTGTCCGCGATACTTGACGCGCCTCGCCGTGTAAGTTGGTAGGAGGTGGCTTTGTTGCATAAATCCTGCCCTCCCGCCTTCCCGGCCTCCCAGTTTTTGGGCAGCGGCTTTATGCCGCGTAGCCGGGAGAGTGGGAGGCGGGATTTATGCAACAAAGCCGTAGGAGGTCTCTAAGTTGCAAAAGACTTCGATCTTAGTACTGGACGACTGCGAAGACCTGCTAGGGTTGACGGTTTGCTTTATCGAAAAGCTTTGCGGGTGCACAGCGGTAACCGCCAGAAGTTTGGCCGATGTGCAGCGCCAGTTCGAGACGGTCCTAACGTGCGAATTGGCCATCCTAGACATCAACCTCGACGAGGGCCAGCCGAACGGTATCGATGTGTATAACTGGATGCGAGCCAACGGGTTTCAGGCACGCATTGTTTTTCTTACCGGCCACGCCAGGACCTATCCCTTAGTGACCGAGGCTGAGCGCTTGGGCGACGTGAAAATATTCAGCAAGCCTTTGCCAGCCTCCACCTTGATAAAGATCGTCCAAAATGAACCTGTCGAACCAGCTAGAAACCCCATATTGATCGCCGAGAAATAAAATGACGTATTTTCAGTAGGTTATACGACCTTTGTAGTCACAACGACGAAGGCGAGGATTCCGTCACCACATGCTTGGCGGATATATGGCGGATCATATATCCGCCAGCCTTGACATTGGCGGATATATGGCGGATAAATAGTTATGACTTATCGGTCTTTGCAACGCCACAACATACCGGCTGAAATCATCCACACCGACGCTTTGGTCGCGAGCCTGATGCGCATAGCCGAAACGAAGCCGTTCGTGGACGAATATCTAGGCAGTCCACAAGAGGTGCAGCTTCTGCGGAAGGCAAAAATCCGCGCGGTCACCTATTCAAACCAGATCGAAGGCAACGCGCTTGGCGAAAGCGAAGTAACCGCCGTCCTTCAAGGCAAGCGCGTTGCCGGTTTGCCCAAAGATGTGAAAGAGGTTCAGAACTACCACTCGGCCCTAGACTACGCCGAGAGGCTGGGAGAAGATGCGCGACCACTTAAGCAATCCGATATGTGCGATCTACAGCGCTTGGTGACTCAAGGTGTTATCGCAGAGAATCTATGCGGCCGAATTCGCACGATCCCCGTCTCGATCGTCAACGCTGCAACTGGCGAAAAGCTGGACGATTGCCCGGAGCCGCATGCACTCAATGAGTTGCTAAACGACCTTTGGCGTTGGCTGAAAGATACAGAAGGAACAAATGCTTTTACGCGGGCGTTTGCCTTTCATTTTATCTGCGTATCGATCCACCCTTTCGCGGATGGCAACGGCCGAACGGTCAGACTCATGCAGCATCTGCTCCTCCTCCGCGACAGGCAGCATCTCGCTCTCTTAGTGCCAAGCGAAACTGTGATCATGCGAAACCGCGAGCGTTACTACGCTTCCATCCGCCAAAGCCGCGCTTTGGGCAAGTTACATCCGATATTAGAATTCCTGGCGGAATGCTTCGCCGTTGCCGCCGAGGAAGTCGTTGATGACGGCAGGCGCCTTTTGAGAGACAGCGCCGGTAAAACGCCGGCTGTCCGTCATCAGAAGATCCTGGCGCACGCAAAGAAGTGCGACGAGTTCTCGATGCAAGATGTGATCAAATGGTTGCCGAGCATACCGCGACGGACTTTGGAGCGGGATTTGGCGTCGTTAGCAGCCAGTGGTGAAGTGACGGCAAGGGGTGAGCGCAAGGGGCGCGTGTATAAATTTCGCAGATAACCAAAAAATTTGCACTCCTCGCATATTTACCTTGGACATTTGGATGCGCCGTTCGGCGTGGTCTACACCTTTCTGCATATTGGTGAGCATGCGCCGATTCATCTGATCTTTGGCTGGTTCGCATGGCTGTCGGTCAAACCGTGGTGGCGTGCCTCCGACGGATCCGCTGACGTTCGCGATGATGCGGCGTAAAGCGGGATCCGTTCTATGATTTTATCTCGCTCATCCTGGTGACGGTTCAATCGTATCAATCATCTGGTGGAGCATAGGCAGAGGCGTTCCATGCGTTGTTAGATCCGTTAAACTCGTATCCTCAGTCGGTGCCACATAGATGTCGGCACGGTGTTCCTGACGATCATCGACCAGTCGCAATCGATCACCCTCGATCTGCGTTCCATCGACGACGATGCGCGGCGACTGCCCGGCACTTACCTGCAGGTGGATGGTGATGTGATAATAGGTCTGGCGGTAGCGGTAGCGTACCTTGTATTCGGTCCACTCCGCAGGGACGCACGGCTTAAATGTTAACTCGTTGGCCTTGAGCGTTAAACCGAGCAGTGACTCGACGATGAGGCGGTAGGTCCACCCGGCGGAGCCGGTGTACCAGGTCCATCCACCACGACCGGTGTGCGGTGCGACCGCGTAGACGTCGGCGGCCATGACGTAAGGCTCGACGCGGTAGGTCGCCAGGCCGTCTTCATTGAGGGCGTGGTTGATCGGATTGATCATGTGGAACATCTGCCAGGCCTTTTTAGCATCGCCGAGGGCAGCGAAGGCCATGGTACTCCAGACGGCGGCATGGGTGTATTGGCCACCATTTTCCCGCACGCCGGGGACGTAGCCTTTGATATAGCCGGGGCTGGGCAAAGACTTGTCAAACGGTGGATCAAATAGTTTGATGATGCGCTCCTCCTGATCGACCAGGCGGTTGTAGGCCATGTGCATGGCTTGTTCCGCTCGATCTGGCCGGCCGGCGCCGGAGAGCACGGCCCAGCTCTGCGGTAAGGCGTCGATCTGGCATTCGCTTGCAGCCGCGGTGCCAAGTGGCGTGCCATCATCGAAGAAGGCGCGCAGGTACCACTCGCCGTCCCAGGCGTCGGCCTCGATGCGCTCTTGCAGCGCCGCGGCTTCCTTTAGGCACTTTTGAGCAAAGTCGTCATCGTTGTGGCTGGCGGCGACGTCGGCAAATTGTTTGAGGATGTCATAGAGAAAGAAGGCCAACCAGACGCTTTCTCCCTTGCCATGCGCCCCGACGAGGTTCATGCCATCGTTCCAGTCGCCACAGCCCATCAGCGGCAGTCCATGCTGGCCAAATCGGAGTGCCCTTTCAATGGCGATGACACAATGCTCATAGAGCGTTGCGGTATCCTCGGAGATCTGCGGTAGATCCATATAGGCCTCTTCGTCCGGCATGACGTTGCGGCCTTCGAGGAAATGGGTGCGGACGTCGAGGATGCCGGTGTCAGCAGTACTCAGTACGTAGCGGCAGGTCGCAAAGGGTAGCCAGAGATAGTCATCGGAAAAGTGCGTGCGCACGCCACGGTTGCTCGGTGGGTGCCACCAATGCTGGACGTCACCAGCGCGGTACTGGTGCGCGGCGCAGCGCAGGATCTGTACGCGCAGAAAGCTAGGCTGTGCGTGCAGCAGGGCCATCGTATCCTGCAGCTGATCGCGAAAGCCAAAGGCTCCACCGGACTGATAGTACCCGCTACGCGCCCAGATGCGCGCAGCGATGACCTGGTACAGCAGCCAGCCGTTGGTCAGCAGGTCGGTGGCCAGGTCAGGGGTTTTAATCTGTACCGCGCCGAGGATACCCGCCCAGTGGGTTTTAACTTCGCGCAGGGCGGCGTATGCGGCTGGCACACTCATAAAGCGGTTCAGCAAAGTCCTTGTATCATCGACATCGCGCCCGACCCCTAAGCCGACAACCATCTCGCGTTCTTCGCCGGGTGCGAGGTGGATGGCGACCTGGACCGCGGCGCAAGCATCCATGCTGGCGCCGACTCGACCGGACAGATTGGTGCGCAGGAGACCCTCGGGGCGCGCGGCGTTGCCATTGCGGCCGATGAACTCACTGCGGTCGCAGGTATAGCTAAACATCGGTTCGCTGGTGCTCAGGAAGCCAATGCGGCCGCCAAATTCGCCATGGTAAGGATTGCGTGCGAACAAAGCACCACTGGCGGCATCACGCTCGGTGAGCACGTGCATCAACGAGGCCGGACGAAGTTCGCCGAGGACCCACTCGCTATAGCTTGTGAGCGTTAACTTACGCACCTCGTCGCCGTCATTGCGCAGCTTCAGCAGCGCCAATTTAATCGGTGCATCGATGGCGACAAAGATGGTCAGGTCCGATGCGATCCCCTGATGCGCGACGGCGAAGCTTGAGTAACCATAACCATGTTTGGTGATATAAGTAGCATCGGCCCGAACGGGCAGAGGTGTTGGTGACCAAATCTGCGCGTTCTGCTCGTCGCGCAGATAAAACGCTTCACCGCTGCGATCGCTGACGGGGTCGTTATACCAGGGTGTGAGGCGAAATTCGTGAGCATTTTCGCACCAGCTATAGCTGGAGCCGCTTTCGGAAATGACGCTGCCAAAGTAGGGGTTCGCCAGGACGTTGCTCCACGGGGCGGGAGTCCTACGGTAGGTGTCGGTCGAGATCACGTACTCTTTGCCATCGCGGCTAAAGGCCCCCAGACCATTGGCGAAATGCCCCAAGGCCTGCGGCGCTGGAGGAGCTTCCAGCTGGGTCTGGTCTAGGAGTTTAGTCGGGGTCATGAGCTGCGGTAGCTCGCGTTGCTTCGCGTCGCGACGTTGCATTTGTTCGGCAAGGCTGCCACCGTTGTCGCTGATGATCACCCGAGCAATCGTCTGGAATAGGACCTGATCGTCTTCAGGCATTTGGTCGGTGCGGCGCACAAACAAGCCGCCCGACTTATCCAGGAGGTGGGTGGAGCTTGCCGAGGAGATAACGGCCATGATCTGCTCGTGCAGGACTTGGCGGTAGCCGGAGTCATCCTCATTCCAGATGAGCAGATCGATGGCCAGTCCCATCATCCTCCAGTAGGCGTGCGCCTGCACCATCTGGCGGACGATTTCCATATGCTCTTGATTGGTCACGCGCAGTAGAACTAAGGGTAGATCACCGGATATGCCGTAACCCCAAAGGTCGGCCTGACGACGGTTGCTTTTGCTAAGCACCGCACGCTTAGCTCGCAGCTGCGGGTTGGCGTAGATGAGCGAACTGGCTAGTCGCACGTACAGATGAGCATCGGACTCCTTGATGTTGAACTGACGCAGCACCACTTGGCTGTGGGTCCAAGCCATTTCAAAAACACGGTCAGCCACGTGTTCATCATGATATTTGCCGACCATTTGTACGGCGAGTTCGCGGTTGCTCGCCACTCCCGTCACAAAGTGCAATTTAACCTTGGAGTCCGGCGCTATGGTGATTTGGCAACGGATCGCCATGATCGGGTCGAGGACCGAGCCATCTTGACCGGATAGGGGCTGACTTGACCCGGGCGTTTGGCTAAGCACCGTGGGTTTAGCCGTGCTTTGACCGCGACCTATAAAGCGTGCCCGATCGGTTTCGAACGAGACGGAGCCAATCGGTGCATCGTACAGCGATAACAAGTGCAGCATGGTCGGCGTTTGCTCTTGTTCCGAACGCGGCCTGCGCGTGGCGAGGATGGCCTGCTTGTCGCTGAGGATTTCGGTTTGGACAAAGAGGTTGCTGAAGGAGGCATGAGCCTCGTCGGCAGCTTGTGGCGCCAGGACCACCTCGGAATAACTGGTCAACTCAAGGGTGCGGGGCTCCTTGCTCAGGTTGGTAAACGTCAACCGCCGCAGTTCGATATCGTCTTCTGGTGAGACTGCAATTTCGGTATGCATCTCGATGCCCTGATCAAGACGGCGAAATTCCGCCCGAGCCAAAGGAAAGATGGCCTCGTAGTGCGATGCATGGGCCCCGACTGGCTGATGCGCGGCGGACCAAGTCGCGCCGGATCCAACGTCTCGCACGTAGCAAAACGACCCCCAATCATCGCAGCTAGGATCTTCACGCCACCGCGTCAGAGCGAGTCCCTGCCAGCGGCTGTAGCCACCTCCCGCCTGGGTCACCATCACCGTATAGCGGCCGTTGGACAAGAGCTGCACCTCGGGCCTTGGCGTCTGGGCCGTGGTGATGACGCGCAGTGGCGTGCCTTGTTCCTGCTGCGGCCGGGCCCCACCTTGGACCTCGGGGGCGTGAGGATAAAACGGCGTAAACTTTGGTACTCGCTCCTGCAGCAACAGCTCGGTGGCTTGCACCTGAGGGTCGGCCATAAACCGGCGCTGCATGGGTTGATCTAGGAGGTGATAGGCCAGCGACAGAAAGGCCATACCTTCGTGATGCGCCATGTACGAGCGCAGTAGCGCCTCACCTTGGCCCTGAACCAAACGATTTGATGTGTAGTCTATGGCTTCGTAGAACCCGTACCTGCCGATGAACCCTTTACTGGCGAGAACCTGCAAATTGGCCGTAGCTGCGGCTGGGTTTACCATCAGCGCCATGGTGGTGGCGTACGGTGCGATCACCAAGTCGTCGACCAGGCCGCGTTTAAATCCAAGTCCGGGTACCCCAAAGGCACGGTACTGGTAGTTTAGGTTCATATCCGTGGTGTTGTAGCCCGACTCCGAGATGCCCCAGGGCACGCCCCGTTGCTTGCCGTACTCGATCTGGCGGCTGACGACGTTGTGGCAGGTACGGTCGAGTAGGCTACCAGGATAGCTCGGCATCACTAGTGCCGGCATCAGATACTCAAACATCGACCCGCTCCAAGACAGCAGAGCCGAGCCGCTGTGTACCTGCGTCAGCAGTCGGCCTAGGGCGAACCAGTGCTGCTGCGGTAGCAAGCCTTGAGCGATGGCGACGAAGCTGCCAAGGCGCGCTTCCGATGCGAGCAAATCGTAGCATCCGACATCGCGGCGATGCTCGGTGACGGCGTAGCCGATGCAGAGGAGTTGACGCGATTTGTCATAGAGGAAGTCGTATTCCAGCTGACTGAATTCGTCGCATTGGCTGGCGAGTGTAGCCGCCTCATGCAGCAGATTTTTAGCGACTGCGGCAGCGCTGCGGACGCAGGCTGCCAGGCTTGTCAACCAGGCCTGTGCCTCATGCTCGCTGGCCTGTGCGGCCTGTGCGGCAGCCGCGTCGATGACCTGCGCCTCGTTGCCAAGAGCGACCAGTTCATTCCATGTAGGTATGGCGCTGGCAGTCGCAAACAGAGCGAGTAGGCGCGGTGCCGCACTTCCAGCTGCTAGTGTCAGATGATTGCATGCTGCTGGAGTGGGCGCCTCAAGTAGCAACCAGGGCAAATCACGATTGAGCAGCGAGACGATCATCTGATCGAATTGCCGCAGTAGCGCATTGACCCACCAGTGGCTATCGACATCGCCAAAGTTATCGACGTGGCGCACCAGATGCGCCAGCAGCACTTTAGCCTCTGCAGCTAGTGGTATTAACTGACGATAGTTTGGGTTGTGCCCATCTAGGCAGTCGCCCAGGCGTTGTCGCCAGGTCACGGCGGCGCCAAGTCCCGTCGGAAGGGGCTGCTTGCGTTCTAGGTACGCCTGCTCGAGAACCTCGTGTAGGACGCGGAGAGTGTCGCTAATTCCTTCGGCCAGACGTGCCTGAATCACGGATCGGTCGCCTAGCTCGCGCAGGCCAGCCTTCAAGGTGAGCAAAAGCCCAACCAGGTTGCCGCTATCGACCGTCGATACGTACTGCGGCAGCAGCGGCTGTAGCGTTTGCGTATCATACCAGTTGAAGAAATGGCCGCGAAAACGCGTCATCTTTGCCAAGCTCGAAAACGTCTTCTGGGTTCGATCGATCAAGCACGTAGCATCGATATAGCCAAAGTCGTAGGCACCCAGGTTGCTGAGGAGCGATAAACCAATATTTGTTGGTGAGGTCCGATGTGCAAGTACGGCAACCGGGTATTCCTGGTAATTATCGGGCGGCAGCCATTGATCTTCAGCAGTCACGAAGGTTTCAAAAAAGCGCCAGGTCCGCCGGCTAAGCCGTTCGAGGAACCTGGTCTGCAACGGTGACAGCGGTGCCGCAGCGGATGACAGCGGGCGGCTAAGCCACCACGCAACGCCTGGCGACAGCAGCCACAGCAAGAGAAAGGGGCCTGCCGCGGCCAAGTTCGCGGGGTAAAGCCAAAGCAGCAGAGCCGTTAAAATCACGGTGATAGCCACCGTGGCACTCCCCGCAAGGTAAAACTGGCCCAATGATTTAGCTCGACTGTGGCGCGGGTCGGTCTGCGACTGCCACTCCAACAAGTGCCGCTTGGAGAGCAGCATGCGCCAGACCGCGGTGAAAGCGGCATGCGTATTGACACAGGCATCGACGGGAAGAAAGACGATCAGGAGCAAGGCTTGGATGGCATAGCGGCGGACCATGAGCGCTGAGTCGGTCACGCGTTCGACGACGCCGATTTCGGGGATGCGGCGAAGCGACGTTGCAAGCACGGTGAAAAACTGCGGCAGCGTGAGGATCGCAAGGATGAAATAGGCGATCTTTTCACCAGCATCTAGTCCGAACCAACCATCGACCAGCAGCAGAAAGGTCGCGAGTGGAATGTAGCTTCGTCGCAGGTTGTCAAAGATCTTCCAGCGCGACATCAGCGTCAAAGGGTTGGAGTGCTTTCCGGGTAGCCACGGCGTGATCCAGTATAGGATCTGCCAATCGCCGCGGATCCAGCGGTGGCGCCTTCTGAGGGCTGCACCGTGATGATGTGGTTCCTGCTCATAGAGCGTTAGATCGCTCACGAAGCCGCAGCGGAGGTAGCTCCCTTCGAGTAAATCGTGGCTGAGGACGGTGTTTTCTGGGAGTCGCTCCGCGAGAACTTGCATATAGGCATCGACATCATAGATGCCCTTACCGATAAACGAGCCCTCCTCAAAGAGATCCTGATAGACATCGGAAACAGCGCGGCTGTACGGGTCAAGCCCGGGGTCGCCGCCGTAGATGCGGACAAACCAAGAGCGCTGGGCTCCGGCCATATCCTCGCCGATGCGCGGCTGCATGATGCCGTAACCTGAAGTAATACGACCTTGTTTAGGATCGAAGACCGGCTGGTTGAGTGGATGGGCCATCTTGCCGACTAATTGCCGGGCGATGTCGCGAGGCAGATGACTATCGGTGTCGAGCGTGATGACATATTTGACGCTTGCCAGCTTAGTTTGATCGCCGATGATCGTCGAGAAACCGTGTTCTTTGTCCGGATGACATTGCGGGCGCAGCAAATGACCGAGGGCTTCAAGCTTGCCTCTTTTGCGCTCGTAGCCCATCCACACCTGGTCGTGGGGGTTCCACGCGCGCTCCCGGTGCAGCAGCAAAAAGCCGCCGCCGCTGCCTGAATAGCGCCGGTTGAGGTCCTCGATGCCTTGCACCGCAAGGGCCAGCAGTGCCGCGTCCTCAGTCAGGACGGCAGTCGGTGCATCGACGAAATCGGTGAGCAGGGCAAACTGCAGGTGATCGTCACGGTTGGCCAGGAAGCGGACCTCGAGGTCTTCGACCAAGTTGGCGACATGATCTGGGGTGATCAGCAAGCTCGGCACGACGACTAGAGTGCGGGCAGATTCTGGGATACCGCTGGCGAAGTCCATCTCGGGCAGCAGCTTTGGCTTGATCAACGCCGTGACGAGCCAGTTGACCAAGGCCTGCACGCTCTGGCTCACAGCGATCAGGCCGAGGATGGCTGCGGCAAGGACGGCGCCAAGAGGTGACCGACTGGTGGTCAATTGGGCCGTCATATAGGCGGTAAAGGACAAGGTCAGCAAGCCAATGGCGGTGGCATAGATGCCAAAGCGCCACTGCGGGTCGATGCTTGTGCTGAGTAGGCGCCGACCTAAGCTTAGCGGCGGTAGTCTGCGGCACAGCTCAGCGTAACCAGGACCGATCAGATAGTGGCCGACATGCTGTTGCCTGCGCCTGGCGCTCTGTTCGGCGGAGCGTGGCAATGCTGCGGCCAGGGCGATCGCTGTTTGTGCGATCAAGAGTTCATCGGCGCCGGTGCCTTTGGCCAATGATTCGATGACATGACGGTACTGATCGCGGGTGGCAAAATCCATTTTTGCATAGATGCCGCTTGGGTCCAGGTTCAAATTCTGTTCGACTAGGCTCATGCCCTCGACGAAAAGACGCCAATCGATTGCCGCGAGAAAGCGCAGGCTGCCGAAGCTGGCGCCAACCGACACTTGGTTGGCCGCTTGCTGCTTGTTTTCCTGTTGCACCGTCTCTTCTGTGGTAAAGCCAGTATCGAGCAATTGCTGCTCAATCCAGGCCAACGGGATGCTCATGGCTGGCAGATAACCGCGTAGCCGCTGGACGAACTCGGCGATAAAGGAATTCGATAACCTGGGATCGCTGCGCGCCATATCGGCCGTGACGAGAAAGATCCCCTTCGGGTTCTTCTCCGCCATGAACAGTAGTTTAGTGGCCCATTGCTCAGCAATGGCGCGGTCTTGAATTCCCACAGCCACGCGGATGGCGACCCGCCGCAGGTTTTCGATGAGCGCCAGGCGAAGCATGATCGGAATGGCCCACAGCTCGCCGAGATTGAGTGGGCTTAGTTCCTGATAGGCTGCGACAAAACTCGAGATGTTGTGGCTATCGATGCGCCCGTCGCAAAACGAAATCATCTTTAGTGCGATATCGTAAACGCGCGGCAATCCTTCGTTGCCATCGCTCGAACACAGGTGTGGCAGCTCCTGGCTGTAGCCCTCTGGCAGATGCCTTTTGGCGAGTCGGATCTGTTCTTCGATGACATGAAAGTTATCGACGATCCATTCACCCGCCGGTGAAATGCGCCTCTTGGCGCTCACGGCTGCGGTGATGCGGTCATAGGAGGCGACCAGCTTGCGCTCATTGTCGGCGAGCCGAGGCAGCAGATCATCGCGCTTTTGCGTCTTGCCAAGGCGGTGTCTAAGCGCTAAATCTCGGGCTTGCTGGCAGAGTTGCTCGGCACTGGCGAGTTCCATGCGCAGAGGCTGCTCGTCGGTGGGGCTCAAGGACACCACAGCTGAACGCAGCTCCCACCAATCGTGAAATGAATGCAGCAGCGTGTGAAGGCTCAGGGGGATACTCCAGTTCACCTAGTATGGCCCGTTGCATGCGGCCGGTGCCGTAGCCGTCAAACTCGGGCCATTCTAGACCTAAAAAAAATGGAAGCGACAACATAACCTCACCGAAGGGTAAGAATTATGATGAGAGCTTCTTATTTTTTTGCGGAAATGTGCCCTTAGGGCTGTTTGACGGTCACCGTCGTGGCCTTGGCATGGGCGGCAAAAAACTCTAGCATCTGCCGCAAGGCCAGGTCGCGGATGGGGTCGGACTCGTTGAGAATCTCGTGCATGGCCCCGGCGGCGACGATCAAGCGGCAGTTCTTGGCGCGTGCACAGAAACTTTGCTGCGGCGCGCTGCTGACGACCACGTCAGCTTCGGCTTGGAGGAGCAAAATGGGTGTTGTCACGTCCGCCGCGTGAGCGACCGCTTGCTGCGAAAAGATCAACGCATTGTACACCCAGCCGTAGCTCGTGCCCCAAATGCGCAGCTGCGGCACCTGCTTGTACAGCACTGAGGCATTTTGCGCGCGAAGGAGGCTGTGGGTCACATAGCTCTTTTCAGGATGGTCCTCTTTGGCGTCATAATCACCACGGCCGAGTACATAGTGCTCAGCGAGTCCTAGCTTGATGGCTGTCCAAATTCCGGCGTAGGCAAGCCAATAGGGGACGCCGCGGGATTGGATGCCGAACATCGGCGCCGACCAAGCCACGGCTTGGAACAAGTCGCCAGGTTGTTCGAGCAGCAGCGCTGAGGCGAGGCCGCCGGTCGAATGACCGATTAAAAACAGGTCGCCGGATTCCACCGGTTTGACGACCGAGGTGACAAAGCTACGCAGGTCGTCGACATAATCGCTGAAAGCGGCGACATGACCGATCTGCGGATTGGCCAGCAGGCGACCAGACTCGCCCATGCCGCGCAGGTCTAGCGAGTACACGTTGTAGTTGGCCATGATCAGGTCGTGAATGAGTTCGGCATTCTTGAGCGTTGATTCGCTGTAGCCGTGGACGATGACGATGCCACCCTTGGCGCCGACGTGGCGGAACATGCGGTAGGCAATTGGTACGCCGTCCTTACCGCTAAAGCTTGATGTGACCTCCTTTTGTACGAAGGGCACAAGCTCAGTAAAGTAGCGGCGGCCCAAGCTAGGTTCATCGACGGCGAAAACCGCACGTGCCGCCAAACATAGTCCCAAGAACATGCAGCCAATACTCAAGCTGAGCTTGCTTGCCGCGGCATAAACCTTCATGTGCGCCTCGTCTCTAGTGAACGCAGGAATGGTCGATGATGACCCCGCCGCCGAGCCATCATCATACCGTCTTTTACTACGCAGACAAAGAGCTTGGGATATAGCTCTTAGAGGCGCGGATTCGCCCGTGCCACGAGGTTGACAAAATGCGCATCAAACCAGTCGCCGGCATTAGGTGCAGGGGTTGTCGCATCTTCATTGCCGCAGAACGCATCAAAGCGCGTCGAGCTTGTGTCACTGGTGCCATCGGATTCACCAGGTGGCTTGATCCATAAGTAGGCGTCGATCCCGTCCGCCGGCGCAACCCGCGGCCGTTCGCCGATACCGGCTCCACGCACATTGCACCAATTGCGCCAGTATTGGCGGCTATTGATGACGCCGTTGCGGCCTGTATCGATGACAAAAGCGCGGTGATTGATGCCAACCTTGGCGTATTCCTCAGCCATCAGCCGGGTGAAGGTGAGTTCGTCCTTGGCTGGGTTGGACGGATCGTACCAGCTTCCGACCTGACTGAGATCGACGTTGAGCGGGCTGTAGTTGGCTACGTTGGACGAAAAGCCGCGGATCAAATCAACGCCGCCGGCCGCATCGAGCACGCTGCGGACTTCTTGCGCCATCCGTTGCCGGTTATCAGGCCAACCCAACCAGCCGCCATGGGCGCTGTCCAGATAGATGGCGACGTGACTTGCCGCAAGCTTTTTGATGGCATAGGCGACGCCGATTTCGTAGCCGGGCTTGGCCTTGGCACATTTGGCATTGCCCATATTGGTGACGATGTTGGGCAGCGAGTCAGGCTCGACGATCGCGGCGATATGCAGATCGGTATATTTGGCGGTAATCGCCGTTATTTGGTCGATGTAGCTTATATATTTGTTTAGGCCGTCGTTGTCTAAAGTGAGCTCGCCGTTGGAAGCGTTGGCGTTGCAGTCCCGCTCGGGAAGATTGTAGACGACGAGGGTCACGCTGACCTGTTGGGCCTGGCGTTTGGCAGCGTCGCGGGCTTGGTCGAGATAGGCTTGCAGCTTACCGACCATCGCCGTGTTGTCCAGCCACAGCGCCGTGCTAGAGTAGGCCAAGGTGTTGAACTGCTCTTGCGACAGTCCGGCAGCTTGGCTCGACGCCCGCACGTGTTCAGTGAAGGCTGGATTGACGAAAAGAAAGGTTTCACTAAACGGGTTTTCGTTTTCGTGGGGGGCCAAGTCAGGGCTTAATGCCGTGGCGAGTCCCAGACGTCCGCCGTCAAGACCAAGGCTACTCACAGCAGCTTGGTGCTGCACCGTCGTAGATGATTTGACTGTGGGACTTGCCGCACATGAGACTAAGCCAAGCCACATGCCAGCACCCAACCAGGAAGGCCGTAGAACGAAAATTCTTCTCATCGTAGTCGGTCTCCAAACATAATATTTATAGAGTCTTTAATCGTAAACCTCGCCCACAGCAACAGGATTTCTTTAAGTGCTTGGCGGCGCACTGCGGTGCAAGCCAATTAAACCTAGGCATTTAGGTTGGTTGGGTTGCGTCGTAGTGTGATGCAGGTGGTCCTTGGTCGCCGCTTTCCGGACTCAGCTAAAACATCCGGACCGTGCTGAGCAGTAATTCGAGCACGAACAGTGCCACCACCATCAATTCCAATATGTTGGCGCGGCGGCTCGCCACCAGGTCGGAGAGGATTTCCATGTGATCCTGGACCAGAGATAGCTTGCGGTCGAGGGTGCGAAAGCGCACGTGGATATCGAAGTTCAGTTGCAGATCTTTGAACAAGCGCTCCAGGTCTTTACTGGTCCAAACCTCCTCTGGCGAATCGAGGATCGACAAGTTGCTGATGATGTGTTGGCGCATCCAACCAGCTGAACCGATGAATTTTAGCAGTAACTTGGCATTGACCGGGACCTTGCCGGTCGCCCCTAGCCGCTGCATAAACTCGGAGATTTCGCGCAGCTTCTGGTCGGCGTTGACTTCAAAGTACTCTAGGGCTGCGGACTGTCCTACGGTCATGGCGATCAGGCTGAGGTAGGGCAACGTCGACTGCTCGACTTGCACATACTCGAACTCGACCCTGTTGCCATCGTTTTGGACGGTGACCTGATAGGTTTCGGTCGTTGGTTCGGAGAGGCCCACGCCGAGCAGTTCCTTGATCCGGGCCAGTTCCTGCTCAATGTCCTCAGCCGGCATATTAAAAAATACCAGGCTGCCAAAGCGATAAACGAAAAAATAACTAAACGGCCCATGTCGTGCCTGAAGCTCCACCGGCGAGCTGTTGATGACCTGATCTTGCAGCAGCGCTTTGATCGCTTTGATCGAGATCGAGTCGTACAGGTTGTAGGCCTGGATGGTGTAGCGAGCGGTCATGGCAACTCCTGATCGTCTAAGCGGTCGGCGCGCAGCGGCGAGAAAGTAAGCACCCTTCAATAGAATAGTCGCTTTTATGGTCGCTGCGTATCAAAGGCCGTCTAGCGCTGGTAACTCGTTGCTATGTTGGCAGAGATGTCATTTTGGCTGGGTGGCCAGGAAGGTGTCGTAATCTTTGATATTTTATGATTGTAATAATAGTTTGACTTAGTTTCATAATAAATATAAAAGTCTGAGTCTGAAATCGGTTGTCCATTAAAATGCGTCGCTAAGGAGGCCAAAGTGTCCTTTTCTATCAATTCATTTAGCCGTGTTTTAGTGGTCCTATCATGTGTGTTGGTCATCGGCGCCTGCGGTAAAAAGACCAGCAGCTCACCGGAGCCGGTGGCACCCCCACCCACGCTCGTGACGCCAGCGGCCCCAACGGCCACCACACCGCCCAAAACCGTTACCCCACCAGTCGCTGCGCCTACGCTGACCTTGGCGCCCGCGACCGTGATCAAGGATGCTGATCTGTTACAAAAGAGCCCCTCGGCCTCGACGGTCAACTTTGGCTTCAGCGGTGCGCCGGCGGGCCTGACTTCAAGTGGCGTGAGCTATGAGTGTAAACTTGATGCTGAGACCGACTTTGCTGCTTGCAACGGCGGCGACTCTTACACCTTTGCCAATCTACAAGACGGCACCAGCCACACCTTGAAGGTACGCGGCACCATCACCGCGACAAAAACCTTGCTTACGGAAGCCAGCGTCACCTTCACGGCGCACCTTGCGGCTGCTGGGAATGATACTGGGACCGGTGGCAATGATACGACGACTGATACGACGACTGATACGACGACTGATACGACTGCTGCTGGGAATGGGAATGGTACTGGTGGTGACGTTAATGGAAACGGGACAGATTCGAGTGGAAACGCGACGGCTGCGGGCGACGGCAGCAATAACGGTGCGGATAATAATAGTGGTGGCAACAACGGTACCAGTAATAATGGTGGTGGCTTCGGCGGTGGCAATGGTGGCGGCTTCGGCGGTGGCAATGGTGGTGGCTTCGGCGGTGGCAATGGTGGCGGCTTCGGCGGTGGCAATGGTGGCGTCCTTCGCGGACCCCGCGGACACGGCGGCGGCTGCCGTTGATGAACCGCTGCTGCTAGTTCAGGCGTCCATTGTGAACGTGGTTCTCCGAACTGATTTCTTAGCGCTTAAATAGGCAACGACCACCAGGCCTGCAGGCTACGCCTGCAGGCCTGGTTCTCTTGGACGGTTGTGGTGCCCGCAGCCGGACTTGAACCGGCACATCCTTGCGGACGAGGGATTTTCTTACCGCTTCGGCTTTCGCCGCCTATGGCCCAGGGGGCCGTCGTTCGTGGTCTGGACTTTCTCTTGACCATGGCCTTCTAAGGAGCTCCCTTTCGAAGGTTTTAGGTCCGGCCTGTCAAGTCTCTACACCTTCCCTGAAAGTCGCTCCGTAAGACCCTTTTGGGGTTCTGGGGGCATCTTCTTGGGCTTGGCTCGGGGTTGCAACCGGCT
>Ga0315276_10000993_pt1 | contig 25096 bp, 30 predicted proteins | sample YL17G05_0_MG_FD_204542 | JGI IMG/M metagenome (GOLD analysis project Ga0315276, IMG submission 204542) | Sediment microbial communities from Yellowstone Lake, YNP, Wyoming, USA - YL17G05_0 | ecosystem: Environmental > Aquatic > Freshwater > Lake > Sediment | place: USA: Wyoming | collected... | reverse complement strand
CCTTGCCAAAAGATATAATCCTTTATGCTTTTTTAGAAATTCTTTCAAAAGTTCAGTCTTGCCTACTCTCCTTCTTCCATATAAAATAATTAATTTGGCGCTATCTTTTTGATATAATTCACTAAGAAAATCCAACTCCTTGACCCGATTTTTGAATGTTTTTTCAGCCATTTTAGTATACTTTACATTAGTATACTCTAAAGTATACTATTTAAATGTTTCCCTTTTTTGCTTGATTCTTAGCATTTTAGGGGCATCTTTGCTCATTCCAATCCTGATTCCTCTTTTCCCAAGCAGCATTTTTTATACTTCTTTCCAAAAGCCATTTCCATACGGGCTTGATAATTATCTTCTTATTGTTTATCTTTTCTTCGCTTTCTTTATCAAGCGTAAGAATAAGGCCTTCTTTAAGGTTATATTTTTGCATTGCTTCTAAAAGCCCGGCAATCTCTCTTTTCTTAGTCAGCATATTCTCTAAATTCAGGCAAACCTGGACTGCAGCAGTTATTTTTAATCCTTTTTTAATAATAAAATCACACTCATTTTTATCCAGATGATAATAAACCTCAAAGCTACTTTTGGATAGTTCTATAAAAACCAGATTTTCCAATCTTTGCCCCCTGTTTTCTATAAAGTTAAATGCAACTGTTTTAAGAAAGCAATTGTCTAAAACATAAAATTTAGACGAAGAAACCTTCTGCTTTTTTAATGAATAATCGAACCTATTGATAGTTGAAGCGAGAAAAACACCCTTCATATATTCTATATAATTTTTTATCATGCTCAGGCTTTTTATTCCAGAAATCATCTTTAAAGTGGAATAAGAATAAATCTTGCCTACATTTGAAAAAAGATACAGAATTAAATCATTAAGTTCTTTTATTTTCTTAATATTATATCTTCGGATTATATCTTTATTGAGTATATCTTCAAAATATTGTTTAGATAATTCTAAATCCTTGTTTTTTATTACTAAAGGGAAGCCCCCAATTTCAAAATACTCTTCAAAAGCATCCATCAAAGTTATTCTCTCATTGGAAGTTTTTGGAGTCTCTGGAATCTTTTTAAATTTTAGAAACTCTTTAAATGAAAATGGGTAGAGCTTTATAACTTTATTTCTTCCTGTTAAGAATGTAGAGATTTCTGAACTTAACAGGCTTGAATTTGAGCCGGTTACAAAGACCTTTATGTTTTTGGAAAAGAGATTATTCACCCATCTTTCCCATGAAGGAGCATTCTGTATTTCATCTAAGAAAAAAACTATCTCTGTACTCACACCATGGGTTTCTTTAGCAAACGCTTCTATATCCTGAAAATTTTCAAGCTTAAAATCTGTGAATCTGACATCATCAAAGTTTACATAAATATTTTTTTTATTAATCTTCTTAGAAATAATTTTTAATAGGGTGCTTTTTCCGCATCTTCTTATTCCTGTTATGATTACAATTTCATTTCCTCTTAGATAAGGCTCTATGGAGATTTCTCTTTCTATTAAATCTTCTTCCTTGTCAAACATTTCCTGCTGTTCATTTAAAAGCTCATATAATTTTGTTTTTTCCATGAGATTTATTGCCTTGAGGGGTTTATAAACCTTTCTTTTCCACTTAACAAGTCTTTATAAATACATATTAAATAGCAATTAACTATATTAATACTAATTCACATTTAGTATGTTTTTCCTCCAATCATTTCCCCCAACTTCTCCAAAATCCAAATCATCGCCCCCTCTTGCATAACAGGTTTTGCATTATTTTTATTCTTTTCTATCTTTTAGTTAGATCTTCCCCCACCTTTTAATTTTATCTATTTTTTAACTGAAAGTTAAGCATCATCTTCCAGATGATAATCCTCCTACTTTTAACCTTATCTATTCTCACTCTTCCACACCCCAAATATCAAAAAAACAAAGGGCACCACACCTTGAAAGGTGTGGTTTGTAAAGCCCTTTGTTTTTAGGATGCTCAGAAATTAAAACAAGTTATCATCCACATCTTAAAAGATGTGGTTTAATTTCTGACATTATCAAACATCAAAACAACCAAAAAATACTTAAAAACCTCTTGCTTTGATTAAGCATGGCTGAAAACAAAGCTTACTCTGTTGAAAATAGTACAATAATTATCAATAGAGAGCTGACAAAATTAGACATGTTTGTTAAAGAATTCTTAGATGTTTTAAAAAGACATTCAGATTATTTAATTGTAAGCGGATTTGTAAGCATATCAACCGGCAGAACAAGAGGTACAGAAGATATAGACATTCTTGCCCAAAAACTAAACAAGATAAAATTTGCCTTGCTTTTAGAGGATTTATTCAAGAATAAATTTTGGTGTTATCAGGGAGATACAATTGATGAAGTTTGGAGGTATATAGAAAATGGAGATAATATAAGATTTGCAAAAGAAGGAGAGATGTTCCCAAATGTAGAATTTATATCAGTTGACAAATCAAGGCCTGCAAAATATTTTGAATTTACCCATCCTCAAAAAATAAAAATACAGGATTTTGAATTTAAAATTCCGCCAATAGAATTTGAAATTTTATACAAAGAAATTATTCTTGCTGGAAAAAAAGACATCGAAGACGCCAAACACTTAAGGACTTTCTTTTCAGGCATAATAAAAACAGAAAGATTTAAAGAATATGAGCCCATTATTAAAAAGGAGTTAAAAAAATGAAACTTAAGCAAATACCTAAAACAGACTTAGATTATGTAGAGCTTTACGCCAAAAAACTCAGAGAAAACCCTAAATTTTTCAAGCAACAGAAGGAACTAATAGACAGCCAAATGTCAAGCAGTTCAGCTTTAACAAAGCAAAGATTTCCAAAAGAAAATTTTAAAGCACAAGTAAGAGCTCACTTAAAAGAGATAGGAACTTTTTCTTAGACTTCCCCCGCTTTTAAGTTTAACTATTTCTTCAAACATGTTTCGGGAAACCGAAACCTTTATAAGTAGGATATTCTTACCTTCTTACATGGAACTAACAAAAATAAGCTCAAAAGGGCAGGTAGTAATTCCCTCTAAAATAAGAATAGAGTTGGGGATGGAAGAGGGCTCTGTTCTGGGAGTGGAAAAAATGAAAGATATGGTAATCTTAAAAAAAATAGATGTAGATTTAGTAAAGCAGTTCAAAGATAGCTTAGCAGATGTTAAAGCAGGAAGAATAAAAAGAGTTGCTTAATTTTTATTCTTTTTATGACTCTAGGATTCTCTTTAAATACTCTCTAAATTCGGGCAGGCACTTAATAATCTCATCAATTGTTTCCTGCTGTGCTTTTTTCCCTCCAAAAGCGACAACAAGAACTGCATTTAGATCATCATAAACTAAATAATAAATTCTTTTATCTTTTATTCTTTTCTCACGGAAAAATCTATATCTTATTTGGTCGCCAACATATGGATTGTCTTTAAGTTGTAAAAATATTTTCTGTATTATCCCTCTTTCAAATGCAGAAACTCTCCCGCTCTCTTTTTCAAACCTCTCAGTTGTATAAACTGCATAAGCCATAACCTATTAAGAACCCCTACTTTTAATTTTATCTCTTTCCCAGCACTGTCAAAGTTATTGCCCAAAATCCCCTTTTCTATATAACATTAGAAAATAGAAAAAAATATAAAGTTGAAAGTATTAGAAAAAGCATGGGAAACAATGATAGAGATCCGCGTCCACAGGAGTACCACGCAAAGTACTGGGAAAGAATGAATGAGAATCCCACTATAAGAGACCACTTTATTGAAAGCGGGCATAACTGGGATTTGCTTTCTTCAGAAGAAAGAGCATATTGCATAGCAGCTGACCAAGAGGCAAAACAGGCAGCTAGGCATGCGTTAGGTTTAGATTAAAAGATTTTTACATTACTGGATTAGAATCTTTTTTTCTGATTCCTTGATTTATAGAGTCTTAATTCTATGATTTTTATCAGAATTATCTTTTCGTACATTGTTTAAAAAATGAGAATAAATTGAATAAGCCATAGTCCTTTTAGAAACCCTCTGCTTTTAATTTTATCTGTTTCTCATGAAACTTGGCGTCCATGATGATCAGTCATTTCAGAAAGCCCAGAATCATCTGCAGTTCTTTTAATGTTTTCTGCAAATAGAAGAGCATCTTTTGTGTCAATAACCCATTGAGTGAAAACCGGCTCACCATAAGTTATAGAATGATGGTCTCCGTCTGCTACAGGATCGCCTCTTCTTTGAATCTTTGTAAATATTTGATTAATATATTCTCCTGTACTTGTTTTATCAGAAGTAGCAGATAAAATCAAAGTAATTATTTTAGAAGGAAAATCTTTATCATATGATATTGCGCTTCCATGATAATCTCCTGCCTGAACTGCAGGTATTCTTTCCGGATGCTGTAAAATATCCCTGTCAAAACCTGCCTTTGCCATATAATCACTATTTTCCATTTCCCATCTCTCTACAACAGTTGCCTTAACCCAGTTTTCAAGAGATTTTAACATTTTAATAAGAATCTTTTAGTATATTTATTTATTATTGTTATGTATAATATAGCTTTAATCTTCCAGTATTCATTTTTTCAACCTCTTTTTCAAAACTTTCAGTTGTATAAACTGCGTAAGCCATATTTTATTCAGAACTCCACTACTTTTAATTTTATCTATTCTTTCCACCCGCTTCCCTCAGTCATTTCACCCCAAAATATATAAACAAGTTCGCATAATCTTTTTCATGGAAAAAGAGGAATTTTTAAAAAAAGTAGAAACAGAACTCAAAATTTCAAAAAATTCTGATTACACTATAAGGAACTATCTGTTCTTTAATTCTAATCTGCTTGAGTTTGTCAAAAAAGAGCCAGAACAAATTAGTATAGATGATGTTAAATCTTTCATGGCAGAAAAACTAACAACCAAAGCCTCTTCTTCTGTTTGTCTATTTCTCGCAGCCATAAAGTATGCTTACTCAAATATTTTAAAAAAAGATGTTACGGCAGGAATAAAACGCCCTAAAAAAGAAGCTAAAATACCAAGCGTTTTAACAAAAGATGAAGTTAAAAAATTAATTGATTCTTTAACTAATTATAAAAGCAAGCTAATGATAAGCTTAATTTATGCTTGTGGTTTTCGTGTCTCAGAGCTTGTAAATTTAAAACTCCAAGATATTGATTTTAATGACAAAACAGGACATGCAAGAAAAGCAAAAGGAAAAAAAGATAGAATGTTTAATATTCCTGTTTTTCTTAGTGAGCAGCTGCAAAAACAATTAGAAAACCAAAAAACAGAAGGAAAAGATTTTTTATTCACTGGCCCAAAAGGCAGGCTTTCTTCAAGAAACATAGAAAAAATTGTTGGGAAAGCAGCCAAGAAAGCAGGCATAACAAAAAAAGTCTCCCCCCATACTCTCCGCCATTCTTTTGCAACCCACCTTCTCGAATCAGGAGTAGATATAAGAAAAATTCAGGAACTGCTGGGGCATTCAAATCTTTCAACAACCCAAATCTACACCCACATTTCAACAGAAGAGCTTAAAAAAATTCCCTCCCCAATTGATAGCTTAATGGAAAAAGAAAATTAAAAAGAAGCGAGTAAATAAAACAAATCATTTATCTCTTAATTCGCAAATAATATCTTTAACTTCTTCAGTCACCTAATCTCCTCTCTTTAAAAAATCAATCATCGCGCATTGCATTCTAATTAAATCCGCATATACCCCGCATTTTTCTACCTCGTGAGTACTGCATCTAACTTCCTCTTGTAGATTTTTTGGTTTTATATGATATCTGCAAGAAAATTCTATTTTCCCCTCTGAAACATCAATTGACGCATACTCTCTAGTTAAATCACATTTTCTTCCTATACTAAAAATTGCTTTTGCCATTTTTAATTAGTTTTTATCCTCTTGATAATCAACTTTCAACCCCCCGCCATTTTTCCTTACAATTAACTTTTTCCTTATTTTTATTGGCTCTTTTTCGCACCACTCATCATTCTGGCTTCCATAATACCAATACTCCCCTTTATCTTCAATAGCTACATCAATAACTATCTCATTTAAGCTTTCTTTTTCTTTTTTAAAAGAAAGCTCTTTTTTTCCCTCTTTCATCATATGTACTTGAAGCAGTGGAAGTATTATAATGTCCTGGGGAGGGGAGATTTAATGGTATTCTCGCTAATGGAAACGCAGGTGAATCAATAAACACTTGTTTGTTTTCACAGAATATTCCAAGTTTCATCCTGCCAAAATTAAACATGTAAAGAATTTCTTTTTTATCTTTATAATCAACCGATAAAACCGGCTCTGGTGATAAATCTAAATTTAAGTTAACTATCATATCATAAACTTCAGGCCCTGTCCAGCATCTTCCAGAAGGAAGACCATCTTCCCAAGTAACTTCATCAACAATTTTCATTCCACAAATCTTTGTTTTGCTTTTCTTCTCAGAATCTTCAATAGCTTTTCTTATAAGCTTCATAAGATCAGCCTTTCTAAATAAAATAAAATCTCTATCAATAATAGTTGTGTAATAATCAGGCGTTATACATTTATCTTTTGAGATATAAGCACATAAAATTTCCATATTTTTTATGTCTTCTCCAAACCTTTTATATCCTGAATATTCTTCTTTTAAATTTCTTACACTTGAGAACGTTTTAATCCCCTCTATTTCTAATCTCGGAAGTCCATCTGTTTGATTTAATTTTTTGAGAATTTCTTCTATCATCTCACAAAATTGCCCAACTTCTTTTCTTTTTGGGAATAAAGTGCTTTTTCTAAAAGTTGTTTTATTTTTAATTCTCCCTTAGCAAACCTATTAAAATCCTCTTCATTCAGAGCAACATAATGCCCTGCTAATTCAAACCCCCCTATTCTGCTTTCTCTTGCTAACTTAAATTCATTGTTTCCCGCATATTCATCTTTTACAGCAAAAACATAAATATCCTCTCCATCAATAACAACCGGATGCCCTATTTTTTCATTAAAAAGCCGCTCTGTAACACTTAAAACTCTTCCAAGATTTTTTTCTCCTTCAAATAAAATATTTGCCCCAGGATAATCTGGCATATAATATATCCTATTATGCCTATCAATAACCTCTTTTTTTTCATATCTTATAGGGAGCTCTAATCCTATTCCCTGAATATGCCTCCAATTATCTATTGTCATGCCAGCATTTTCTGTGTTTCTCCACATAAAATCTCCAGTCTCTATAGAAAATTTCATAGCAGCCTCTAGCTCTCCTCTCTCTATTTTTCCATTTTTACTGCCATTAGGATTTCCTTCTTTATAGCAAAGATTTACATGCCCCTTGTCAATTGGAAAAATATTAATAAGTGCATAATAAGGAAAATAATCTTCTCCAAACAAATTTGTATGCTCTTTTCCGTCTTTATACTCTTGAATAGACTCTCCTATTCTTGGAATTTTAATATCTGTTCTTTGTTTTATTGCCAGCCTTTTTGCTCTTCCAGGATTTAAAAGCACAGCATACTGAATTCCATCTTCTTCTACTTTAAACCAGGTTCCTCCCAAAGAACTTTTCCAGTCTTCTTGAACATCTTTAGTATATCTTCCTACAAATCCATTAAATTCAACACCCCATTTTTCTGCTTTCTCTCTTCTTCTATCTTCATTTTCCGCTCTTCTATTTTTATTTTTCATGCTTTTCTAAAGAAAAGCCCGTATTTATATCCTGATTTCGTATGAATGCCGACGATAAAATCATACCTTTTATAACTTCATCATACTTCTTCCTACCTTTGCCATACTTAGAAATACTTAAATACTTTCTTCACTTTAATTTCTTATGAAAGCTAAAATAACAATAACTCTAGATGAAAAAATTTTAAAGAACGTTGATGCGATTGTCGATAGAATTTATATAAGAAACCGCTCTCAGGCAATTGAGCATTTAATAGAAGAGTCTTTCTCAAAAGACAGAAAAGCAGTTATTTTAGCTACAGGAAACTCAAAATCTTTATTAATAGATAAAAATGAGTACAGAGCAACAGCAAAAATTAAAGGCACAACAGTAATTGAGATGACATTAAAAGCATTAAAAGATAATGGCTTTAAAGAAATTTTTATTTTAGGAGAGCAGGAAATTTTAACAGCAATTTTCAATCTCGTGAGAGACGGAAAGAGATATGGTGTTAAAATTAACTTTATTGAAGATAAAGATCCTCCAGGAACAGCAGCCTCTTTAAGATTATTAAAAGGAGAAATAAAAAATACTTTTCTTGTTATTTATGGTGATATTATCTTTAATTCAAACGATATTGAAAAATTATGGAGACATCACTTCAAACATAAAGGTGTTGCAACTCTTCTTGTTTCCAGCTCACATCTAACTCTTGGCGGAAGCAAACGAAAAATCATAACCTCCCCGTTAAAAATAGAAGGAGACAGCGTTGTTAAGGTTTATCCTAAAACCTCTAAAGCAATAAAAAAAATAGAAGATTCTTCAATAATTTTTGTTTCTATTTTTGTCACAGAGCCGGAAATTTTAGAATACACAGGACACTGGTTGGAAAATGATGTTTTTCCAAAACTAGCAGAACAAGGGCTTTTGTACAGCTACTTAAGCAGTGAAGAAAGCATCCATATCCACAGCAAAGAAGATAAAAGATTTGTGAAATAACGCGAAAAATTCTTGTACCTAAAGGCTTATAAACCTTTAATTTTATCATATTTTATTAAATAAAATTGATTAAATATTAGAGTGTGTTAAGAAAAGGCATTATACCAAAGGACATTGGGAATTTACCAGTTATGCCTTTGGTATTAAGGAAAAGTCATAAGATTTAGGAATATTTATGACTTTTACTATAGACTTTTTCTTGAGGTGAATTTAATTAAAATTTGATTAATATGGAAAAATTTAGAAAGCTGGGAATCAGCGAGCCTATTTTAAAGGCGATAGAAGAAGAAAAATTTGAAAAGCCAAGCGAAATACAGGAAAAATCAATTCCTTTAATTCTTGCTGGACGAGATGTCATAGCTGGCTCTGCAACAGGCAGCGGAAAGACTCTTGTTTTTGGTTCAGTTATCATATTCAAATGCAAATCTCTGCACGGCGTTCAAGCTTTAGTGTTAACACCTACACGAGAGCTTGCAGAACAAGATGCCCAAGCTTTAAAAAAATTTTCAAAATATAATCCATTGGAGATTGCATCTGTTTATGGCGGGGTGTCAATAAATCCGCAGATTAGGCAGTTAAGAGACGCAGATGTTGTTGTAGGAACTCCTGGAAGGATACTTGACCATCTCCAGAGAAAAACACTTGATTTAAGAGATATAAAAATTCTTGTTCTAGATGAAGCAGACAGAATGTTTGATATGGGATTTATAGATGATGTTGAAAGAATAATCAGAAACTGTCCTACAAACAGACAGACTCTTCTTTTTTCAGCTACAATTTCGCAGGAAGTTGTGAATATATCAAAAAAATACTTAAAAAATCCTGTCGAGGTTTCAGCAGAAGTCTATGTCGACCCTACAAAACTCACGCAAATTTATTATGATGCTCAGGACAACTTAAAATTTTCGCTGTTAGTGCATTTGCTTAAAAATGAAAAATCAGACCTTGTTATGATATTCTGCAATACTCAGAGAAATACTGATTTTATAGCAAGAAACCTAAAAGCAGCTGGAATAAATGCGCTTGCAATACACGGAGGATTTTCCCAGGAAAAAAGAAACCGCACAATGGAGCAATTCCACTCAAAAAATGTAAAAGTTCTTGTCTGCACAGATGTTGCTTCTAGAGGATTAGACATTAAAGGAATATCACACATTTATAATTATGATATTCCAAAAGACAGCAAAGATTATATTCATAGAATTGGAAGAACCGCAAGAGCTGGAAAAGAAGGAAAAGTGATAAATATTGTAGCAAACCGAGATTATGATAATTTTAACAAAGTAGTCAACACACCAGACATAACAATAACCCATGAAGATACTCCTTATGTTGAGCAAGTAAAAGTTGCGTGGATGGAAAGATCAAGGAGATTTTCATATGGCCGCGGAGGAGAACGCAGAGAATTCCGTGGCAGCGGAAATTTCGGGGGCGCCAGAAGATACGGAGATAGAAGCACTGGAAGATTTTCAAACAGAGAAGAGAGCGGGGAGAGAAGAGACTCAAATAGAGGAAGCAGCAGAAGCTACGGAAATAGAAGTAGCGGAAGATTCTCAAATAGAGAAGATAGAGGAGAGAGAAGATATCCAAGCAACAGAGATTCAGGCAGAGAAGAGGGGGGAGAGAGAAGGGGATATGGTGGCAGAAGATTTCCAAGCAGCGGCAACAGAAGATCTTCAGATAGAAATCATAGGAGAAGCTATGGAAATAGAAGCAGAAGGGATTAATAATAAGATAATTAAAATATATTTCTCAGAACACAAATTGTTTTTAAAGCATTTTTCTATGCCTTTTTATGGCAAAAAAAGGTGTTAGAAAAATCCAGCTACATCTTGGATTTATTTCCCAAGAATTTATTTCTAGAGGTGCAGGGCAAGAAGATGCAGAATATCTAATTTGATGCTATGTTTGGAGGAGAGATTTTAATAGAAAATCAAATGCCTTTGTTCCCCGATGCAAGAAAGCAGGTTTCTTCGGATAATTGCTTTTTATTTTTTGTCAGTTTTTCAAAAACAATCAATCTTATAAACTCTGTTTTTCTATCTAATCTGCAAAAGAGGAAAAAAGAGAATGAAAATTAGTGCGTTATCATCTGGAAGTTTCGGAAACTGCTTTTATATTGAAAATAAAGATAATGGGATTTTAGTTGACGCTGGAATAAGCTGTTCAAAAATCTGCGAAAAGCTTTCTTTTTTAGGGAAAACTCCTGCTGATATAAAGGGCATATTTGTCAGCCACGAGCATATAGACCATGTCCGGGGAGTTGATGTTTTAGCAAGAAATTTTAGCATACCTATTTTTGCAACAAAAGGCACAATAAAAAATTCTTTTTTATGCTCAGATGAAAGCTTAATAAACAAGATTAATAAAAATGAGACTTTGAGTTTAGCTGGAATGGAAATTGAAGCATTTTCAAAGTCCCATGATGCAGAAGAGCCTGTTTCATTTAACATAAGAAATGGGAAAATGATTTCAGTTATCACAGATATTGGGGGGGTGTGCAAGAATGTTATTAATTCAGTTAATAATTGTGATTTTTTAGTTATGGAAGCTAACCATGATTTAACCATGCTCGATGAAGGGCATTATCCGTATTTTTTAAAAAAAAGGATTAAGGCAGAAACTGGGCACTTGTCAAATTTAAAAGCAGGATTGTGCGTTTTAGAGCATGCGAACAGCAAATTAAAAAACATTATGCTTGCGCATTTGAGCGAGGTAAACAACACGCCCGCACTGGCATTTCATACTTTTAATTCTTTAATGAAAGAAAGAGTTGATTTAAAGCCAAGAATTCTTGTTTGTGGAAGAACTCAAACCGGGCTGTTTAGTGTTTAGTTTTTGCCTGATTTGGAATAATTTTTTTAAATGGATTATATATTTCTCAGAACACAAATTGTTTTTAAAGCATTTTCCTATGCTTTTTCATGATAAAGGGGGAAGGAAAAAAAGAGCATACAAGCAGAGTTACTATCAAGCCAAAATTTCTTCCATTAGTTCCTGATCCTCATAGATTAACAAGAAGGCAACTTCTTAGAGTTGCTGAAGAAGAGAGGTTAGTATTGACTACAGAAGAAAAAAAGGAAAAGTTAACTTTAGAAGAAGTTGCAGCTAGAAGCTTGACACATCAGAGGATGGTAATTTGCAAGAAAAATGCAGGAAATTTTTATCTTCATTTGTGTGCTGCATTATATGGCGGAGAAATTTTAAGAGAAAATGCAGCCTTATTTGATGGAGAAAAGGGCTGGGAATGTTCTTTTAAAGGCTTTAAGCCAGACATTATTATTGACAGCGATTTAAAAACAACTTTTTGGGAAGTTAAAGCTGTTTCTGGAAATACTTTGAAAGTTGGTTTTGCTCATAAGCAATATTTAGGATACTCTCAAGCACTATTAGAAAACAAGGGCTCTGAAATGTTTGCAGGGATTTTTAAATATGGTTCGAGCATCCCTGCTAAATTGTATGTTTGCAGGTCTAAAGATTCTCATCATTGTGATAATAGGTGTTTAGTTGAAAATTTAAGCCAAATGACTAGAAGCTTGTTAGTTATTCCTCATAATCTTTTGACTTTTCTTTTAATGCTATCAAACTCAGAAGAAAGAGACCATACTACTTCTACAGCAAGAAATTATGAACACTATAAAATTGTTTTAGGATCTCATTTTACTATCCTCCATAAAAATTGGGAAAATCCAGATCAAGCAATTAGCAAGATTTTGGAGCATTCAAAATTTGATTTAGGAAATTTAACTTTAGATGATTTTTATTTATGGGATTTGCATGCAACCCAAAGAAATGCTCCAAATGTTTATTGCAGAAATAGGAGAATTGGAAATATTGTTTACGAAAGAAAAGGTAGAATGGGAATTGTTGGCAAGAGATGGGAACCTTTTGTAATCACAGAGTATAACACTCCACATACAGACAAATGGAAAAATCATTTTGAAGAAGAACAAGGAAAATTTATTTCTACTCTAGAGATGAAAGATGATTATAAAAAAATATGTGAGCGGAGAGAAGAAACTCAAGAAAGAGAAGGGCTTAGAAAAGAGCCTGAAATAGTCATTGAAGCGCCTAAAGATGGAATTCCTATTTAATTGCGGTCAGAAAATAAACTTCCTGTTTGTTCTCGCGTGTCTCTTCGAATATGAAAAATAGTTGTGCTCCCATCAAGATAAGGCCTTGTCTCGCAGCCAATAGGGCAGCTAGCTTGGCAATAACTTTTAATATTAACCATACAAAGTTTAGCTCCGATTCCCCACATAGCATCATCTAATTTTACTGCTGAAATTTTCTCTTGTTGAGTTACTTGTTGATAAACTTGTCTTAAAGCTTTTATAGGCCGGTCATATCTAACTTGTTTTGTTTCTAAAGGAAAAGTAACAATTCCTGCCCCGATTCCTATTTTTAAAGCATGCCTGTCTATTTTTATTGGAATTTCAAATTCTGAAAAATCCCAAACTCCAAATCTAACAAAATTCTTTATCAACAAAGCTGCTTTTTCATCTGCATATTGTTTAAATTGTTTAATATTTTTTATTGTCTCTTCTAGTGTTTCTGCTTTCAGGTTTTTTGGGTCCCTTCCATAATCTACTAGTTTTCTTGCGTTATGGCAAAGAGTTTCAATTGGCGAACCTATTGCGTTTTCCATATCTGGACCAAAAATTTCTATTAGTTTTTTAGTAAGATCCTCTTTCGACATAAAACTTAGGTGAGTTAAGTCAACTTTCGAAGCCAGAGTCCTTGCTCTTTGATAAACTCTTTCTGAAGTATCCATAGAATCCCAGCCACAAGCATAAAATAAAAGAAGTCTATGTTGCTCGCTTCCTGCCTCTATTCCACCAGGAACAATTGCATCTGGAAACAAATCTGGAATATTAAAAGGATAAACTTTTCTTTCCAGCATTCCAATTACCAGTTTTGCAACTTCAACTGCTCTTTCATAATTTGTTGTTATTTGAATTGGGTTGGGCATTTTAGTCTTTAAATGGCAATTTACGTCCTTTTGCTTTTCCCTTTGTCTTAAATCTTCCGCCAATTGTTTTCAAGCTTCTTGGTGGAGTTTTAATTGTAAATCCGCTATTAAGATAGCAATTTCCGCACCAGGTTGTTTTTGAGTTATGATGGCACATTCTTACTAAACCAGAATTATCTCCTATAATATCAAGCCAATCTGGATGAATAATTCTTGCAACCAGTTCTTTATTCTGATGCATTTGCTCGTAAGTTCCTTGGTGAGAAATATCTCTTCCACTAAACTCAGGTTGTTGAAAATCTTTTAATTCACCCCAGATATCTCCTGTAACCCGTCTGCACAAATCTTTGCCCCCAAATCTCATTGGAAGAAGCTGTACTGGAAGACTATGCTGTTTTGCAACTTCTAAAATTCTTTTTTCTCTTTTTCCAAGAGGAGCGTGCGCTAAAGTTAAAAGATAAATTATAGAATTAACTCCTGCTTCTTTGTATTTAATTGCCTGCTCTATTCTCCAATCATTAGTGCATCCATGCTCGCATGCTCCTGGCTCTAGCTCATCAAATCCGGCGCTACATAACCGGACTGAATTTGTTTTTCTAAGAAGTTTTGCTATCTCAGGACTATACTCTAAGAATTTTGTTGTAACAACTCCTCTTGTTCCTGTTTCAGCACAGGTTTCCAGTGTCAAGACAAAAGAGTCTAATGTATATTTAGAAGCAGCTTCTGTTCTTTTTCCAAATCTCAAAACTTTAACAGGCCTTCCTAATCTTTCATCACTTCCAACAGTAAGCCTACAATCCCCTAAAAGTTCTTCTTTTAATCTCAGCTTATCTATGTTATATATTGTTTTTGGAAATGATTTATGTTTTGGTTTAGCATAGCAGTATGTACACTCTCCCCAAGGAGATAAAAAGAAATTTGTAAATGTAGAACCATCAAAACTTGCTCCTTCTTCTGGAAGCCATCCGGTAACACATCCTCTAGAAAAATCTATATTTGCCTCTAAGCCACAAGAAGGCACAAACTCTGGTTTTCCCGGAGTCAATATCATTTTTGGTTCAATTATTTTCAAAGAAGTTATAGGAATTATTTTATCATGATATTCTATTTTTGTTCCTAAAGAGGTTGTTGCAGGCCTTTTGCAATATCTAAAAATATCTCTTCTTATCAACTCAATCACTTCAGGATTCACACCTTTTACTAGTTTATAACAAATATCTTGTTGCACGTCAACTTCCTCGCTAACACTCTCTCTTGTTATAACCCTTCTGGTTAAATTTATTTCTGGGATTTCTTGTTCTTGTCTGAGTAGAAAAACATCTATCCCGCTTCTTTTGCCTCCCTCAGAATATTGGACATGAGCTATCCTTTGTGTTTTATCTGCAACAGAAGTAGGAGCAGCCATCATAACATCTGGAAAAAAGTTATAAATAGCCAAATAAGTCCCTTGTCTTCCTCTGTATACTCTTCCTGGAAAATTCATAAAAAGCGAGAGAAAATTAGTTATATAAGGATTATTATAACAGAAAGGTTATTCCAGGATTGCTTTAATGCGGCGAATTCCAGCAGCACTTGACTCTTCCTTAATTATCTTAAATTTTCCAAGCTCGCGCGTGTTTTTAACATGCGGGCCAGCGCAAATTTCCTTGCTGAAATCTCCTGCAGAATAAACACTTACATTTTCAGAATACTTTTCATCAAAAACCCCCTGAGCTCCTTTTTCTTTTGCTTGTTTTGGAGACATATATTTACATACAATCGGGATTTTTTCTTTTATTTTTTCGTTCACAAGCTCTTCAACCTCTTTTAGTTCTTCATCTGTCAATTTTCTGTCAAAATTAAAATCAAATCTTAATCTTTCTGAAGTGATATTAGAGCCTTTTTGCTGGATATTTTTATTTTTTAAAACAACTCTTAATGCTTGGTTAAGAAGATGAGTTGCTGTGTGTAGCTTTGTAACTTGCTCTGAATTATCTGCTAATCCTGATTTAAATTTTCCTTTTGTTGCTGTCCGTGAAAGCTCCTGATGTTTTTCAAACTCTTTTTCATAGCATTTTTCATCTATTTTAATCTTTTTCTCAGATGCCAGCTCTTTTGTTATTTCTAATGGAAAGCCATAGCTCTGATATAACAAGAATGCATCTTCTCCTGATAATTGCTTTTTCCCTTTTGTTAAATTTTCAAATACTTTTATCCCTTGTTCAAGAGTTTCAAGAAATTTTTTCTCTTCTTTTTTTAGCTCTTCAAGAATTTTATTTTTGTTTTTTTTCAAAATTTCATAGTCATCATAAATCTCAAAAACAGGCACAGCAACATGTTCTGTAAAGTTTTTAATTTCAAGTTCTTTTCCACACTTGACCGCTTTTCTTATTAATCTTCTTAGAACATATCCTTGTTCTGTGTTGCTTGGAATAACACCATCTGCAATCATAAAGCAAGATGCTTTAATATGGTCTGCAATAATTCTCATTGGTTTTTTGTACCTTTCAATTAAATATCTTTTTCCTGATATATCTTCTATTCTCTTTATTATTGGATAAAAACAAGTAGAAAGATAATCATCTTCTAATCCAGATAAAATTGTTATTATTCTCTCAACTCCGCCGCCAAAATCTATGTTTTTTTGTTTTGCCTCTGTGTATTCTCCCTTATCATCTTTGGCATATTGCATTAATACATCATTTCCTATTTCTACCCAGTTTTTATCTTTTGGATTAAATTTGATTGGAGGTTTTGTTTTTGCTTTCCAATAAAACATCTCTGTGCATGGGCCGCAAGGCCCTGTTTTTCCAGCAGGCCCCCACCAATTATCTTCTTTACCTAAAAATGCAATTCTTTCTGTTGGAATTCCTAAACTCTCCCAAACTTTTGCACTTTCTTCATCTTTTCCTGCATTTTCATCACCTGCAAAACAAGTTACAGCAAGTTTTCCAGCTGGTATTTTAAGAACATTTGTTAAAAAATGAAAACTATATTCTATTGCCTCTTTTTTCCAGTAATCTCCTAAACTCCATTTTCCAAGCATTTCAAAAAAAGTGTGGTGAAATTCATCTCCAACCTCATCTATATCTTGGGTTCTTATGCATCTCTGCACATTGCATAATCTTTTTCCTAATGGATGTTTTTGCCCTAAAAGAAATGGGACAAGCGGGTGCATTCCTGCTGTTGTAAAAAGAACAGTTGGATCATTTTCAGGAATTAAGCTGGCATTAGGAATCTCTTTATGATTTTTTATCTTATAAAATGCAATAAATTCTTTTATTAATTGTTTCCTGTCTTTTATGTTTGTCATTAAAAATAGAAAGAACAGGTATTTTTAAAATTATAGTATTTGGTGTTTGGTCCAGCTTTATGAAGTAGTTAGTTTATTTAGTTAACAATTAATTGATTTCAAAATCGACTTCGTCAGATTTTTTCACCATTAAAAATCACTAATCACCAAACTTTAAAATGATTTATTAGTGTCAAAAACCATACACTAAAGTGTATGGAGTGTCTGATTTTTGAGCATGCTCAAAATTACATTTGCTTACTCACTATTAAAATAACTGGTTTGCTCAAATGTAATTTTGACATATTAAGAAACTTTGCAGAAAAGCTTGGTGGAACTTGCTTCGAAGCTTCATAAAGTTAAACTATTATTGTTTTTCAAAAGCCTTAAATACTTTATTTTCTTTGGTTTTTTAGGAGAAAAAGAGGCAAGATGAATAAAAGAGGAGTCAGCCAGATTATCACAACTATAATCTTAGTTTTGATTTCGTTAGTTGCTGCGCTTACTGTTTGGAATTTAGTCAGAGGTTTTACAAACCAGGCTGATGATGACGATAGTTTGAGCAGTTTCCTTGTTAGAACAGAAATTGATAAAAGTGCGGTTTATGTTTCTACTGGTTCTTTTGGGGCTACTCCCGCTACCCCGTATATGAGGGTTTCTGTTAGAAGAAAAGATACAAGTGATGTTGTTATTGATAAAATGAGGTTTGTTGTTACTGGGGATTCTGGGGATGCGAGGTCATATGTTATTAGCGTGGGGCCGACGGCAATGGGAACATTAACTTATTACTTAAATATCATGGGATTAGATAGTGATGGACAAGGAATTGAGATTCAAGCTTCTCCTGTTATAGGAACAAGAGTTGGGGCAACTTCTGACTTTACCACTTCTACAGGTGTTGTGAGGGATCCGGTGGGGGGGTGGCCTGCTGTAGAATATGCAGTAGCTTGTGGGGAGACTAGTGAATATTGCGATGGAACTAAGGAAATGAAAGAGTCTAGTGTTTGTGCGGGAAAGTCTACTATAGAAGAAACTGGAAATTCGTGCAGTTGTGATTTAAGTACTGCAGAAGCGAATTGGGTTGCAGGAGCTTCTCCAGGATGTTCTGGTGGAATAGAAATTATAGCATACACAGATGATAATGATTATTGCAGAACTCCAATTTCAGTACCAAGGTATTGTAGTATGGAAAATTATATTAGCTGGTGGAAGTTTGATGATAATACAAATGATGAAAAAGGAGCAAATAATGGGACTTTAGTTGGGGGGTCAATTTATGAAGCTAGAATATCTGGACAAGCTTTAAAATTAGATGGAGTTGGTGATTATGTTAGTTTAGGAAACAAAATCGATTTTAAAATTGCAGATAAAACAATAAGTTTCTGGGCAAAGCCATCTTCTGCAATTACAGGACAATCCTCTGTTTTTTCATCTTCAGGTCTTAATTATTATGTTGGCTTTAACTCTCCGAATAAAATGTTTGTGTCTTTTATTGATTCAATCGGGCACAAAACTTCGCAATTATCAAATGAGAATACTGTTGTTGTAAACGAATGGCATCTTTATACTTATGTTTTTGATATATCCAGCAATACCATAACCGGCTATATCGACCAAAAAAAGCAAGTAATATGGCCTGTAACAGGAGGTTACAGTATCTCTTATGGTGCTAATTTTATTATAGGAGCATTTAACACTGGGTCTCTTTTTTTCAAAGGTTCTATAGATGATGTCATGATTTACAATCGCGCTTTAACTGAGGCGGAGATAACAGGAATATATTGTTCGCAGGGCGGAAGTGGTGCAGTTTGTTCATAATCTTTTTTGGTTTATTAATTCTAGAAATTATCTTTTGATTATTAATTCGGGGGATTTATAAGATTGGCAGATGATTAGCTTTTATGCAGATGAGAAGCTTAAAGAAAAATTAGCAGTCATCCAAATTGGGCTAATTTTTCTTTGATTTCTTGGAGTTGAGCTTCAATATTTTTATTATCTTGTATTTCCTGGAATTCTTCTCTTGTCGGGAGTTTTTTAATAAGCGTTTTTGTTGGTATGCCACCTAAGTTATCTTCTACTGTCATTGCTTCTATTGGGAATATGTGTTCAATTTCTTTTTGTCCTTGTCGAATCAACGGGACTTTCATTTTTATTTTTTCTTTTAATAGAAGTTCTCTTCTTCTAAGATTTTTATAAGCTTTTAATCTTTTCAATAGCTCGAGCATATTAACTTGGGCAGAAAGAAATTCTTTTTTCGCAGCTATTGCTTCTTCTGCTGTCAGTTTAATAAATACCTTCTTCATTTTAATTCAATTTAGAAAAAATATTTTCGTTTATGGAGTCAATCCTCATTTTAAGAGTCTCAATTTCACGTTCCCACTCGTTTAATTCAGCATCTTCTTTTTGCTTCAACTCTTTTATTCCCTTGAATAAATCCTCGATTTCTAAAATTTTATTATGTATCTCTTGAAAGCTGCTGACAGCTGATTTGAACTTGTCTATTCTAATATAAACAGGTTCTTTTATTTTTGGTGTATGAACTTGAGTTTGAGGTGGCGTTGGAATTTGAGGAGTTACTGGATAAGCTATTGAAGGCAAACGTGGTGTTTTCAGAGGCTCAGATATTTCCATAGTTCTCCTCTCTTTAGATTTTTGTATTATCGGAGACAGTTCTGGAGGAGACACAGCTGTTTTTATTGCGTGGTGGCTTATATCATTTCCCATACTATTATCAGGAAAAGAAGGCAATTCTGAAATTTCTTCAGAGTTCATTTCCCGAGTCATTTCAGGCAAATCAGGAAGCTCCGGGCTTCCAGGCAACTCAGGAAGTTCAGGAAGTTCTGAAGTTCTACCTCTTTTTTTAAACAATCCCATAATATATACTTAGAAAAATCATATAAATAGGTTTTGGTAAACTATAAAGGGGTAACAAAAAAACGAAAGGTATTTATTTAAGGGGGTTTTTGGTTTAAAATGCGCATTAATTTTCTTAAGAATGCAGTTGAGGTATTAAGTGGAAAATCAGCGAGGGATATTGTTGATTTGTTGTTTGAGAAGAAAGATATAAACGAGTTTTTAATAGCAAAAAAACTTAATTTAACAATAAACCAAACAAGGAACATCTTGTATAAGCTGGGAGACAGCGGTTTAGTCAGTTTTACTAGAAAGAAAGATAAAAGGAAGGGATGGTATATTTATTTTTGGACGCTTAACGAGTTAAAATGTTTAGAGCTTTTAGAAAACAGATTAGTCACAGAAATTAGTCTGCTGAAAAATCAGCTGAAAAACCGAAAATCAAATCGGTTTTATTTTTGCGAGTCATGCAAAATGGAAGTTAAAGAAGAAACTGCACTTTTGAATGATTTTATGTGTCATGAGTGCGGGCAGGTTTTTACTCTCGCTAACCAGGATAAAGCGATTAAAGAATTGGAGGCAAATATATCTAGGCTTAATAATACTCTTTTAGAAGTAAGGGCAGAAAAATTGCAGATTACAGATAAAATATCCAAAAAATTCAAGAGAAAAGATGCCCGAGAGAGGAAGATTAAAGAGGTTGAGAGAAAGAAAAACTTAGCAAAAAGAAAAAAAGAAAGAGAAAAGGTTAAGAGAGCTGAGGAAAAAAAGAAGCCGACGAAAAAGAAAGTTATGAAAAAGGAGCCAAAGGAAAATAAGGTTAAGAAAGCTGAAAAAATAAAGAGGAAAGCTAAGAAAAAATGAATGACCCGAGAAAACTGAGATATTACACCCGGAGAAGATTGAGCCCCGGCTTTTTTGATAATTGGAGCATTACAAACTGGATTATTTTAACTAATTTTATTTTCTTTATTTTTGTTATGATACTCCTGGCGATTTCTGAAGATTATATCAAATATATTGCTATCCAGCCGGTTTTATTTTTTAGAGGATATGTTTGGACAGCTCTTACCAGCATGTTCATGCATGGGGGAATTTTTCATCTTTTAATTAATATGTTTGTTTTGTTCTCTTTAGGAGGATTGTGCGAGAAGATTATTGGAAGGAAAAGGTTTTTGTATTTTTATTTAATCTCTGGGATTATTGCTGGATTGGCTTTTGTTTTTTTAGCTTATTTTTTTGGAACAAGCGAATTGGGGGCGAGGATTTTTGGCTCTCCGACAGCTTTTGCAGTCGGAGCTTCTGGAGCAATCTTTGCTATTGCTGGCTTGTTTGTGATTTTAACTCCAAGACTTAGATTCATGATTATCTTCCTGCCATTTTTTTCGCTTCCAGCTTATATAATGATTCCCTTAGTTTTGTTTCTTACCTGGCTTGTCAGCGTTGGGGCTAACTGGGGGGTTGGGAATACCGCTCATTTTGGGGGGCTTTTGGTGGGGGTTATTTATGGGTTGTATCTAAAACAGAAGTATAGAAGAAAAACTGCAATGATTTCTAGATATTTTTCTGGATGAGTTTTTGAAGTATATGTTGGTTCAATATTACTAAAACTTTCTGGTAATTTATGGGTTTTTGAATCAGTTGATGCAACACTTAAGCAAGTAGTGCATAGCTGGAAGAGTTTTAGAGAGATAATTAATATGTCAAGAATTGTTTTTTTATGTAAACCCCCTACTTTAGTTCGCGAGAAAATAAAAACAATTCTTGAGCATGCTCAAGAACCAGACACACCATACAATTTATTGTATGGTTCTTGACATTTATCAAATAAATATGACTTCAAAATCGAAAGATTTTGATAGCTCCAAAACTGAAAGTTTTGGCAGTGCTCGAAATCAAGAAGAATTTCGACATGCTCAGAAATTCAAAAAAAACAAAAAAATTTCTGACACTTCGGAGAAAGAAGATTTAACATAAGGTTTATTAATGAGATGGTTTTGATAATGTTATGAAAAAGAGGAAACTAGTAAAGAGAGAAAATAAGAATTTTTTTGCAAAGCATTATTCTTTATCTTGGGATTATATTAAAGAATGCAAGAATTATCTTCTTTTGATTGTCTTAATATTTGTTTTTGGGGCAGTTATTTCATTCTTTGTAGCAGTAACTGGAAAGCCAGAAATTCTTGTAGAAAAGATAATCGAGACTCTTACAGATTTGATGGATAAATCAAAAGGGTTGAATTTGTGGGAAATGGTTATTTATATTTTAAATAATAACTTAGAAACGAGTTTTTTGGCGCTGATTTTTGGAATTTTGCTTGGGATTTTTCCTATTTTTATAACATTGTTTAATGGATTTATTTTAGGTTTTGTTTCTTTTTTTGCTGTTTATGCAGAGGGGGCGGGGGTTTTGTGGAAATTGGCTCCGCATGGAATTTTTGAGCTGCCAGCTGTATTCTTATCTTTGGCTTTGGGGGTTAAATTTGGGATGTTTTGGTTTGCTAAGGGCAAAAGAAAAGAGTTTTTAAGGAGATTTGAGAATTCTTTAAGAGTTTTCTTGTTTGTTATTCTGCCTTTGCTGATTATAGCTGCAATAATTGAAGGAGTTTTGATTAATGTTTCAGACCCTTGCAATGCAGTTGATGATTTAAACGACAGAAACCAGTGTTATTATGGAAGAGCTTTGGAAAAACAAAATGTTGATATTTGTGAAAGTATTGAAGATAACCTAATTTTGAAACAGGGATGTTATGAACAATTAGGAAAAGTTATGCCTGAGGATTGATTTGTAGGGATATCTAAATAAGATTCGCGTTGTTTAATTATCATTTTCCAGTATAGATTTGTTTTTAAACTAATAAATTATCATAGCAAGATGGCAGACCCTGATTATTTAAGAGAGAAACATGCTAAAGAATGGTTTGATGAAAATGGAATTATTGTTGAAAAAACCCCCTTTTTTAAAATATTATATCGAGATGAAGAATCAAGAAAATTAGATTCAGAATATGATGTTCATTCTTGTTCTTCTAGAATGGTTTCTAGTACACTGGGTGATGCTTCACATGAGTGCTTTGTTGCTCATTTGTTGGGAGTTTGCAAAGCTGTTGGCCATTTTGTTGGTTTTGAAAAAGATGAATTAAAGGCTTATGATTCTCATGAAAAAGCTTATTTTCCTTTTGAAAGGTATTTTAGATTAAAAAAAGTTCATGGGATTGAAGTTTTATTTCCTACTGAAGAATTATTGAAAAATCAAAAAGTAGAGAAAAGAGAAGATTAAATCCACTTGCTTAATCTTGTTTGCTTTCCATACTCGCGAAGCAGCCAGCTTTTTTGTTTGAATAATGAAACCGGAAGTTTCATTCTTTCCTGCATTTTTTGAAAAGCTTCTTCAAGTGTTTCAAATTTTTCTGGCTTTTTTGAAAAAGCATCGCGGCTTAACTGCCTTAAAATTCCTACACCAAGAGGAGCATAATACTCTGGACGTTCTTCTCTCATAACAAAACAAGAAGCTTGTCTTTTTATTTTCTCAAGATATTCACACAAAGCAAGACGCGCGGCATAGTAAGCACCTGTAACGCTTCCTGCATAAGTTTTTCTTCCGTTAAATCCCTCATAATCCTGGGACAAATTTATTTTTGAAGATGGGTTCCACACGCTTCCTGCCATGTAAGCTTCTATAACTTCAAATGAAAATTTATCAGGCAATAAGAGGAATTCATAACGATTTCCAACATAATCTCCGTGAAATAATAAAATTTCACTTGTCTCTTGATAGTATTTTATTTTTTCCAACAAAAACTTTCCAAGAGTATCGTCAGTTGCAGTTACTGCCCATCTTGTCGGCACAAGTTTTCTGTTTTTTTTCAAGCCGAGCATTCCAGCAGAAAGAATTTTAATTATGTTGCTTGTTGGAATATATTTGTAAAGCTCTTTGATAGAAGAAGCTGCTTTGTTGTCTGTATCTGAAACAATATAATCCACTTTTCTCTCTACATGTGGATTTTCCTCCAGTCTTATTGCTTTAAGAGGGGCAGGATTTCCTATAATTGGAACATGCTTGTCTATTAACGCACGCATTTTAACTGGTTTTTTTAAAAAAAATTCAGTTGAAACAGACTTGCTTGCCAGAGAAATTTCCTGCATTGTTGAAAGAAATTTGGATGTTTTGCTTTGTCTTGCGTCTTTAATCCTGCTTTTAAATCTTGAATAAATTAAATTTCCCCGGTAATTTAAAATTTCCTGGATTGTCAGCTTTTTTTCATACCATATTTCGGGCAAGCTCATTTCTTCTGTATTTCCATACTCCTGCGGTGAAAGAATTCCTGTGTTAACAAATGGGTATCCTTCCCTGCCAACAAACACTTCTGGCGGAGAAGAGCCTGAAAAGTGCAGCTTTGTCTTGGGGAAAAAATCTTTTACTTTCGCCAAAATTTTGCAAGGCTTCCCGCAATACCCTCTTCCCTTGCATCTTGCACATATCTCAGAAATCGTAGATTTCTGATGACTATCAAAATCTTCAGATTTTGAAGGCTCAGAATCAAAAATCTGCATTTTTTCTCATATCTTGAATTTTTATGTCAGAAATTAAAACCACATTCTTTAGACTTCAAAAATCTAAAAGATTTTTGATAGTGCTCAAAAACTAATCGTTTTTGACAATGTGGTTATTGTTTGTTAGTTTTAATTTCTGAGCACTTCAGAAACCTTTGGTTTCTGATAGCTATCAAAATTAATAAATTTTGAAGCAAGAAAATTGTTTCTGACAATTTTCTGTGCAGAAAATTCCTTTTTGGAATTTTCATGCATCCTAAAAACAAATGCCTGCCACAAACCACACCTTTTAAGGTGTGGTGGCACTTGTTTTTTTGATTTAAAAATTAAGTTACTTAATTCAAAATACTCACCCCTCCCTTACAAAATTATAATCTTGGGGTATTAATAAATTGTGGTGATGATTGGATAGATTTATAAAACAAATTAAAAAATAAAAATTTCTCTTGTATATTAGGATTGATTTTTACTCTTTCAAGTCACTTATGCCGAGCATTAAGAATAGTAAGCCTATTAAAGCAACAAACCAAAATAAGCCACCCTTAAAAAATTCCCATGCGGCATGCTTGAAATTCCAGAAACTTCCCCCCCAGACTCCGGAATACCAGGCTACTAAAATAGCTCCTATGATTAATATCAATCCCAATAAAATTTCTGCCCATTTGTTCATGGTAGCATAAGAAGAAATATGCTATTTATAAAGATTGCTGTGATAACAGTATCTCCGAAACAAAGGACAAACTGAGATGGGCATAGCCATCTCATTAACAAGAAAAGAATAATGCATGCTCCACCCATAGACCCAAAAATTTCTATAAATGGATTATTCTTCGCCTTGTTTAG
>Ga0315276_10000991_pt1 | contig 25125 bp, 37 predicted proteins | sample YL17G05_0_MG_FD_204542 | JGI IMG/M metagenome (GOLD analysis project Ga0315276, IMG submission 204542) | Sediment microbial communities from Yellowstone Lake, YNP, Wyoming, USA - YL17G05_0 | ecosystem: Environmental > Aquatic > Freshwater > Lake > Sediment | place: USA: Wyoming | collected... | reverse complement strand
ACAAGGTGAAGAATAATCCATTTATAGAAATTTTTGGGTCTATGGGTGGAGCATGCATTGTTCTTTTCTTGTTAATGAGATGGCTACGCCCATCTCAGTTTGTCCTTTGTTTCGGAGATACTGTTATAACAATTAGCTTTAACTTGAGTATTTTGAATATTATTACAAATCTTAAAATCTTGTTTTATTCCTGCATTACGCATATAGCAGTTATCTTGCTCCATCAAAGTGCCTAACCTTTTACAATCTTGACTTGAATCTTTAAAGAAAAATACCCCTATAATCCCAATAATAAATAAAATAATTATTATAATTAAAATATACATAATTTTTTTCATATATAAATTAATTATTATATATTTATAAATCTTTAGGAAAATGTTAGGGATTTAATCCTTAGGATTAAGGAATTGCTGGGACATCATTCAACCCAAAACTATTAAAATTCATAAATTCTTATTTATTTCAGAAAAGAGGCAAAGAAAAATGCCAAACCGAAAGTTTTAAATAAGTTCAAAGAGTGATATTAATAACATGATCGCTAGTGATCTCCGGGTCACTAGTTATTTTTTTAAAATGGAGGATTGTATTGTTTTTATTGATGGAGCTTATCTTTCTTTAGTTTCTAAATTTTTAGGTAAAGGCAAACATCTTAGATTTGACATTAAAAAATTTTCTGAAAATTTAGCTAAAAATCAAAACTTCAATTGCAAAGAAATATTTTACTATAATTGCCCGCCTTTCCAAGGAACTCCTCCAACCAATGAGCAAGAAAAAAGAAAGGCGGGATATGATAAATTTATTTCCAAACTTGATTTATCGGGCATTAAAATAAGAGAAGGAAGATGCCAAATGATTAATAACAAATACTCTCAAAAAGGGGTTGATGTCTTGTTAAGTATTGATTTAGTAAGAAAAGCTAGTGAAATAAAAAGTATTATACTGGTTGCGTGTGATACTGATTTTGTTCCTGCTATAGTTGATATAAGAACAAAAGATAAAGTAAAAGTTATTTTATATTACTTTAAAGATAAAAATACTAAGTTTTCAATGTCTGACCATATCTCAAGTATTTGTGATAAAAAAATAAGATTAAAGAAAGAAGATTTTGAAAATGCATCTTTTTAGTTTTTACTGCCTATATCTGGTTATTAAGTTCTTTATCTAAACATTGCCAAAAGTGTAAGGGTTTCTCACTGTGGCGTTTATCCAACCCAAAACTATTAAAATCTCTATTCCTTGTTTGTCCTAGAAAAGAAAGAGGGTAAAATGAAAATACAAAATAAAAAGACCATTATCTTATTTATAATTTTCTCTGTTTTAATTTTTTTCCTCAATTTACTGAAATATGAGGGAATAGACAAACTAATTATTAGCATTATATCTGTTATATTCAGCCTGTCAGTTTTAATGCTTCTTATCTTTGCTGTTAACAAACTGATTAAAATAAAAAAAAGAGATTATCTCCTTGTCCTATTTTATCTTGTAATATCTTCTTTAGCTTACTGGATAGCTATTAGCACTGTGCTGCATTTTTTTTATGGAACTTTTTTGAGCTTAAGCGGAATCTATTTTTTCCTTGTTGCAAGAACATTTTTACAAAGGATTTTGTTCTATATCGTTTCTGTATTAATTCCTTTGTTTTTGACAGCGTATTTTTTTTATGATGCTAAAAAAAATATTTTGAATAAAGAAAAAATAAATAAAAGAATATCCAAAGAAATCCAAAAAAATCTTCCAGAACAGAAAATTTTAAATAAAAAAATTAATATATTTTATTTTTTGATTCCAATTTTAGTAATCGTGTTTATTATAATTTTACTGCCCAAAGGGTATTCAAGCAGTATAAATCCGATTATAGACTTAATTAAAAAGCTGTTAAGCTCAAGGCCGGACATTCCGCAATTAAATAATGCTAGTTTTATAGAAAAAGAAAAACTTTTAAATATTTCTTCAGGTGAAAATTTAAATGTTATAATAATAATGTTGGAGTCTATATCTGCTGAACATATAGGTTATTATGGTTATGAAAGGAACATAACCCCTAATATAGACTTGCTATCTGAAAAATCTATTGTGCTTAACAAAACTTATAGTTCTGCTTCGCATTCTGAGTATTCCCAAACAACATTTTTATCTTCAAGGTATGTTTTAACAGATGAGTATAGAAATTTCTTTAAAGAAAATTACCCAAAAAATTTTATCTGGGATGTTCTAAAAAATCAAAATTACAGCACAGCTTATATCTCTTCAGAAAATGATGAATGGGTGAATATGATTTATTATTATAATACTTCTAATTTAGATGTATACCATCATTCAATTACAGACGGGGTTTTTGATTATGGAGAGGGAACAGAAAGAAAAGACTATGATGAGGTTGCAACTAAAAAGGCAGTAGAATGGCTAGGGAATGCATCAAAACCTTTTTTTCTTTATATAAACTTACAGGCAACACACTACCCTTATGAATACCCCCTCAATAATAGTGTTTTTCTGCCGGATGAAACAACTTCTATATTTACCACTTTTATTAGTATAGCTGAAAAGGATTATAATACAAGCGTCAATAGATATGACAACGCCCTTTATTATGTAGACAAGCAGATAGGCACTCTTTTAACATATTTTGAAAGAGAAAATTTGTTTAATAATAGTCTTATTGTTCTAACTTCTGACCACGGAGAGATATTAGAAAAGAGGCATGGCTTTATACGGCATGGATTTGGGATCTACGAAGAGGAAGTTAGGGTTCCGTTAATTTTCTATATTCCAGGACAAGAGCATAAGGTAATAAATAAAAATGTGGCGCAGATAGATGTTGTCCCAACTATCTTATCAATCCTTAATTTCCCTTTATCAAAAGAGTTTCAGGGAACTGAGTTCACATCAAACCCAGAAATATTCATGCTATCTCAAAATCAGAATTTTAAAATTGGAACAGTTAAAGATGATATTAAGTATGTCTTAGATATGCACTCTTATCTTGCCGAGGTATACAATCTAACTTCAGATCCTTTAGAGCAGAATAATCTGATTAAAACAAGGGAAGATGAAGAACATTATACTGAAGAATATGGTATCAACTTATTTCAGTGGTATGACTGCCAGTTAGATTATTATAAAAATAAAAAATATCTTAGTGGAGAGACAATAAACTGCCAAGATGCAAGGTTTAGAGGAAGTTTCTCAAGCCTCAAACCAAGCTTAAATACTGCTGTTTAAAATAAAACGTAATCTGTTTTGTATATTTAACAAAACTATTTTTCCATTGGCAAGAAATCAAACTTCTTTATATCATAGATAACCAATGAAAAATATTCCTTAATTGAATCTGCAAACCTTTGCTTTAACAACCTCATTATCTCCCTAAACTCTTCAGAATTTCCAACCTCTAAATCAAGCTCAATCTCCCAAGAGCCAATTCCCTTGTTATAGAAGGTTATGTTCTTATGAGCCCTACAAAACTCTAAAAATTCTTTTTCAAGCTTTTCATTAAAATTTCCTACTTTTAAAAGAACTTTGTAATGTAAAATGCCTAATTTTTCAGTATTAAGGACAATTATATAGCTCTTTAGTATACCTAGTTTTTCTAAACTCTTGATTCTCTTTCCAACAGCATCTGCGCTTATCTTTACTTTTTTAGATATTTCTACTATACTTGCTCTCGAGTCTCTGCATAATCCGGCAAGTATTTTTAAATCAGTTTCATCTAATTGAACCGGCTTCTCTTGTGTTTGGAAAATGACATTTTTTCTAAAGCCACTTTTTTTATTTTCTACTAAATAATCTCTATGAAAAAATTCTCCAGTTATTATTCTATTAATAACTTTTTCGGAAATTTGCTTGCCAAATTTATTTTCTAATTCCAACAGGACTTTGTTCAATTCATTTATGCCCTTTGTGTGGAAGGCTAACGCCAAATCATAGATTCCTTCTGTTCTTACTAGCCACGCGACATTTTTGTGGTTGTTAAGAAAATCAATTATTCTCTCTTCATCTTTAGCTGAAGATCTTATTAATCTTAGATATACCTTATGCAATATCAAATCAACTTTAGAAAGGTCCAAGATTGTTAAGAATTTTTTAACAAAACCCTCTTCGATGAGTGAAGCTACATGATTGTTTACTACCTGCTTGCTTGTCCCTATCTTTTCTGCTATTTTGCTAAGGCTCTGTCTAGCATTATCATCCAATTCAAAGAGTATCTTATAATCTAGTTTGTTTAGCATATTTTACAAAACATAATTATCTTTATATATTTTTCGGTTTTGTCAAAAAATTTAAGAAAAAGGTTTAAATAACCTAAATGTATTACTACTGTATAATAATAAAATAAATTATTACAAGGAGGATAAAATGAGAAAGATATTAAAACAAATGCATAGGATAGCAGCAGACACCGGATTGTGCAAGTATCGTTTAGAAGAAATTACAGAAAAATTCAAACCAAAAGAAGTTATTATAACTCTTAAAAGGTATAGAGATGACTTTGATAGAGAAAGGGAAAGGAATGTTATATTTCAGCCTGTTGCACTTGTTGGAAAAAGGGTATTGAAGATTGGAGAAGGTATTTGTTGGGATTTAAATTGTACTGAAGGTGCTCCGGGTCCAGCAAGTTTGCGCCATGATGTACACAGAGAGTTATTTAGTGACATAGAGAAAAAACTAAGGGGTTATGTATCTGAGCTTAGAGTTCAGGGTGTTAATGCAGTTTATAAGGATTTTGAGAGAAGTTATTAAAATTTTGGTTTTAAAACCCCTCCCCCAAGATAAAATAAAATTTTAGTTAAATTTAAAACCTCTTTTATCTTTGTCTTATTAAATAAAAAGAGGCAAAAATAAAAAATGTTAGACTTAATTATTATTGGAGCAGGGCCTGCTGGCATGACTGCTGCGATTTATGCAGCTCGCAGAAAAGTGAATTTTTTAGTTTTGGGGTTAGCTATGGGCGGGCAAATGTCTTGGAGTTCTGATGTTGATAATTATCCTGGAGTGCCTGATATTGCCGGAGTGGAATTAACAAAGAAGTTTTATGAGCATATGCAAGAGTATAAAATTCAAATTAAGCAAGAAGAAGTTGTAAAAGTTGAGAAAAAAGGTAAGGTTATAGAAGTTGAAACTAAAAAGAGTAAATATCAGGCAAAAGCAGTTATAATTGCTTCTGGAAAAGCTCCGAGGAAACTAAATGTTCCTGGAGAAGATAAATTTTTAGGCAGTGGAATAAGTTATTGTGCAGTATGCGATGCTCCACTTCATAAAAATAAAATTGTTGCTGTTGTTGGAAGTGGAAATTCAGGATTAGATGCTTGCTTATTTTTAAGCCAGTATGCAAAAAAAATCTATCTATTGGATATAATGCCTAAAATTATCGGAGAGCCTTATTTAAGAGATAAAGTTTTGAAAAACAAGAAAATCTCTTTTATAGGTGGAGTGAAGATAAAAGAAATTTTAGGAAATAAGTTTGTTAATGCTTTGAAATATGAAAAAAATGGAAAAACAGAAGAATTGAGAATAAATTCTGTTTTTGTTGAAATTGGATTAGTTTCAAAAAGTGATTTTACAAAAGTCAAGAAAAACAAATGGGGAGAGATTATGCTTTTCAGAAGCACAAAAACCAACGAAGAAAACATGACAAGCGAAGCGGGCATATTTGCAGCAGGTGATTGCACAGATATTCCTGCAAAGCAGATAATAGTGGCTGCAGGAGAAGGAGCGAAAGCTGCTATTGCGACTTTTGATTATATCCAGAAATTTAAATCTTGAATTTAAATTTTGGACTATCCAGAAAACCCAACGAAAAACTTACAAGGTTTTTTTGATATACTTAAGTGGAAGTGACATTTTTTCTAATCGAAAGGTTTTAAACTTCAAGTTTACATATATAATCTGCAGGTTTAAACAAAAAAGAGGCAAAAATGAAAACTTTTGAGAATTATCCAACAAGGATTGTAATTTTGGCAGTTATATTTTCAATAATAATCTATGCTATCGGAGCTTATATTTTATTGCAGCTCAGTGTCTGGCTTTTAATTTTGTATTTAGCTTATGGTGTCTGGTGCGAAAGCAGAGTTTTGAGAAAAAGCTGTGTAAATTGCTATTATTATGGCAAGAGATGTTGTTTTGGCAGAGGAAGATTATGCTCTTTGTTGTTTAAAAAAGGCAATGCAAAAAACTTTATTAAAAAGAAAATATCCTGGCTTGATATTTTGCCTGATTTTTTAGTTGCAATTTTTCCTATAATTGGTGCTATTATCTTGCTTATAATAAACTTTAACTTGACAATTTTAATATTATTAATTGTTTTAATTATTCTTTTTTTGGGCGGAACTCCTGTTATAAGAGGATACTCTTGCAAACACTGCAGGCAGAGAGAAATTGGATGCCCTGCTACAGAGCTGTTTAATAAAAATAAAGGAAAGAAAAAATGAAAACTCAAATACTTTTGATACATGGTGGGATGACTTTTAAAAGCAGAAAAGATTATTTGCATTTTTTAAAGACTAGAAAAATATCGATCAAGGAAAAAGGGTATTGGAGCGGTGAGTACTTAAAGAAAAGATTAGGCAAGGATTTCGAGATTATTAAGCCAAGAATGCCTTTGCAAGATAATGCAAGGTATGATGATTGGAAAATTCATTTTGAAAGGTTTTTTCCTAAACTAAGGAATAATATTATTTTAATCGGTTCCTCGCTTGGAGGAATCTTTCTCGCAAGATATTTATCAGAGAATAAGTTTCCTAAAAAAATACTCTCAGTTTATTTAGTCTGTCCTCCCTTTGATGGTTCTTTATCTGAAGAAGATTTGGTCGGAGGATTTAAGCTTAAATCTGATATTTCATTAATTGAGAAAAACTGCAGAAACATTAATTTATTATTTTCAAAAGAGGATGATGTTGTTCCAGTAGCTCATGCAGAGAAATATAGGAAGAAATTAAAAAATGCACGCATTATCATCTACAAAAGTAAAAATGGGCATTTTAATATATCTAAATTTCCAGAGATCATTAAAATGATAAAAAAGGATGTAAAATGAAAATAAGAAAAGCAGAAGAAAGGGATATTAAAAACATAGCAAAAGTCTTCCTTAAAGTTTATACTAATTTTAATGTTGGCGAGAGATGGAGTGAACAATCGTCCAACAACCTAATAAATTATTGGTTTAAAAGACAATCAGATTTATTTTTTGTAGCTGAGAAAAATAATAAAATAATCGGGGAATTTGTAGCTGGAGTAAAGCCGTGGTGGGATGGAAATCATCTGGCTGATGGAGAACTTTTTGTAGACCCAGATTACCAAAAACAGAAAGTAGGAACAAGATTATCAATAAAGATGTATGAAACAGCAATTAAAAAGTATAATATAAAATATGTAGATGGAGTAACATTCAGGGATTTTGAATTTCCTCTTAAATGGCATAAATCATTAGGGTTTGGAGAAGTTAAAGAATGGATTATAATTTCTGGTGAAGTTAATAAAATTTTAAAAAATCTAAAATGAAAACCCTATCATCTTTTAATTTCAAAGGAAAAATCGTACTTTTGCGAGCTGATTTAAACTCCGATGTTCATAAAGGAAAAGTTCTTATGAACGAGAGAATTAAAGAATCTGCAAAAACTATAAATGAGCTGAAAAAGAAAAAAGCGAAAATTGTTGTTGTTGCGCACCAAAGCCAGCCTGGAAAATCAGATTTTCTAAGTTTGAAGCAACACTCTAAACTGCTCAATAAATATACAAAAATAAAATTTATTGATGATATTTTAGGAAAAAAAGCACAAGAAGAAATTGAAAATTTAAAATCTGGAGAAGCAATTCTTCTAGAGAATATAAGATTTGAAAAAGACGAGTTTGCTCCAGAAAAAAAGGATAACAAATTGTTAAAATTAACAAAATTATGCAATATTTATGTTAATGATGCATTTTCTGTATGCCACCGCGCGCAGGCAAGCATTGTTTTATTTCCAAAATATCTTCCAAGTTATGCTGGAAGATTGCTTGAAAAAGAAGTTTCTGCTCTGAGAAAAATAAAAATCAAAAAAGCTTTATTTATTTTAGGAGGAGCAAAGCCAGAAGATAACATCAAGTTATTGAAGAACAATAAAGTTTTAGCTTGCGGGTTGTTTGGGCAGATTTGCTTGATTGCAAAAGGCAAAAATTTAGGTGCGCAGAATAAATATTTGAAAAAAGAAATAAAGGATTTTGATAAAGTTGTCAGTGAATTAAAAGAAAAATTAAAAAAAGCAAAAATAGAAACCCCCATAGATTTTGCTGTTAAAGTTAATGGAAAAAGAAAAGAATTGCTTTTAGAGGAATTTCCAAGTAAATATGAGATTTTTGATATAGGCGCAGAAACACAGAAAAAATACCTTGGTGAAATTAAAAAAGCAAAAGCAGTTTATATGAAAGGGCCTGCTGGTTATTGCGCAGACAAGCTGTTTTCAAAAGGAACAATTGCAATTTTAAAAGCAATTGCTGGCAATAAGAAATGCTTTTCTTTAATTGGGGGCGGACATTTGAATGATGCTATAGAATTAAGCAAAATTCCAAAAAGCAAATTTAGCCATATTAGTTTAAGTGGCGGAGCTTTGTTGAGCTATATTGCAGGAGAAAAACTGCCTGGATTAGAGGCGTTGGGATGAAAATAAGAAAAGCGAAGAGAAAAGATATAGAAAAGTTTGTAAAACCAATATTTGAAAAAAAAGATTGTATGCATAATTGGAAACACATATTAAGGATTAAAAGAAAAGTTGCATTTTTAAAAAAACAATATAAAAATGTTGATGAAGACTTTTTGAATTTTTTAATTTATTTTCATGGGTCTTGGGCTAGAAAAAATAAAGAAAAAGTTTTGAAATTGGGCTATCCTGCTTCTTGGATTAACAAAATTGATAAGCCCACAACTGATGAGGGAAAAATTGTCTGGGATGCTAATTGTTTGGAAAATGTTGGGAAGTATGGAATCAGAAAAACCTTGAAATTGGAAAAGTATTATGGACAAACAAGAAAAGAAACATTAGATATCGCTAAAAAATTTGTAGATAAGTATAAATTTTATACTCCTTTAGGGAAAAAGTTGGGAAATTCTGGCATAAAAATTAAAAGAGAGTGGTTAAAAAATGAATTGAAGAAATTAAAATGAACCCCACTTTAGGCATTAATTTTTTTTCTATTCAAAAATTTGTTCTGCTCTTTTATCAAAATACTCACAAATTGCTTTTTCTAGTTTCATGAGTTCTTGAGAAGAAACCTGGTTTGGAAGAATATTTTCATAAAGTTCGCTTGCCTTAACTTTATCTAATCCAAGGGGCGCTGGGAATACCACTGGAATAGCCTCTCCTAAAGCACGCTCTTTTATTTTTGGGTCTGAATTGTAGAGCTTTACTAAAAATTCGTTGTAATTAGCATTTTGTATAGATAATTTGATTAGTGCTTTTAAATCAAATCCTAAAAGCCATGAAGAATTTTTTGTTAAAACCTTCCTATAAATTTCATTTCGCGCTTCTAAATTTTCCATTTCATAATCTCTATCAGTTACTATTAATCTTTGCAGCCCTTTTTCTTTAATTCTATCTAAGAGTTTGGCACAAAATTTTATAAATTCAGGAATTTTTTCTTCTGCTTCTGTTAATACTATTTCCCAGCTATCCAATATGCTGCTAAACTCCTTGCTAAACTCCCCAGCATTTTTATATTGCGGATTTTGGTCTAAAAAAGACAGAATTTTTGCAAGAGCAGAGCGCTCATTTTTTAGGCTTTGTTTTTCTAAAGGAAGTTTTTTTTCATAAAATTCTACAGCAGTTGCAAATGGAAGAACTATTCTTTCTCTAGAAGATTCTATTAATTTTTCTAGTTTAGGAGAGCTTTCAGCCAGTTCTTTAAAAGCATCATAAAATAAATCAACTTCTGCTTTTGAAAAAGCTGCAATTGATTGAGCAGCAGCTACAGGAAGGTTATATTTTGAAATATAAAAACTTTCAATTCTATTTAATATTTCTTTATTCCATATCATTTTTCATATCTTCTTTCCTTAGAACTCTTGTCTCGAGCTTTGATTTTTATTGTTACTTCATTTAGTTAAATCAAACCTCTCGTTCCCCAAAAGGGAGATGGGCGCGGAGGGAATTGCACCCCCATCAACCGGTTTCTTCAAAATTGCTGGAGCCGATTATTCTAACTATTGAACTACGCACCCTTGTCTAAACAAGAAAAAGATAGTTTAAAAATCTTAAGTTATTGCTAAGTCAAGTTCACAAAGTAACATCTATGGAAGAGATTAACTGAGGTTTGCTCTGTTGAATATAACTCGCTTCGCTCGAAATAAAAATAGAATTTTATGTAATTAATTTTAAAAATCATGCTTTTTGTTAAAGCATAATCTTTGATGGGGGCGGTAGGTTTGTTGATTTACTTTATGGTTATATTAAATTCTTTTCATCTCTTCTATTTCACCTCTTGAGACAGAGCAGCCTTTGTATTTTACAGCATAAAGCAAGGCATCCAAAACATTTCCGTTTTCAAGTTCAATAAGCTTGTTTTTGTAGGCTATATGCATCAGTTCGCAACTTCTTATTATTTTAAATTGTGAGAAGGTTGAAAAATTTTCTTTTTTTGCTTTAATTTCTGTGTGCAATTTGCTTTCAAGAAGTTTTTGCAGATTTTCTGGCTTTTCGCAAAGCATTCTTGTTGTTCTTTCATCTATTGCAATCATATTTTTTATTCCTTTCCTTGCTAAAATTTCACTTAAAGCAAGGCAAGAAGCTTCTCCGCTGTCTATTAAATGCATATAACTATCTTGTGCAATAAGAGTGTGATTTGAGGTATTCAAAATTTCTTTTGTTTTTTCTTCGATTTCTTTTTCACTTATTCCTAGAATATCAGGCATTTCTATAATTTTTTCATTTAAAAGTTGTTTTATTTTTAATGCTCCTAACTCAAATTTCTTAATTTTTAAAGGATGCTCTATTGTTTCGTATCTCACATTTTCTGTAATTAAAAATTTCCCTTGGAAAATTTTCTTGAGTTTTGCAAGAACATCAAGCAGTCCATTCATGCTTAAGTTTATTAAAGTTGATGCGTCGAAGATAAGGGCTTTTGGAGTCATTTTTTATACTTTTGCATTAATTTATTAAGTTGATTGATTAAAGGAGTTCTCCAATCATCTTCTAATTGTGTTTTAATAAACTTAATTAGAAACTTATCATTTTTATTTAATTTTAATTTTTCAAGTTTTTTGCATTTTTCTAAAATTTCAAAATCAAAATCGGTCGATAAAACATATTTTTTCTTTTCATTAGGAGATATTTTAATCTTTTTTGTTAATTTTCTTTTTCTTTCTTTGAGAAGTTTCTGATATTCTTTATCTCTCGTTAAAGTTTTTCTGAGTTTTTCTCCTTTGTATAATCTTTTATAATAATCTTCAATTTTTTGTAATCTTGATAAGTCCTTTTCCCTCATTTTTCAAACATCTCCTCTGCTTGTTTAATCCTTTGTTTAATTGGAAGAGTTATGCTTAAGTCAACATCGCTTATTCCTGTCTGCCCTGCATATTCTGCAAGCTCCCATATAGAAATGCCGAGAAGCTTTGCTGTTTGTTGCATGCTTATCCCATGCTCATAAATTCTGCTTGCTTTGTTGATTTCAGCTTTTCTGAAAACATCTTGGATATATTTTTTAAATCTGCCGGATAATTTTCCTATCTCGCGCCTTATTTTGTTTATATGCTCTCTAAACCCTTCAATATCATCTTCTTCTAAATCATGAATTGCGTTATCTATGCTCTTAACATAAGATTTATAGAAAACAGGCCATTCTTCATAATAAGTATATTTTTTTCTCTCTATTATTTTGCTCAAAGAATAAACTATTACTGCTATAGCAACATTATCTGGGTCTTGGTGTATAGAAGAAGTGTGAATTGTCTGGTTGCTTAGCTCTTTAAGCTTCATTGTATTTTCTTCTCTAACAGCTTCTTTTGCTTTTTTCAAAACATTCAAAACATGCTCTTTTTCTTGCATGAAAAGAAAAAGATGGAAGATTATTTAAAGGTTTGTGATATTCAAGATTTTAATTCAAAGTTTCTGACATTCAATATAATTATCTTTGATATTAAACTTAACATCTAGAAATTTTTCAATTGTGTAGGCATTAGTTTTTGCATGATTTGTAATCTCGCTTGTTTTTATTTTCCCGCCAACTAAAGCAAGATAAATCATTAATTGGTCAGAAGCATACTTGTCTACTGCTGCTTTTTTCTCTATTTCTTTTAAAAAATTCAAAGCAGCTTCTTTTCCAATTTTTTCAGCTGGTTTCCCTATCTCTCCAGGCACATCAGAGCCGAGAATTGTTGGAAGAGAAGACAGCAAGATACCTGAACCAGAACTTTCTGCATTAATGTATTCGATATTTTTCTCTATGCCGCAATTTAGACTTTTTAAAACATCAACAGCAGATTCAAGCTGCCTTTCAGCAACTCTTCTTGATTTAAGAGAGTTTGTAGAATAAGAATCAATATAAACCTTGTTTATTTTATGCTCTTCAAAAAATAATGGCTTTCTGTTTTTCCAAGGATTAAGCAATAGTTCAACTTCTGCGCCACCTAGTGGAAAAAAACCATCTCTTTTTATTTTTAGCTCTGCTGTATAGCCCGTTTTTGACAATAAAGGCAGAATAACTTTCTTTATGTACAAAACAGATGGCGCAAATTTATTCCAAGTCCCGCCGCCTTTTATCTGCAGCTTAATTTGATTTTTTAGAGAATAAGCTACAGGAAGAATTGTTGACAAAAGCAGAGCAATAGAGCCGGCAGTAGGAATTCCTATTTGAATTTCTTGTTTCTTTGAAATTTCTTTAGGAATAAACTCAAGAAAAGTGTCTCTTTTTTCTGCTTTGCACTCAGTATCGCACAGTATAGCTAAAGTTTTTGTTGCTTCTAAATGTTGAGTAGCTAGACCTGGCTTTTCCCTATTCATCCTTATATTTTTTATTCTAAAGCTTTTTCCAGTTATAGCAGCTAATGAAAGAGAGGTTCTAAGAATCTGCCCTCCGCCTTCAAGATAAGAGCCATCTATTTCTATCATCTTAATCTTTTTTATTTTAGAATTTTCAAAATATCTTCGGTGATTCTATCTATTTCTTGCTCGCCGTTAATTTTTATTGCTCTGTCTCGGTATTTTGATAATATAGGGGTGGTTTCTTCATGATAAATAGCAAGTCTTTTTTTAATTGCTTCGTCATTTATATCATCATTTCTTTGGGATAATTCTTCTCCACACTGGTCACATTTTTTATCTTTTTTTGGCTTTGGCATTGTAACAACATTGTAGGCTATCCCGCATTTCTTGCAGTTCCATCTTCCTTTTAATCTTTTTATAGCTTCTTCATCTGAAATTGAAATCTCAATAATTCTGTCTATTTTTCTAATTTTTTCAAATTCTTCTGCTTGCTCCAAGTTTCTTGGAAAACCATCAAGAATAAATCCATTTTTGCAGTCTTCTTTTTTTATTCTTTCTTTTAAAATCTTAGCTATGATTTTGTCTGGAACAAGAGCGCCTTTGTTCATGTAAGAGTCAACTTGTTCTTTTAATTTCCCAGAGGTTTCTCTTAATATATCCCCTGAAGAAATATGCACTATCTTAATTTTTTTTGAAATTATTTTTGCCTGTGTTCCCTTACCGCTTCCTTGAGCCCCAACAAATAAAAGTATCATAATAATCAAGAAAAAGGAGATTATTTAAATGTAGCTTTTCTTTTTAGTTTATGAAAATTCCAGGAATTTTAGGTGGTCTCGGACCTAAGATAACTGCAAAGATTTATTTAGCATTAGCTATTCAAGACTCTCAGGAGTATCCTGGAATTCTTATTTCTAATGTCTCTTTTCCTAAAAAATTTGAGAATAAAATAATAGAGAAATCTCAAAGCTGTGATACTATGATTCCTTATCTTTCAAAATCAATTGAGCAACTTAAAAGGGCCGGCGCAGATTTTATTGTCATTCCTTGCAATACTCTTCATTTGCTTCTTCCTAAATTAAGAAAGTCTTTTTCTATTGAATTTATAGATTTAATAGAAGAAACTTCAAAAGAAATCACAAAAAAATGTTATAAGAAAATAGGAATTTTATCAACAACAAAGACAAGAAATGAGAAGTTATATGATTCTATAAATAAAGGTATAGAGATAATTTACCCTTCTGAAGAAGAGCAAAGAAAAATTTCTGAAATAATCATTAAAATAATAAGAAATCAACAAAAAACAGAGGATAAAGATTATATTAATGAAGTCGTTAAAAAACTTATTAATAGGGGCGCGGGAAAAGTGGTTCTTGCTTGCACAGACTTGGCCGAGGTTATAAAAATTAATTCTAATGTTTTGGACACAACAGAAATCCTTATTAATTCAATTAAAGAAAAAATGAAGAGCTAATTAAAATGAAAATCCTACTTGACACAAACTTTTTAGTTTATTGCGCAAAACAAAAAATAGACTATGTCAGCGAGATGCCTGCAGGGGAGATTGTTGTTTTATCTTCTGTTGTGTCTGAGCTGGAAAAACTAGCAGAAAAAGCAGAAAAAGCAAGAGATAAAGAATCTGCTAAATTTGCTTTATCTTTATTAAAACACAATAAAATTAAAATTATTAAAACAAAAGAAAAAAGTGCAGACAAAGCAATACTAGAAATGGCAGAAAAAGAGGATGTTGTGGCTACAATGGACAAAGAGCTGAAAGAAAAGCTGAAAGGAAAAACGAGGATTTTGAGTATAAGAAAAGGAAAAAGGTTGGAGATTTTATAAAGTTGTTTTGTATTTTATGAAAAGATTTTTTATTATGTTATAACACAATAAAATTTATTAGCCTCTACTTTCTATTATTCAAATGGATGAAGTTAGACTAAAAATTGCAGAGAGACTAAGTCCTTCAGGTGCAGAACAGCTTAGAAGAATTGATGATTTAAGTTCTGTAGCGAGAAGAGAAGAGTATATGGAGTTTTGTAGCAGAATAGACGAAGGTAGAAAAGCTGGAAAATGCAATAGAGGAGATGCTATTTTGGCTAAAGATGCTATGGCGCAAGTTTACAATCAACCTACTCCTTTTAGTATTGGTAAAACATTAGATTTAGCCAGTAAGTTGATAATTGCCGCAGCAGTAGCGGGAGTTGTAGGATACACAATTTATCAACAAATTCTTCAACCGACAATAGAGTATTTTTCTAGATAGAAATTTATAAAGCGCCTTCAGTAAGCTTTATAAATCATCTTCTAATCATATATTTATATTTTTATGAGGACAAAATGTTTTATATTGTAGAAATAGAAGACTATATAAGAGTAGAGCCGAGGTTATTTGGCTTGCCAACAGAAGAAGCTGTTGAAAAACAGCTTCAAGAAACTTATGCAGAATATCACGATAAAGAGATAGGGGAGACAATCGGAGTTATAGAGGTTTTGGAGGTTGGAGAAGGAATAATAATCCCCGGAGATGGAGCGGCCTATTATAACAGCAAATTTAAGCTGCTTGTTTGGAAACCAGAATTACAGGAGCTGGTTTATGGTGTTGTGAACGAAATAACAAATTTCGGTGCTTTTATTAATTTAGGAGTTATGCAAGGAATGATGCATATAAGCCAAGCTATGGAAGATTATGTTAGTTTTTCAAAAAGCAATGTGCTTGTTGGTAAGTCAAGCAAGAGGAGCCTGAAAAAAGGAGATGCCTGCTTGGCAAGAATTGTTGCAATAAGCTACAGAGGAGAAGAGCCAAAGCTCGGCTTAACAATGAGGCAGCCCGGACTTGGCAAGATAGAGTGGATAAAAGAAGATAAGAAAAAAGCTCAATTAGGGATTAAAAAACAAGAAAGAGAAGTGGAAAAAAAGAAAACTGAAAAAGGAAAGAAAAAATGAGCGAAGGAAGAATAAATGATGTATATTCAGAATGTATTTATGTAAAAAGATTAACTACTGTAACCAGCAAACAAGATAAAGCTGGCGTTTATGTTTTTGTAGAAGTTGATAACGAAAAAGGAACGAGAGTTAGTGCTGTTGATAGTATTGACAGTGAAAAACCAAGGATATTAAGAGATATGAGACTAGATAATTCATTAAACACGCAACATTTAGAGGTGCTGGCTTAAAATGGCAAAACCAAGAGCATGCAAAAATTGCAAGATAATATTTGAAGGAGATAGATGCCCTAAATGCGAAGGCAAAGATTTCACAGAGGGTTGGAAAGGGAGGGTGTTGATTATAAACCCAGAACAATCTGAAATCGCGCAAAAATTAAAAATAAAAGACAAAGGCGCTTACGCAATTAAAACAAAGTAACTATAAAATCAAACAGCTAACTCTAGCTCGCTCTAACTCACTTATAAATAATTCATAAAAGTGATAGATAATAAATAAAATATTATAATATAAAAATGAAAATCATAGAAGACAAACAAAATCCGCTTTTGAGAAGAAAAGAAGTTAAGATAGTTGTAGAGGCGGAAAAAAATCCGAATGCGCAAGAAGCAAGCAAGCTTGTATCAGAGCATTTTAAAACTCAAGAAGAGAATATTGAAATTAAAGAAATAAAAGGCAAGTTTGGAAGAAAAACTTTCCTTATAGGAGCGAATATTTATAATAGCAAAGAAGACAAGGATAAAACAGAGCCAAAGAAAAAAGGAAAAAAAGGGCAGGAGCAAAAAACCCAAGAAAAACAAGCTGAAAAAGTTGAGGAGAAGAAGTAAACAAAATAATTAAAAATGGCAGAAAAAATATTAATTAGACTAATAGTTAATGAACAAGAAAAACAAAAACTTGAAGCTAGATTAGATTTAAAAGATTCAACAATTGGCAACATAACTCATACAAATATATCAGGAGTCCCAATAATAAGTGGCGAAAATCATATAAATCCCCAAGCGATTAAAGATGTCGAAACAGCTTACAGAACATTTGAAGCTATTAGAAAGGATGAATATGATAAAAAGGGGCAAAAAGCTACTATTGAATTAACATACGAATAAAATGGATAAAGACAAAAAACCTAAAGAAGAGAAAAAAGAAAAGAAAGTTGTGCATCAAGGCAAAAAGCCGCATAAGAATAAGCCAACTTCTAAAAAATGGAAATTTTTTAAAATTGATGGCGATAAAATTGTGAGAGAAAGAAACTGCCCGAGATGCGGGCCAGGGGTTTTCTTAATGAAAACTGAGAAGAGATTATACTGCGGAAAATGCCACTACACCGAGTTTATCAAATGAAAGTATCTTTTTATATTATTTATGAATTTGATAAATGAGCTGAGTTTTTGGAAAGAGGATAAAAAATCATGAAAAAATTGATGGAAGTCTGTAGATTAATATAAACATTTATAAATGAGTGTCTCTTGCCGATGTTATAGTATGCTACAATATAGTATAATACAAAATGGAAGCTTTACAGATAAAAAATCCTGAAGATTTAAGAAAACTATTTGACGAAAAGCAGAAAGCAATAGTGCATCTTGCTAAAGAGATGGCTGAAAGAGAATGGGAGTTATTTGAATTTAGTTTATTTATCTCTTCTCTTGGCAAAGAGAAACTTGATGAAGCTACAAATTCTGTTAGAAGATTGCGAAAATTAGAAACAGAGGGAAAAATTAACCTTGAACAATACGAAGAACTCGCAGAAGATTTTTAAGATTTTTTCCTCCAACCAAAAATATTTCTCCACATAACATCTGCATCTTCTTGTAATTTCTCAAAAGAAATTCTTAAGTATTCGCAGAATGGTTTAAAATCATCAGAATTTCTTGAATAAATTAAGTCAATATTATGAACTTTATATATCGAGATAATCTCTAAATCCTTATCTCCTGCTTTGTTTTTTAGTCTCTCTCTTTGTTTTTTTAAAATATTAAAGATTTCATCAACTTCGTTTATATTGGTGTTTGACTTTTTTATAAGAATTATATTATTCTCTTTAAGATAGGAAAATAATTTCTTAAGAGCAATATCTTTTGAAAGATTTTTATTATAAATTAGGTGTCCAACCAATTCTGAGAAAACCCGATAGTTGATAAAAAGAATATTTCTGCTACTGAAAACCTTTGGTTTGAATATTGAAAACTCTTGAATATTATCAATTAAAGCAATCATGACATCGCTATCAAGACCAACTTTTTTGATTATCCTGTTTATATGAATTATTCTGTTAATAGCTCTAATTTGAATTTTATCTTTCACCATCTTTTGAGTCTCCACAAATTTCTAGTTTAAGAAAGCTCCTTGCGTTTTTAAATAATTGCATTTAGATTATATAATTGTTGAATATTTTCAGGAAATAAAAGAGAGATTTTAGAAAAAAAGTGTTTAGATTTAAGCTCTTTTCCTATTTTAATAAATCACTGAGATATTTAAGATGTCTACATTCATTGAATAATTCCCCTCGCGATTAAAACTTCCATTTGATTCATATTTAACAGAAAAATCAAAAATAACATTGTCATATATGCCTTTGTCAGTTGAATAATCCTGGATTATGTTATGGAGTGTGGCATTGTAAGGCCAGTTTTTGCTTTCAATCACCCTATAGATAATTCCACAACCCAGCTCAAATTCCACAGTATACTGCTTTTCAAAAACTTCTTTATCTCTTACATATTTTCTATCATGCGAATCAGCAGCTAATGTTTTTTTAGTAACATTTGACAATTGCCAGGCTTCAACAAGATATTCTACAGAATCAGGCCCAGTCTTATTCCCTTCAGCGTCTAAGTTCTTCTTGGTTAGTTTAGCCTTTTGGATTAAATAGTCTTTATTGCATGAAGGGGCTTGTTTATATTCGCAATATGAACTAAGATAATACTGGCCATCTGACTTAACTAAATACTCTTTTTGAAGCGCTTTTTCTAAATCCACATTAAGAAGCTCTGTCCAGCCTTTTAATTCCAAATAACCCTCGGTTCGGCTCGCGCTTGTGGCCTTGGTGTGATTAAGGCAATCCATTAATATTGCAGGGATAATCTGGATTTTGCCGCTATTGTAAGCAGTAACATTACTAATATCACCTTGCTTCCTTAGATTCGTCTCGTTTTTAACCTCTGGTTTGTCGCGGAATACAAGAAACAAAAAGGTGGTTGATACAATTGCTATTATAACAAGGGCGATAATAATTGTACAAAGAGCAATCTTAACATAACTCTTTAATCTTCTCCTCTTTTTCATACTCTTCATAAGACTTTCTTGTTTAAAAATGTTTAGAAATTTGAGGGGTTATGGAGGGGTTTAAATACAAAGCAGTATATATTATAGCATGGCAAAAACTGAAAAAGTTATCTTAATCAATGTGAATCCTAAAAAGATAAATAAAGTATTTGACTTAATGGTTGAGTTTTTTTAATATAGAGACTTTAATCTAAAAGATTGTGCTAAACCAACCTTTGCAGTTTTTAATAAAGTAGGAATTCCAAAAATTATAGGAGGCTTTTTTCCAAGTAGAAAAGTTTCTCATGATGTTAGGGTTTTTTTAAAAAACCTTAAAAATCAAATTTCTATAAGTATCTCATATAGACAATTTGGTCATACTCACACTTCAGCAGATAGAGAATACTTATACAACGAAGTAGATGCACTCAAAGATTTTTTAAATAATGAGCTAAAGATTAATTAGTCAATTTCTAAACAGAAAAGCTTAATAATCTTAAACTATAGACTCTGATATGGAAAAAAGCTTAAACCAAACTTTTTCAATAAGAGTAATAGGCATCTTATTAGTTCTTAGTCTATTTATTTCCCCGATTGTTCTTTCTATGACTATAGAACAACAAGCAGGATATGACTTAGAAATCAAAGTAGGAAATATCTTATCTAAAGAGGTTACTACAGTAATAGATAATAGTATTGATGCTTCTAATTTAGCTAAGGATTTGATAAATTCTAAGTATTTATCAAAAAGCACTTTAATTAAAGGCGGAAGCACTTCTTCAAAATATGCCACGAGAGAGTTTGCAAGAAATTTTATACCTGATTTTAATTATGCTCCTGATTTTATACAAATAAATGGCAATGAAATTACCATAATAGAATCTAAACTTTCTGGGACATATGCCACTGAACAAATAAAAGCATTCAATAAGTTAGCAGAAACTTTAGGAAAAAAAGGGTTTAAAGTAAATCGGAAAATTGCTTGTAAAGGATTTTGTAAAATTCCCTCTGAATGGAGTAACTGGTATAATCGGGTGTTTAAACCAAAACCAAACAAATTAATAACTTCTACATATAAAGAAGGATTAACTTTTATGAAATTTGCAGAGGGGGCATTGACTGTAGCAATGATTATAGACTTACTCAAATTTTCTTATGACATAACTAAACAAACATATTACTCAAATTGCATTGATGGACAGGTTTATAGTTTTAGTCCAGATATAAATCCTCCAGTATCTTATAAACAATGTTATTGTAAGACGGAAAAAACAAGAGAAGAGTGTTGTAATAAAGTAACATATGAGGGTTACAATACTTTAAAATTTATACAAGAGAATAAACAATGTCAAAATAGCTATGAATATAAATTAAAAGTATGCACAGAATATAAAGTCCAAATCGAATGTGTTGGAGGTTTAGGAGCAATGGCTACCTTAGAATGTGAGAAAAATAGAGAAAATGAATGTAAATCTTGGCTTTCTTCAATTGGAATAACAGCAAGCACTATAAATGAAGTAATTCCCAAGCCGACACAAAGAGAGGTGTGTAACACAAACGCCGATACAAATTGTGATGGTAAAGTAGACAGAGGAGAGTTAGATAAATATATCAAACTATGGGAAAATAATCAAATTTCGAGAGAAGAATTGGGTAAAGCAATAGTTGCTTGGCAAAATTCGTAAATCCAAATCAGTCAACTAAAAGACAGGTTTTTAAGGTTTAAAGTATTAGTTCTCTTGAGATAAAATGTCAATTATGCACTTTTTTATTATAATGATTTTTTTATTTATACTCCTTATTGGGACTATCTGGGAGTTTGTGGTAAAGAAAAGAAGTGAAAGAATGAGATTTGATTTTTTCTTAGTCATTCTGGTATTTGTTCTTACTATTGTTAGCTCTTCAATAAGTGGTTACACTGTTTATCGGCTAACGCTTGATAAAGAACCTTATCTTATTGTAAGTCCATATAGAGAAGTGAATAAAACATTTGATAAACTTTCTTTGCAAATAGCAAATATAAAAGAAACTCCTGCAACTATAATAAGGGTTTATTATCAAATTGAAGGAGCAGAACAAAGAGAGGTAGCAGAACCAGAAATCTCTTTTCTTGCCAAAGGAAATTCTTTTGTAAAAATTGATTTTGGAAAATTAAATATGCAAATTCAGAATAATTGTCGAAAGAAATTAATAGAGACAAATGCTCAAGAATTTGACAATGTTCAACTTCCTAAAGATTTTAAAGTTATTGTTAAAGTAACTTGTAACGAATGCACAAAAGAGAATGTGCTTTATACAAATCAGATTATTTATTCTCAGGAGATAAAATGCAGTTATACAGCAAATAAAAGAACCATAAACTATGAATGGGGTTCTACTTTTGGGGTAGCCTATTAAGACGAAACTCTCACAATATCTTAATTAAAATGGATAAAGACGAATTCAAAGAGCAAACAGAAAAAGATTTTCAAGGAAATTGGAGATTTAAGGATAGCAAAAAATTAGTTCATAGGTGGGTTGCATTCAAGTATATTTATCTAAAAGACAGAAAAAAATATCCTCTACCTTTTGAAGCTTATGAAGAGTTTAGATATAAGGTCAAGTTCATGCACCTTATCAGTTATTCAGCCAGAAAAAGAGGCAGCTTCGCTTGGAGATGAAAGATGACGGAAGATCTAAAAGAATTTGATAAATTGATTAAAGAAAAAAATATTTCATATGTAGATAAAATGTCGGAAGAATCCAAAAAACTTGCAGAAAAAATTCCTAATCTCAAAGAAAAATATGAGAAAGTAATTACTGCGAGAGGGCATGTTATCGAAGCTTCAGTAAAGATTGAGACAGCATTTAATGAACTTATAACAAAAACCGGTGGAGAGGACTTAGTTATGGATCATGAAAAGAAAGAGTTCCATTTGATTACCGGAGCGAGAAAAGAAGATGATCTTGGAGGGCTTGGTTTTAATAGTAAAGCACAAATTGTGAGGGAAATAATAAAAAAGAGATTAAATGAAGCACCATCTCACTCTCCACAACCTTCTGAGCCTGATTTATTGGATGATTTAGATAGATATATTGCAATAAGAAATATTTTTGCCCATGCTCCTATAAGTTGGTTTTCTCAGGAATTAGAGTTTGATGATAATCCCTGCTATAAACATTTTTTTAAACTTGATCAAAAATGGAAAAATGTATTTCTTGCTTTTAATGAGTTTATGAGTCTTCAAATTGAAATTTTAGAACTTATTCCACTTTATATTAAATCAGTTTTATTAAAAAGAGAAATATTTTCAAAAATTCTTTTGGGAAAAAGCTATGAAGATATTTTAACAGAGGCAAAGGATCAAGGGAAATTAGGGAAATAAGATAATACCCCCTTCTATAACTCGATGTATCTAACTGTAATACTTTTAATTATGGCGCGACACGGGCGTTTATTTACATTTAAGTAACGTTTAAATCAGTCAATTTATAGTCAGATTTAAATAATAGGTTTGGTTAAGAAGAACATGAAAAGGAATTATGTTTTGCTCATTGTAATTCTCATAGCCTTGGTTGCTATAGCCATCAGCTTTTTTTTGTTGCAGGGTTTGAATTGGGTGCCCAGCGAAAGCGGAAGCTACTCATGCAGTTATGAGTCGCGCCATACTGGCTGCGGTGGGAAAGAATGGTCTGAGTGGAAAGCAGAATGCTATGCGTTCAATATGGATGACTACAAGGAAGGATGGACTCCTGAGAAGGTGTGCGGGAAGTACACTGGCAGCGACACGAATTGCGAAGGAGGCTGCTGCATAGATATAGAATACATGAACAATAAACTCTCTAGAGATAGATGCTGAGTATTTTGCCTATGGGTTTCTAATGAAGAATTTCAAGAGGAAAAAAGAAAAAATAGGCAATTAAAAGACAAATTTATAAAATAGTTATTCTTTAGGATTTTATGAAAAAAGAGAAAAGCGTTCAAATAAACTCCATTGTTTAGCCAGTTTTATTTATTATTTCATAAGATTTAATTAAATAATCTTCAAATGAATTATTTTTCCAAATATATTTTACTTTTTCATATAACTCTTTTGTTTCTGGATAAAGCCTTATTTCAGTATTTGGCCATAAAAATTGCAAGTCTTTTTGAAGCAAATATACTGTAACTTCTGACAGTTCCCATTCGACTTTTCTCTCTTTTCCAATTTCTTCATTGAATAACCCCAGCTCTTTAAGTTTTTTCCAATAAAAAATGTGAAATAACTCATGAGCAATAACCATTATATCTGTTTCTGTATTTTTATCTACTATCCCGAGGGTTATATGATCTTCTCCATAGTATCCATTGGTGTCTGATGTATTTATAAAACAAATAATTTCATCTGAATAAATTTCTATTGTTGTTTTCTTATTTATTTGGCCTAAAATTTCTTTTTCTTGATTATTCCATCCTTTCTTGATTCTAATCAGATGTTCTTTTGCGTTCTCTTTATCTTTCACTGGATTAAATATTTTAAATTTCATTGCGTATTACTCCCCCTGCATATAATTGATATAATAAATATTTTGCTTTTTCATCTTTAATTTTCTTAGGCATACAAACCTATAACCTCTTCCATTTCCTAATTTATTAAGGTTTTTAAAGTTTAAAATCTAAATGTCTATGAAATGGTAGAAGTTAAAAAAGTTAAAGCTCCAAATAGCAGCTTTGTAGGGATAGATATGATAGACGAAGAAGAATTTGATGCGATTATAGAAAAGAATAAAGAAAAAACATAATGCGAGGGCAGATAATAAAAACTAAATGCCTATAATCTCGCAATAAACATGAAAAAAGTGGAAGCAGATACTAAAAAATAAATGCTTATAATCCACTAAAAAATCTCTTTTTTAATAAATATGAAAACAGAGAGCAGATTCTAAAAAGAAAATGCTATATTCTCTGAAAGGGATAAACCCCTTAATTATGAATAATCATGAAAAAAAAGTGGAAGCAGATACTAAAAAATAAATGCTTATAATCCACTAAAAAATCTCTTTTTTATGAAATATTAATTTATCTTATTTTCCTTTTTGAGGAATTTTGTTTTCGTAGATTTCAACTCTACCCACTCTACCACCACTCCAATCATAAAGTATGGCTATGTCTTGGTCTCCATCGCCATCAAAATCTGCAGTTGCAATTGCCGATGTGGAATACCTTCTTTCTTTGTTGGTAGCACATTCTCCAAAACTGTCGAATTCATATTTTGTAGGTGTTTTGTTAGTTCTGTCTTCTGCTTTTTTCTCGCATCCGTTGCAACCTAAAGCAAGGGAAACAGCTAATCCCGTATAAATAACAGGCTTTACAATATATTTTTTTAGTGTTTTTTTAAAATCCATTTTTGATATTTGAATTTTATTTTTTATATTAAATAATAATAATAATGTTAATCAAGGTCTGGCTCTTGAGAGGGAATATGTAATCTATAAGTTGTTTTTCCATTTTCGTTATCATCTCTAACAAAGTAAAATGGATCTAACATCATTCTGTTTGATGGGAATTTTGTTCTTACTAATTCTGGTGCTAAATTTGAGTCTATTCCTCTTACCGAAAGTTCTGTTGATAATTCTTCTGTTGTGTAGGGTCTCCCATACCCTCCTGTACAAAAAAATCTTCTTCCTGTGTTTATAATCCTTCTGAAAATACCTGGTTTGTAAAAACTTCTAGCAAATTTACTTAAAACTTTATCTGTTTTCCCTGCTCTTTCAACATTTTCTCTTTGAAGCCCGTTTCTAGCGCAATATTCATTTAATATAGCATCTTGTAGAACCTTTGAGACATCCTTTGTTATTTCCATTTTCTTGTCTGATGAATTATAAACCTTTTAATTATTAAACCCTCGAAGAGGCCTTTTAGCTTCAAAGTAGATGCTAATCAGCCTCTTCTGGGGAAAAAGAGGTGATAATAATAGTATGTATTGGGAGTATTTAAATCTTTCGGTTA
>Ga0315276_10000988_pt1 | contig 25183 bp, 29 predicted proteins | sample YL17G05_0_MG_FD_204542 | JGI IMG/M metagenome (GOLD analysis project Ga0315276, IMG submission 204542) | Sediment microbial communities from Yellowstone Lake, YNP, Wyoming, USA - YL17G05_0 | ecosystem: Environmental > Aquatic > Freshwater > Lake > Sediment | place: USA: Wyoming | collected... | reverse complement strand
AAGGTTCGCGGCATTTTTCCCGAAGCAACTATCACTGCCCTGGCCTCGTATTGTTCATCATTGTCTCGAACAGTAAAATTATCTCCTTTTTTATCCAAATCAATTACTTCTTTGTTTTCTCTTATTTCGATTTCGAAAGATTTCATATGTTCGGTCATTTGTTTTATCAAATCCAGCCCGGAAATACTTTTTATCCCCGGCCAATTCTGAACTTCGTTTGCCTTGGTTATCTGCCCACCCCACTCCTTGGTAACCAAAAGCGTATTTAATCTTTTTCGTGCAGCATAAATCCCGGCCGCTATTCCGGCTGGTCCGCCACCAATAATGATTAAATCGTAGATCATAAATTAGCTATTTGGATTAATTAGAAATTAGGTTAATTGAGTCAATTTAAGCAATTTTTTTATTTTCTCCTGGTCAAAGCCGACCACCATTTCTCCGTTAATATCTATAACCGGCACGCCCATTTGGCCGGATCTATCAATCATATCTTTGGCTGCGATTTCGTCTTGTGAAACATCAATATCCTCAAATTGAATATTATTTTCTTTAAGAAAATTTTTAAGAGTTACACAATAAGGACATGTCGGGGTGCTGTAAACCTTTATCATAAATTGATTGATTCTTTTAGCTTGTTCATTACGTCCTCGACCTTTTTATCCAATTCCTGTTTTAGTGCTTCTTTTTTCTTGTCTATTGCTTTCTGGATTGCTTTTTCCAACGCTTCCCTCGCTTTATTTAAGTAAGATTTATAGGTTTCTTCAAGTTTCGCGGCCAAATCGACTTTTCCCTCTTTTACCATTTTTTCTGCCTCGTAAGCTCTCTTTTCGGCAAATGTCGTGTACCTTTCCGCTCTTTTTGCTAAATCGAAAGTGAAAAATATCACTACTTTTTCGTACCAAATTTTCAGAAAATAAAACGTACTGTCCGGCATTGCGCTAAAAACCGGCAAATCATCGGGAAATTTCGCCAATGCCACGGCAGCGGGTAAAAACAAACCAAAAATAATTAAAACTATAATTATTTTCTTCATATGATTCTATTGTAGCAAAAATAAAAAGAACCCTCAATTGCTTTCGCAATCAAGGGTTCAAAGATTCAAAGAACCAAGGATTCAGAACTTCCTGGCCGAGGCAAGGCCGACGTAGGCGTAGCGGCTGATGTCATACCCGTGGCCGAAACTCAAACCACTCCTGCCGAAATCGCCGAGAGTGACGCGAGGGGCAACGGAGCACAAAGAAGAAGTCCGCACCCATACGCTTTTAAATAAACGCTCGCCAGTAGCGAGATAGTGTCCGATGATAACATAGGTCATCACGCGGGCACTGGGCGTTTCTTCGTCTTTAGAGAGCAGCGCCTGCTGCTCGCCCCAAGTCTTAGAGAGAGAATTCTCCACCGAGGTCTTACGCACCAAATGCCAGTTGGCTTCGCCGCGTTCTTTAGCAAATACTTCCTGGTTGTACCAGGACGGGTCGCGGAACAGTCTGGTATCGCCTTGCTTACCGCGCATCTCGAGAATCGAAAGCGGGAAAACTGCCGTGAGGACATGCGTGTGCTTCGACTCTTCGAGCACTGCCTCGGAGAACGGAATCATCGGAACCGCATTCACCTGATTAACAGGGTTAATTCCGAAACACTTCATTGCTTCCTCGACACCAAAAAAGTTTTTACCCATAATTTTACGGGCGCGATCAAAAACCGATTTGATGTCCTGTTCTCTGTAACGGATAAACTGCGCTAAACCACTTGCGAACCGATGACTGGAACGAATACGGGTTAAATCATCGCGATTTACTCCGTGCCGGTCCAAAGTTTCCAAGGTTGCCGTAACTTCCGAGTACGGCGTCTCCTTAATAAGGTTTCCCATTTCGGGCCTCCTTTTAATTAGATTTTATGGCTCTTCCCTCGACTATGCTCGGGACTCGCCATATTTGCAAAGGTTCAAATTATTTATATTCTACGTCTATATTTAAAATATGTCAAGTATTTATGTGCCTCCTCTTTAGTGAGGAATTTATTTTCACTGAGACAACAAAAAATATTTAATCGAGAAAACCAAGGTTTTTATTTGAATTAAGGGGTGAAAGTCATTAGTGTCTGTAATACAAATAAAATAAGGGGGGTGTAAGGTCTCCCCCTTATTGGATAAATAAAAACTTTGGTTTTCGAGAATTACACGTTTCCTGTATAAACAAACTTCAACCCCGCTTCTTTGCCGATTTCTACGGCGCGGAGAATTTTTTCCACCGGCGTCGGCATCATATTTAAGAATTCGTGGTGCGGAAAAAATCGGGAAACATGCCAGGGAATATCTTTGCCTAATTTTTTCTTAATAAATGCGGCAACTTGTTTCAATTCTTTTTCTGAATCATTCTTCCCGGGAATAACCAGGGTTGTAATTTCGAGATGAATCCCCCGCTTTTTAATATCAATTAAATTATCCAGAACCGGCTGCAATTTCGCTCCGCATACATCGCGATAAAAACCTTCCGTGAACGCCTTTAAATCAACATTAATCGCATCAAGATATGGCGTAATTAAATCCAATACTTTTTTGGTCATGTAGCCATTAGAAACCCAAATATTTTTCAATCCTTTCTTTTTTGCCAGCTTCATACAATCAAAAGCAAATTCCAAAAATATAGTCGGCTCGGTGTAGGTATAGGAAATACTTGGACAATTACTTTCCAGTGCGTCCTGCACAATTTCTTTCGGAGATTTTTCTTTTCCCCATTGTTTATTACTTATTATCTCTTGCTTGCTGATTTGTGAAATATCCGAATTCTGGCAGTGCAAACACTTGAAATTACAACCAATCGTGGCAATCGATAAAGAAAAACTGCCGGGCATAAAATGATACAATGGCTTTTTCTCAATTGGATCAATATGCTCGGCAATTATTCTGCCGTAAACTAAACTATATAATTTTCCTTTTTTGTTCTCTCTGACTCCGCAAATTCCTCTCTTTCCGTCGTTAATTATGCAGCAATGATTACATAGGCCGCATTTAACTTTTTTATCGCTCAATTTTTCATACAATACGGCCTCTTTCATTTTTATTCATTATTGACACTCTCCGGCAGGGGCCGTGGTCTCGCTTCCCCGTACTTCTTGCGAACATTCTGATGGCGCAGAATTGAATCCCGCGCAAATCGCCCCCCTATATCCCGCTGTACTCCTTGCTCCGCTATATTCTTTATCGTTAATCACCAATTGCGGCGAGCCGGAAATTCCGTATTTTTTACCCAACTGAACCTCTTGCTCCAAAATAGTAATCGCTTCATTTTTCTGGCAGGTTTTAATTTTACCCGTATCTATGCCTGCGTTTTTAGCAATAGCCTCCCAGCAAGAATCCGCGTTTTGGGCGGTGCATCCATTATTCATTGCTTCCACAAAAGCCCAAAGTTTGTCTCGCTGATATTTCTGCACGCAAAGCTCGCGTACATCCTGATTTAACTCTTGAATTCCGTGCATAGAACAATATTTACTGTCTTTGTCTAAGCAGTAAGTTGGGCCACCTCCTTGATAATTACTGTAAATCACGTAATGTAACTGGACATCGGCTTTATTCCCCAGCAAGTCTATAACCGGCTTCATTGCCGCCTCTGCCTGATTACCGTAAGGACAATAACTCATTACGAATAGTAATGCCTGAGAAGTGTCTTGTTTGGGAATGTCTGTTTGCTTGGTCGTATTGGCATCGGCATTAGTCTGGGTTGTTTCAGGCATCGGACCACCGGCGGTAAACAAAAGTTTTCCGTCTTTTGAGAGATAGAATGTGTATTCCTGGGCTTCGACTTTAAATAAAATCTTATATACTCCGCTTTCCTCGGTAATTGTTTGAAGTGTGGCTGTCGCCTGTCCATTGAGAAGATTTTTGTTAATAAAGTCTATTACTTTAGTCCCTGCCTTTTCCGAAGAAAGCTTATTTTTGTTCCCCTGATCGAAATAATAAAGTGCTCCGGCAACGCCCAAAAGCACAATAACTACAACCACCGGAACCAAAATTTTTTTAAACTTACTTATATCGATTTTCATGTTTTTTTACTTATTGTTTTCCCTTGTCGGTCTTTACGCAGGATGATAATTGTTAATTGCGTCTCTTAACGCTTCAGTGACCAGCTGAGCGCAGTGAATTTTTAAAGGAGGTAAAACCCCCAATTCATCGGAAACGTCTTTAAAGGTAATTTTTATCGATTGTTCGAGTGTTCTGCCTATCGACAATTGGCAAATCATGTCTGACGCCGCAATAGCGGCAGCACAACCCAACGTCTCGAACTTAATATCTTTTATTTTACTCGTTTTTTTATCTATCTTCAAATAAATAGTCAATAAATCTCCGCAGCGCGGATTTCCGGCCTTGCCGACAATGTCGGGATTTTTTATCTTTCCGAAAAATTTCGGATGAGAAAAATGTTCAATTACTTTTTTGTTGTACACGTTCCTTCGCTTCGCCCCGTTAGAAACCTCTATTTATAGTCGATAAATTAGAATTCTTCAAGGCTTAAGCATTTGTCCCGTTAATTTCTAACGGGGCTTCGCTCAGTCAAATTCAAAATGCAAAGTGCAAAAGTAAAAATGAATTAGCGAATTTTGAATTTTAAATTATAATTTTGATTTTTGACTTATCTTCCCGATATCTTCCTCAATCGTTCAATTGTACTTATTAGAATTTTAATAAAATAATTTATTTCTTGCAAGGTCGTTTGTCTGCCCAAACTCACTCTCAAGCTTGAATGCGCTTCCGGGTCTGATAGCCCCATGGCGATTAAAACATGAGACGGCATCAATGCCAATGAAGTACAGGCAGAACCCGTAGAAACGGCAATTCCTTCTTGGTCTAAGCTAAGTATAATTGCCTCTCCTTCAACCCCCTTAAAACTGAAATTGGCGATATTCGGCAACTTGTCTTCGGAATTTTTTGGCCCGTTAGCCCTGCTCCCGCTGATTTTTATCAGTACGTCCGCAACCAGCTTGTCTCTCAATTTATCAATTTTTTCCGCCAAAGACGGACCGGTCTTGAGCTGGGATTTTTGATTTTTGATTTGTTTAATCGCTTCTCCCATTCCCACGATTCCCGCCACGTTTTCGGTTCCTGCCCTCATCTTCCATTCCTGATCCCCGCCGGTTGTCAACGGTAAAAACGGGGTATTTTCTTTTATATACAATACGCCCACCCCCTTGGGACCATAAATCTTGTGCGCCGAGAGAGTCAATAAATCCACTCCCAATTCTTCGACATTACAATCAAGCCAGTTTGCCGCCTGAACCGCATCGGTATGAAAATAAATTTGATGCTTCTTGTTTTTATTTATTTTCTTGATTAATTTCCCGATTTCTTTTATTGGCTGGATTACGCCGGTTTCATTATTCGCGTACATTATTGAAATCAAGTCTGTTTCCGGAATAATTTCCGCTTCCAAATCATCAAAATTAATAATTCCATTATACTCTACCGACAGATAGGTAATTTCTATTCCTTCTTTTTCCAGGTCTTTACAAGTTTCCAAAACTGCCTTATGTTCGATTTGCGTAGTGATAATATGGATTTTTTCTCCGGCTTGCTTCGCTCGCCGCAAACCCTTAATCAACCCCCTAATTGCCAGATTATCGCTTTCCGATGCCGAACCGGTAAAAATAATTTCTGTTTCCATGCAACCCAAAAATTTCGCCACCTCGCCTCGCGCATTATTAATTGCTTCACTTGCTTCACGTCCAATTTTATAAATCGACGATGGATTTCCGTATCTGCCCTTCAAGTACGGCATCATCTTTTTCAAAACACCACCATCCAAAGGAGTGGTTGCGGCATAATCAAGATATATTTTTTTCGGATTTTTCATAAAAATAATTATACTACCAAAATAAACAAACCGAAACAAATCAGGATAATCGCCAAAACTTTCTGGATAATAATTTCTCTTTTCAGTTCCTCTCTCAGGCCATGGAATTTTTTGAAAAACAGAATCGCGAAAAGAAAAACAAAAACGTATTGTAGCCCTTGAAAAGCATTGGTTAAAACCACGCTCCCCAAATAAACGGCCACATAAACCCCCAATCCGCCCAAAATACTCATTGCCCTGCCTGCAAAAAAATATCCTCGTGCCTCTGATTTTGATTTCTCGGCCTTTTTAAGGATAAGCTTTCTATTTTTTTCAGGAACAAGCAACAGCAAGGAAGCTAAGGCAACGCCCGTCCTTACCCAAATAATCCCGCTGACAAATTTAGCTTCTATAAATATATACTTAGTTATAATCCAAAATATTGCAAAAAATAGTGCAGAAATCAATGCCCAGACAAATGGCTTAGAAAAGAATTTTTTCTTTTCGAAAGAAAGAATCAGGCACCCCAAGACCAGAAAAACAAAAGCAATAACCTGTTTTGCGGCAAAATGTTCATTCAAAAAAAGCATGCTTAAAATCAAAGTGAAAATAGCGACAAATCCCCCGACAAACGGCGCAATTCTGGAAACCTCTTCTTTGTTAAGAGCGCCATAAAGAAGAACGCACCCCGCTACATTAATGATTCCTGCGGTGAGAACCAGAATTAATTGACCCCAAGAAGGGAAATGAAATCCGAGTGGCAACAAAATAAGGATAAAAATACTCAAAAAATTTACATAAAAAGAATAGGCAACGGGATGCGGCAAAGAACGGGAAAGAATATATTTATCGATAATAAAAACCAATGCGTAAAAAAAATAGGCCGTGGTTACGACAATTAACCAAATTAATGGTGTCATATTTTAATACTGTTATTTTTACAAATTTCGGCGTATTTAGCCGAACTTGGACGCGGAGTTCTCTTTAATGTTTTATAGTCGATTTCAATCAGCCCGAATCGTGGATCAAAACCCTTATCCCATTCAAAATTATCGAGCAAAGACCAATGAAAATATCCCCTTACATCAACCCCCTCCTCAATCGCTTTATGAGTCCATCGTAAATGATCATTAATGAACTTTTCCCGTTTTTCGTCCTTGGCGTCTGCCAAGCCGTTTTCCACAATATAAACCGGCTTGTTATATATCTTTAAATCTTTCAAAACATGATAAATCCCCCTTGGATCAATTTTCCAATTTAAATCCGATCTTTCTTTAGATTTTAAAATAACATCGAATACCGAACTGCTGAAATAATAGTTTACCCCGACAAAATCCTGATAATCGTTAATCGCCCGAAAAAATTGATGATTCCAATAGTCGTCGGAAAAGAATTTCAGAATCCCCTTAAAATTATTGTTATTATTGGTAATTCCAACCATCGCATCAGAATCTATTTTGTGAATTACCTCGTGGGCTTTTTTATGACTTTCGATAAGAGATCTCGTAACTTGTTGAGCAATATAAAAACTTTTTTTAAATGGCGGCCAGGCACCCCTTAAAAAAGAATGCGCGGTATAAATATTCGGTTCGTTTATCGTAATCCAAAACCTTATCAAGTCCCTATATTCGCTGACCATTTTTTCCGCAAAGCGCGCAAAATATTGCGGAGCTCCGATATCCAGCCAACCTCCTTTTTCGTTAAACCAAGCGGGTATTGTCCAATGATATAAGGTTACAAACGGCTCAATGCCCCTTTTGCGCAAAGCCAAAATAACTTTTCTATAATGCTCGATTTCTGCCTGGTTAAAATTGCCCTCGCTTGGCTCAATACGCGCCCACTCGATTGAAAATCGGTGGGCGTTATTATTCATCGATTTAGCCAGGTCGAAATCCTCTTCAAAACGATTATAGTGATCACAAGCAATTCCGGCATCAAACTTTTCTCCGGCCGCGCTCCAATTATTTCTAATTCCTCCCTCGACCTGGTATGCCGCGGTTGCTGTTCCCCAGTAAAAATTGTCGGGAAATTTCAATAACAAATTTTTATTGAATCAATAAAATTTTATTGTAATTCTCGGTTAAAAGTATCTCGGTTTTTTTGGTCTTTAAATCCAGCATCATCAAATTAAAGCTCTCCCCTTCCTCCTGTTTCTCGATAAAATACAAGTATCGACCAGCCCAATCAAAAGTTAATTGACTGATATAATTTCCACTGTATGCTGAATCATCAGTCTGATTTTTTATATCCACAAGATGTATTGTTTCGGTTACCTTGTCAAATTTATCCACCTCCTGTTCGGTATAGAAAAACATTTCTCCGTCGTCAACCCAAACCATGTTTCCGATTTGGTCAGTGGTTAAAATGGCCAAAAATTCATTTTTGTCAAAATCCCCTAAATAAAGCTCGGTAATGTCTTTATCGTCTTTCTTGCTGACAATTTCGTACAAAAATTTATTACCCGAAAGAGCAAATTCTATATTCTTACAATTTTCCAGAGACTTAACACATCCTTGGGGAATTAAATATTCAACTTGCTTCGTTTTTATATTTATCCTGCCCATGCTTTGACTGTAAATATCCCAAAGACCCTGAAAATAAATATAATCACCGGCCCATTTTTTGAGAATAATCAGGTTTTCGTCAAAACCGATCAGGGATTTCGAATTTTTACCATCTTTATCGCTTATCATAATTTCTCTTTTCTTTCCGCTTTGCTCAATTTGAGCATAGGTTACTTCGTCGATTTGTTTTATCCAAGCAATTTCTGTATCGTCCGGAGAAAAAACAACTCCGGCAGAATCGATTAATTGGTTTATTTCCGTTTCCTTGCCGTTTTTCAAATTGACCAATATTGGTTTATAAACAATTCTACTTACGATAAACTCCTGATTTTCGCCAACTCCCTCAACCGGCACTTCTTCAATTTGCTTAAAATAAATTATTTCTTTTCTGCTGTTGGAAACATATGAGCGTTTCGGGGGGCGAAAATCTCCGGGATCTATTTCCCTTGCAGGGAGAGAAACCAATTTTTTGGAACCGCTGTTTTTCAATAAAAATAAATTGGCTTTATCTTCGTCTATGCGATAATAAAAAACGCCCCTCCCTAAGGTCGGGCCTATAAATTTCCATACCGCGATACCAATCAAGATTCCGATTACAATCGCCAATAGAATAAAGAAACTTTTATGCTTCAGTTCCATATTTTTAGGTTATCATAAAATTAATTTATCCACAATTTTTATTTTCTTTTTTCGGCTTTTCTTACCCGCTCTTCGTCCATCCCGAAATGATGGGCAATTTCGTGCCAAACCGTATTTTTGACGATTTCTTTTATTTGCTCGTCGTTAAATGCAACTTCTTCGATTGGTTTTTTAAAAATGGTGATTTTGTCCGGCAAAACTCCGCTGTAATAACCTCTTTTTGTTTGGGGAATGCCCTCGTAAAGCCCGAAAAGTCTGGAATATTTTCCGAGCTTTAATTTTTTTATCTGTTCTTCGCTGGGTTTATCTTCAATTACAATATCGACGTTATCCATTTTTTCCAGAAATCTTTCCGGAATCGCGTCTATCCCCTCTTTTACTAATTCCTCGAATTTTTCCCTATCCATTTTGTTTTTTAACAATAATCATTGTTTTTTTAATCTCCAAAATCGGTTCTTTGTGTCCGGTTGAATAATCTCTGATTGATGCCCCCAGAATGTCTTTTTTATAACGAAATTTCTCACCGTGACGCGTACCAACATCATTGGTAATGAATTCTTCGGTCTCAAAATCATAACCGATAATCGGCAACATATGTCTGTCCGGCCCTGGCGGGGTATAAAAAGGATTTTTCAGAATTTGCCCGTTTATCGGTATGATTACCAAGTTACCGGTTTTCAATTCTGTGATTATATCTTCTGTTGAAATATCTTCCCTGACTTCAATGTTGTAATAATCAAAATAATCTTTCATTATTTGCGCGGTATCGGCCGTTGAGTGATCATAAAAATTATTGTATTTCTCGATTTCAAAATCCGCAAATTTTTTCAGTTCTTCGGTTACCTCTTCCCTGGAAATCGATTTCACCCCCCTAACCCATAAAATTGCCGTAAGCAGCGATGCTTCTTCACAGGCATCCTGGTAAGTCGGATTTTCCCACTGGCCAAGTGGCGCCTGCGCAAGAAATGGCACATCAAGTAAAATAATTTGCGGCTCCGGAGTTTTTTGTTGTTCGTTGATTTTCGGTTCTTCTCCAACAGCCTCCAGCTCACTACTTGTGGCCGGAATTTCTTTTGATTTAATCTGCTCGCCGCAATCTTCCTTCGGCATCAAGAAAGAAGGATTTCCATGTTTAACCCATTGATTTTCAACACAAATCCAATCATCCTCCGAACCGCCGATTACGAACCTTAAAAAAAACCCTGCTCCCGCAAGGAAAATCAAAACAATCAGAATTATTAAAATCCTCCTTTTCATAACGCAATAACTGTATTTTCTTTTTGTTTATTTAGATGTTTTTTGTATTCGAGCAGAACCTCCTTGATTCTTTCCTGTATTGGGGCCAAGATAATTCCCTCTTCTTCAAGCTTTCCCGTATTTAAAACACAATTTGAGCGCGTTGCCTTAGCCAGCCCCATCTTATAAAGATCGTCTCCGGAAATAATTTCGAATTGGTGACTCGGATCAATCATCTCCTTATAAAGCATCATTATTTCACTGGGTCTGATAGTTCCGGGGTTAACCACATGATAAACTCCTGTTTTTCTTTTTTCAATCAGTTTTTTCATTGCGAACATGAGATCTGGAATAACCGTCACTGAATTTTCCGAATCGATAATTCGTGGATATTTCACAAGCTTATCGATTAGATTCCTCGGACCGGGTTCATTATCAATGGGTAAACGCAACCGGATAATTAAAACCGGGAAGTTTTTCAGAATTTCATCGGTCCAATGTTTGGTATAACTATAAAAACTCGGTGGGGCTGACTTGTCATCTTCCATAAACCCCTTATTATACGGACCACTGCCCTGAAAAACGCACCCGCTCGATAAATGCGCCCAATAAATATTTCTTTCAGCGCAGGCAAACTCAATATTTAAAGCACCGCTTACATTTCCGGCAACGGTTTCCAGTTTATGCTCTTCACACCAATCAATATTCGGCCTACCGGTAATTCCCGCAGCATTAATCACCACTTCCGGACTAACTTCTTCCAGCTCTCTCCTAATTGCAGGCAAGTCAGTGATATCGACTTCGGAAATCAAAGAATCTTCCAGAAAATTGTTAAATTTTTTGGCTAACCACCCGCTGTCTTTCCCGAAAATTAAATATTTCATGTCTTTTGATTATTTATTCAGTATATCCAATACTATCAAACTCCTAAAAAAAATTCAACAGAAAAACATATTAGAAAACCTATCAATTAAATAGTCAATAATTTTATCCTGAAAATGGCGAGAGCCGAAGATCTCTTCGGCTCAAACCAAAATATTAAAGAGCTCCAAATTACGTTTATTAATTGATATTTTGAGGAATCTCCGTCTCAGGCCTGATTTGGATATTGGTGGCAGTAACACTCCCATCAGAATTGGTTATACCGTTAATCATGATTGTTTTGCCGGTTTCCAAATCGCCAAAAGCTCCATCCGTGGACTTGGTGATACTGGTAGAATTGGAAAAAAATACAATCTTTGATCCGCCATCAAGTAATTTAACAGTTATGCTCGCATCGTCTTTGGAAATAATTTCCCCCAAAACAAAATCATTTCCGCGATTATTGCCCCCCATCCCACGAAAACCACCAACAGTTCCGGTTTGTTGCATTCTTTGTTGTCTTTCCTCTGGAGAAAGATTTTGGAAATCCGCCCGCGAAAGACTATTTGAACCCCTGCTTTGGCCGTATTTCATGCCCGCAAAAAATGCTCCTCCCCCGACGATTAAAACCGTTAAAATAAGTATCGGTAATATCTTTTTCATAAATTATGTTATTGAATTAATTATTATTTATTCGTAACGTAACGCTTCGATAGGATTTAATTTCGCGGCGCGACGCGCAGGATAATAACCGAAAATAATGCCGATAGCCGCTGAAACGCCAAATGCCAAAAGAACCGAAAACAAAGAAATGCTCGTATTGATGTTACCAAATTTAGAAATCGCCAAAGAAAAAATCCATCCGACAAAAACTCCGATAACTCCGCCGACAAAGGTTAACATCACCGCCTCAGTCAAAAATTGCGTACTGATATCTTTTTTCTTTGCACCAATCGCTTTACGCAAACCAACTTCTCTGGTTCTTTCGGTAACCGTGGTAAGCATCATATTCATAATACCGATTCCACCCACAACCAGAGAAATCCCCGCAATCGAACCGAGTAAAATTGACAAAGTATTAGTAATTGAGGAGGCGCTGGAAATAATATCGGCCTGATTCATAATGCTAAAATCGGCAAGCTGAGGATCGGAAATTTTATGACGGCTCAATAATAACGAACTGATTTGTTCCTGAACCATAGCCATAGAATTTTGGTCAATTACCTGGACATTAATTGTCGATACGCGGTCGCTCCCCGCCAAAAAACGCTGGGCAGTAGAAAGCGGAACAAATATTCTGTCATCCTGACTTCCAAAGCCCGTTCCTCCTTTCGATTTCGTCACTCCGATAATTTTAAATTCCATGCCTTTAATACGAACAGTCTGTCCTATAGGGTTTGAGTTTTCTCCAAAAAGATCATCTCTGGTTGTCGGCCCTAAAACTGCTACCTTGGATAAATTTTGCGCATTTTGTTGAGAGATAAACACACCCTGTTCAATTTCTATGTTTCTCACGCTTATGTAGACGTCGGTCGCACCGATTATTTGCGTATTGGTATTCGTTCCTTTCGCCGTAACCTGATAACGTCCGTCAAATTCAGAAGCAATGGCCTTTATTGATGCGATTTCCTGGCTGATTGCGTCCGCGTCTGAAGAGGTTAAAGTTTGCGCTGAACCGCGTCCGGTGCTTATCTGATTTCCTGCTCCACGCTGAAGCCCCGGCATAACCATAATTAAATTCGATCCCAGCGATTCTATGCTTGATTCGATAGTGCCTTTTGCTCCCTGGCCTATAGAAATCATTGCGATTACCGAACCAATTCCGATAACAATACCTAAAACCGTCAGAAATGAACGCGATTTGTTTGCGGCTAAAGCAGAATATGTTTCTTCAAATAAATCGGCGGTTTTCATAATAATCATTAATGTTTATTCTTTCCGTTTTTAATGTCCTCGATGATTTCTCCGTCGCGAAGACGAATAATACGATCCGTATGTTCCGCTACTTCGCGTTCATGGGTAATCAGTATAATCGTATGATGTTTTTCTTTGTTTAATTTCTCAAAAGTGTTAAGCACTATTTCGCCGGTTTTCGTATCTAAGTTTCCTGTCGGCTCGTCAGCAAGAATAAGTGAAGGATTATTAACCAAAGCTCTGGCAATTGCAACTCTTTGCATTTCACCTCCAGAAAGCTGATTGGAGAGATGATGAAAACGCGCCTCGCTTAAACCTGAATTTATCAAAGCGGTTCTGGCAATATTCTCCCGTTCATCTTTAGAGACATTCGAATACACCAATGGCAGCATAACATTGCGCAAGACGGTCGCGCGCGGAAGCAGATTAAATGACTGAAAAACAAAACCGATTTTATTTTTTCTGATATCAGCCAGTTCGTCTTCGGAAAGTTCGGATACATCTTTCCCATCAAAAAAATATTCTCCTTCTGTTGGAATATCAAGCGCGCCAAGAATATGCATTAAGGTTGATTTTCCCGAGCCCGACGGTCCCATGATCGCCACAAACTCTCCATCTTCTATGGTGAACGAAACATTTTTCAAGGCATCGGTTTCAACTGTCTCGCTTTTATATGTTTTTGTGATGTTTTTACATTCAATCATAATTTAATGAATTTCGTGTTTTTTAATCACGAAAAGCCCCGCCACCTATGCCTTGCATTCTAAAATTATTATTCTGTTGCGTAGAAGTGGCAGTAGTACTGGTGATTGTCTGCGTTACAACAACATCGCCTTCATTTACTCCGCTTAAAATTTCAGTCATTGTATCATTAGACGCGCCAACTTCCACGTTTTGCGCAATTGGAACCTGCGCAGCAGATAAGCCGGAAACATTTGCCGTACTTGGAGAATTTGCTGTTTTGTCCATTAATTGCACGTAAGAAGAACTATTGTTTATTTTTACCGCCGAACTCGGCACCAGTAAAACATTTTGTTTCGCGTTGATAATAATTGACGTGGAAACAGTCATTCCTGGTTTTACCCGTTCGTCCTGAGTGTCAAAACCGATTTTGATATTATAATTTACAACGCCCTGACTAACCGTTCCCAGTGTATCAACTTCCAAAACTTCTCCACTAATACTTAAGTCTTCTATCGCATCAAATGTAAGTGTAACTTTTTGTCCGGCTTTAACCTTTGCAGCATCCACCTCGTTAAGGGAAATCTCTGCGATTTGCTGTTTGGTAATTAGGGTAGAAATCAACGTAGAAGAACCGATTGTATCTCCTTTTTCCACTCCGATATTGGTAACAATTCCGCCAAACGGCGCGCGGACATAATAATCGGTAAATTTTTCTTTAGCATTAAGAAAATTCTCCTCGGCCTGGTCTACCTGAATTTTCTGGTCAGCGATATCAAAGCCGGTTCCAACAATGCTCTCTTCGTTGCTGCGAATGGTATTTTTTATCGAAAGCAAATTTAAAAGATAATTATTGGTCTTACCTGTATAGCTGTTAAGGCTGGACAAATGCGTATCGGGAAGCGATTGTATTTTAAGCCCCCTGCGCGTTATTTCGTCGTGGTAAAATTGAATCAAATTATTCGCGCTTTTTATTGCCTCAGCAATATCTTTCACGGTTTCGTAAGTTTGGTCAATTAAAACATTAATCGTTTCAGGTTTAGAAAACCTGCTTGCTGATTTATAATCCTGAAAATTATTATCATAGGCAACTCTGGCAGCCCGATATTTATCATAAGTATCTTTTTCGTACAAAGAAACCTTTGCTTCATTATAATTTCGTACAGCATCGGCATAATAAGCAATATTCTGGCGATTTGTTTCGAAATCATAAGAAAAAAGCATATCGTCGATTCCCGCCACGATGTCCGGAAGTTCCAGAAAAATATTCGCAACCGTATTAAATCCGTCTTCATACGCCTTTTCAATATCATCTTCCGCTTTTTCCCTTACTCCGCGTATTGTTCCGTCATCAGTAGTTATTCCCTCCATTTTTTCCAGATTAAGTTTTTCTTTCTGCAGCGCTATTTCCGCATCGCGCACCGACTTTTGTGCGTCCTGAGAATCTATTTGCGCCAACAGGGTCCCCGTTTTCACCTCCTGGCCGTTTTTTACGCCGACATAAATCACGTCTCCGGAAACCTTAGATTTTACGTCTACCTGGTTCAGCGCTGAAACCTGGCCGCTACCCGAAACAGAAACAATAAGCGTTCCTTTTTCGACTGCCGCAGTCGCGTAACTGATAGCGGATGCAGTCTTGAAAATTACCTTATATCCGAAATATCCTCCGACAATAACTATTATAATAATTATGCTGCCGATAAACTTATGCCTGAAAAATAATTTCGGTATTTTTTTTAATGCTTGCAATATTTTTTTAATCATATTTTTGCAATACTTGATAAAAATCAAATTAAATATTCATCATCGGGCCCATCATTATATTTCCGTCAAAGACCCTTATCAGTCTTGCTTCAATTTGCCCCTGATTATTAGGAGAACCAATAACAACGACCTGTTCACCGATTTTCAAATCAGTTTTTGTTATTGTCCGCCTGCCAATGGTTATGGTTGTATCCTTGCCGAAAATAACCACTTTTTCCACATTATCCCGTCCTTTGATTACAAAATCCGCATCTCCGATTTGTATAATCTCTCCAAAGACCCCATGCCCCTCGATAAATTCATTATTCGGAGACGGCATCTTTTCATTAAACATAAAACCATTACTGGGACCGCCGAAATTACGATGGTAATTCTCTGCCCAGCGATAAGAAAAATTGGCTTTCATTCCGCCGACAAACAGGCCTGCGCCGAACACGCAAACGGAATACACAAAGATAACAATTCCGATAATGATCCATTTAAGCAAGTCTCTGTGCGATTTTTTGTCTTGTTTGTTTTCATCCATATTTTTATAAAGATAATTAATTTTTATGCGAAATTATTTATTAAATAACTCAATAATAATTTTTTCTTGTAGAGAAAAAGCCTGACGGTAAATACCGCTATAGCGAGGCTTATGCCGAAAGAAATCAGCTCCAAGACAGGCAAAGATTCCAGAATCGCCAATGCAAAATCTTTCCAGAGCTTTATCGATATATTGAAATTGCTGAAAGCAGTGAAAATAAAGTAAGAAATTCCTGAATTTTTCATTTGCATCACAAGAACCGTTCCCGAAAGCGGAATAGCGACAATCGAAACAATCAAAAGCACAAAAAAAGCGAATAATAATCTCCTTGATTTGCGCATTTCCTGTTCTTTTCTGATTGCCGATATTATACGTTCAAAAAGCCCGAATGGCGGTTTATACACATTCATACTAATTAATACGAAAAAAGGACGCATTTTGGTGCGTCCTGCCTATTTTATAAATTGAATTTTAATTCTCGGAAATACTTTTCCTCAGCTCCAAGATTGCCCGCCTGCAACGGCTTTTTACGGTGTTTATCGATTCCCCTGTTTTTTTCGATATTTCCCGGAAATTAAGGTTGTTGTAGTAATAAGAAGATAAAACTGTCTGATATTGCGGTATTAGTCTCCTTGTTGTCGAAGATAATAATTGGACGATGTCGATTTGTTCCAAATTTTTGTCGTTTTCACCAGGCTCTTTGATGGTTTCCAAATAGAGCAATGCTTTCTTTTTACGCAAAGAATCAATGCAGGTATTTTTGGCAATGGAAAAAATCCAGTTCCTGAATTCTTTTCGGTTGTCGAATTTTTTCAGGCTGCGCCAGGCTTTCATAAATGTTTCTTGAGCAATGTCTTCCGCTTCCTGCACATTCCCTACCCGCTTATAGGTAAAACCGTAAATCTGTCCGAGGTATTTTTTAATCAAAATTTCAAGCGATTTTTCATCGCCCCCCAGATACTCCGCAACCAGTTGTTTATCCATTTTTTCCATCATATATTATTACTCATTCAACTTACGCAATATTACATTTATTTATTATACACAAAAACTGACTACCTCGGTTGAGAACCCAATATTTGAAGGTAAATTCGGCTCTTTCCCGGGATTATCCCTGACGCATCTCGGTCGGGGTCTTATATTGTTATTTTAGCACGGAATGAGACAAATGAGACAGTGGTTGGAGCTGTTGTCTTGTGTCTCATTTTATTTCTTCAATACCATGTTTTTTGTCTTTTCACCCAATTTTTTCATGTTTTCCCGCTCTTCTTTAAACGATTCTAGGCCAGTAGATTTTCTACGTTTTTCCAGATTTTTAATGTCCTCTATTGGCCATGGCACCGAATTCAGTTTTTTATCCCGATGGTACTGCGTTCCGTAAATTTGCTTTTTTCCGCTATTTACCAATACTCTATCCGTCAAATGTGCCATGTATTTGGGTTGAAAATCGCAATTTTTCAAACATTCTTTTTGTAACTCCAAATCGAAATCCTGATGCTGGACTAAAATATAAAATGAATCCATTGCCTGTTTCCCGATTAATTTTTGTGTTGGATAACCAAAATCATTGATTATCTTTTTAATTCTGGGATTATTCACTCCATCAATCGTGTAAACGAGATAATTCGGTATCCCTTTAACCAATTCAGGTTTTTCAAACCTCAAGCTCCTCGCGCCCTGGTCAACCTTTGCCAATTCGATTATATATTTGGCTAATTTATTATTTTTCATATAACCCTATTTTACAAAATTAAACGAAAATTGTAAAATAAAGACATGAAATTAAAATTTTTAATCGATAAAGAATATATTTTCTTACATGCTTTCAACCGAGGGCAACGCGAAGAACCATTTAAAGGATGGGGTAATTTTACGATGAAAATATGGGATAAGCACCCGCAAGAATGTTATCTTTTGGCTGGGTTTTCCGAATGGCCACTTATTAAACGAGATAACCTTAAAAATTTATCCATCAAAGCCCAAAAGCTTTTAAATCAATGGCTTAAAGCTCCCCAGGTAAAAAGATTGATCAGGGAAACGGGAAAATATCAAGACTGGGTTGAAAAAGAATGGAAGAAAGTCGGCGACACGGCCTTAAACGAGTTGCAAAAAATTACAAAAATTCCTTTGCCTCAAAAAACTATATCCGTATACATCACACATCCAAAACTCAGAAATGGGGTGACGTTGAACCAAAAAACCATTGTTTGGGGACATCCCGAAGATTGGAAAAATTATTCTGTGGTCTATATCTGCCACGAAATCATGCACACAATTTTTTGGGAAAATAAGTCAAAAAACTCACATGCAATAATCGAACTGGTGACTGATAATGAACTCCGAATCAGATTGAATAAAAAAGGTAAATATTTTAAAGAAAAAAAATTCGGTATCGGCCACGAACATCTTAGAAAAATTGAACAAAAAATCCTTCCCAGATGGAAAGATTATCTCAAAAACAAAGGAAAGAAAAATATATTTGAGCTAGAAAGAAAATTAAGAAAGATTGTAAAATAAGGTCCTAAAAAGAAAAACGGCCATCAAGATGATGGCCGTTTTTAGAACACCTTAGCTTTTTAGTGGCTTAATCAACCGTAAAATCTTTCGGAGCCAACATGGTTGTATAAATCGAATCGGGGTTCAAATATTTATCAACGGCTTTTCCTATGTCGTCTATAGTTACTTCTTCAATTTCTTTTTTAATTTCTTCAAATCCTCGAGGTCTACCCAAGAAGAGAATATCGTTTGTGGCTGAATAAATAACATCTTGAGTATTTTCACAGCTTAACATAAGCTTTCCAAGTTTTAAGTTTTTTACCTTATTTAAAAGAACTTCATCAGATTTAGATTTTTCAATAACTTCGAGCGTTGCGGAAATTGCCTCCTTGTATCTCTTGGGATCTGTTCCGATATAAATATTAAAACTTCCGACATCGCTTGCCTTATAAACATTTGCGCCGACCGAATAGCAAAGCCCTCGCTTATCTCTTATCTCGTGAAAAAGAGGGAAAGATTTGCCCCCGGAAATCATATCTCTGAAAAATTCCAGATAAAGCGAGGTCTTGTCTCCTCCCCCGCCAATCAATGCATCGAGTGAAATGTGTAATTGATCTAATTCTTTTCTCTCTATGAACTGCTTGGTTGGTCGTATTGCTACTTTCTCGTTTTTTCTTTTATTTAAACTTGTTTCTGCTTTTTCTGTAAAATACTTATTAAACAACTTCAATGCCTCGTCTTCTATTATATTGCCAACAACGATAAAAACATAATTCGATGGATTATAATATCTTTTTTTGAATTTCAGAAAATCATTTTTTGTAAAATCCAAAACAGATTTCTCTATTCCCAAAGTATCTCTGGCAGCAGGATGATTGTTATAAATAAATTGCCGACTTGTTTTCAAAAGAAATCCCCGCGGGTCATCGTTTTTTCTCTTAATTTCTTGAATGATATTTTTCATCTCAATCGGAATTTTCTCTTCAGGAAAAATAGATTTTTCAATTTGTTCGCTTATGACGCGCACGGCTCTTTCAGTATAGTCAACAGGAATCCTTGTAAAATAAAAAGTTCTTTCGCTGCCGGTCATTGCGCTTACGCTTCCTCCAATTTCTTCCACGTACTCGGCAAGTTTCATGCTATCTGGAAAACTTACAGTTCCTTGAAAATGCATATGCTCTAGGGCATGGGCAATGCCTGCCTCTTTCGGCCAAATTTCATCTCTGGCTCCACACCTAACAAGCACACCTGCTGTGACACTACTATAAGAAGATGAAGAAAGCGTCCACAATGAAGCCCCTGATTTAGTTTTTGCCTCCGAAATATTAAGTTTCATAAGTTTGTATTATTTTTTTAATTTTATTTTTATGTATGTTTACATTTTAACTTAATTATGGGATTTCGTAAATGGTGTTAAAAAGAGGCGCGTTATACGATTATATAACGCGCCTTTTGTGACCCATCAATCTTGATCGTTGCAGGTGCAATCATCTCCGCACCCGACTTCGGCGTTATCTCCGCAGGGACACTGTGCGGAAGCGCTGGATAATTCTTCCAGCTGCGCGTCGACAATCCGAATGTCGTCCATGCCGACCTCCTTTCAGGTCAGATTTTTAAAAATCATCATCTCCTTTTTTAAAATCAGTCAATTGTCATTATTACAGAAATCACCAGGACACGGATCATCCTCGACATCATTTGTACATGTGGTCTTCACAGGAAAACTGGATAATTCCTCCAGCTCGGCGTCAACAATACGAATGTCGTCCATGCCGACCTCCTTTTTTAAAAGAACTAATCAGCTTTCATAGCCATCTGTTTTATAAGTAATGGCGTTATGCTTTTAATAAATTCGCAGTGGCTTGGGTCGGGCACAAAGATATCGCCTGTTGCCGACCAAGCCTTATGCGGGCAACCACCTCGACAGAAATATCTCGCAAAACAATTTTGGCAGAATATCATATTATCTGGAGTCCTGCTTGCAAGAAAATCGAGTTTTTGTTCGTCGATACGAAAATCTGATTGACAGTCTCCGATGCAAAAGATATTCCATTCTTTATTTTTTTTATCTACAACTTCGCTACAAGCAGTAAGATCACCCTCGTGATTTACGATAATCGCCTTACCACAAATAGCGGCACAATAAGAAGCACTACTGGGGTGTAAAAGATGGCCTAATTCTGATATCTTTATGTGTTTTTTTCTTTCTCTGGCCCATTTCAAGACCTTAATTACGGTTTCTACCCATTTCTCAACGGGAACCTGTTTTAAGACACCACTTTCTACTAATTCCGTTGCTCGTCCTAAATTGTAAAGACATTCGAAGTGTAGATTTTTTGCCCCAAAAGCATAAAAATAATTTAGGATATCGTCGATTTTGTCAATCGTGTCTTTAGTTAGGGTAGATCTAATTGAAAGAGGTTTACCGGACTTCTCCAGCCATATACGCATCGATTTCTCGACAAATGGTGAAGAAGGTCTACCATCCCTTAATGGCCGCAGAAGATTTTGGATTTCCGGGGGACCATCAACGGAAAAAGTAATTGCTACGCCCTTATCGATTAACCATTCCAGAAAATACGAGGAAACGACACCCGAAGTTGTTAACACCCATTGGATTTGTTTTCCGTACTTCTCAATTATATATTTAATCGTGCCAATATTTAAGGTTGGTTCTCCTCCGCCAAACAATGCAACTCTCGGCTTTACCGGATTTCTAGCTAAATATAACGAAATAGCTCGATCCGCTATTTCTTTACTCATTAACTCTCGAGTAATGCCAGCGTTAGCATAGCAATAACAGCATTTCAAAGGACATCCTCTTCCTAATAAAAGCATGATACTTAGAAATCTTCGATTGTCTGGGATTGTAATTGCTTTTGCGAGCGGCGAAAAAAAACCATTTTCTTTTAATTTCTGGTAAGCTGTGTCATTCCAGTTTTTAACCCAGGAAACCTTTTTTTGGTTTTGACTATAAACAAAAGTTCCATCCTCATCTTGAAAGATAATAGAATCCTCTATAAGTGTCGGGTTTTTGGTTATTTCCATCTTGATCTCCTTGTTCAGAATTTATCTATATCAATCTTTGCTGAAATACAGCAAATTCAATTGTAAAGAACTCAAAAGATCTATATTCAACCTCCTTGGTTTATTTAATTGTATTTTATAACGAATTAGGAGCCGTGTCAATGGCATTGGCCAAAATTACAAAAACACCCTATGGGTGTTTTTGTCGAATAGCAATCGATTGACAAAACCGGAGAACTGCTCTTTTAACGCGTCTCGATCGCACTAGAGCGGTACCCGTCTCGGTCGGCTGACTACCTCGGTTGAGAACCCAATCCTTGAAGGCAAATTAGGCTCTTTTACGGGATTATCCCTGACGCGTCTCGGTCGAGGTCTTATATTATATTTTAGCACAAATGAGACAAATGAGACACTGCTTGAGGCTATTGTCTCGTGTCTTATTTATTGGTCTATTTTCTGAGGACCGAGTAATTTACAAAAAACATGCAAGACGATACCTGTTGCGATTCCGAGTATTATTCCTCCGGCAATGTCGTACGGATAGTGCACTCCGCCAGCAATCCTTGCGAAACCAATCAAAAGTCCGGAAATATACAAAAAGTACGAAAGTTTTTTGTTGAAAAAATACGTGGCGGTCGCGAGTGCGAATATAAAAATGGTGTGACCGGACGGAAATGAATATGCGGTGTCGTTGATAAGGTGCGGAAGCGAAAAGGTCAGAAACGGTCGTGGACGATGTATAAACAAACGTATAATCTGGGCGACAACGAATCTTGCGACGAATGCCGAAAAAAGTGCGAAGATATATAATTTAAGTTGCCGTAAGCTGCCTTTGCTTTTTTTGTACAGAGCAAAAACAAAGGCAAAAAGAACGACGTAGAGAAAATAATCTCCGAAGAATTTAATCAAAAAATCTACAACCCGAGAATGATAGGAGAAATTATAGAATATGAAGAAAATTGAGCGGTCGATTGAAACCATATATTTAAGTATTCTACTTTTCGATCCAGTGAAAGAGTGCGTAGATAACGAAAAACATCATGACAACGAAAACAACAAACGTAAAAAACGCCGTTTCCATGGCTATTTTTTTTGGTTCTTTTTTGGTCGGGTAATGACGCATCCACTCATTGTAAGTGATAAGATATGCCATAACCGCGGCAATCAATGCAAAAGGAATAAAAATTAAATAAATGCCCATAATCTGTAATTAGATGGTTTTTTTGTTTCGCAATCCATAAAGCAGTATTGCCGATCCAAAACTTAAAACTGCGGCATACAAGAAACCGATGGATGGCGCTAAAGCCGACCAAAGAAAACCAACCATAAAACTGGAAACAAAATCACCGATGCCGTCAACGGTTTGCAAAACGCCATAGCCGGTTCCCCGAAGATTGGAAGGCAATAAATCGGCGGCATACGCTTTTTCAAGCGCCGTATAGCTTGCCGCGCTTATCCCCGATAAAATAAAGACGACAACAAAGAACCAGAGAGTCGGGATCGGATATGCCAGACCGAGCGACAGAATGCCAAAAATAAAAAATCCGAAGAAAGCGAGCAACGTTTTTCTGCCGAATATATCGCTGAGGTGACCGACAAGATAATCGGCAATGGCTTGAACGGTATTGCGCAGGACATAGAGCAAAACGGTAAGACTGCCAGCCAGAATAAGGCCGGTCGTCGGAGTCAGCACTTCCTGCATACGAAGAAGCAAAAGCGTACGGTTAAAATTACCAATGCCGAATAAAAACATGACGAAAATAAACAAACGAAATTCTTTAGGCAATGCGGCAATATCCTTCCAAAAACCCATTGATCGTATTCCGCCGTCTTCTTTTGGTTTTTCTTTGGTAAGCAATACAACGACAAGCACCGCCAAAATACCGGGAATAAAGGAGCAAAGGAAAATAGAACGTATACCGACATGCGTAAGCGCGAAAAATACAAAAAGTGGTCCGGCAATCGCGCCAAGCGTATCCATGGCGCGGTGGAATCCGAAAGCCCTGCCATAATACTTGGGCGAAACGGAGTCGGCGATAAGAGCATCGCGTGGCGGTTCCCTTAATCCTCTCCCCATCCAGGCAAGCGTTCTGTACCATAACACTCCCAACCAACCAGTCGCGAACCCCGTAAGACCGGCAAAAAGCCCGGTAGCCGCATAACCGATCGTTATAAGTCCTTTTCGTTTTTTTATCCTGTCGCTAATCCAGCCGGCGAATGTTTTAACAAAACTTGATGCCGCATCGGATAAGCCGCTGATAATGCCCAAGAGCTGCGGAGCCAGAGCGCTACCTACAAGATTCACCAGGAAAGCCGGCAAAACCGCCGTAGTCATTTCGTGACTCATGTCGCTGAAAAAACTTGTGAGTCCTGCCCCAAGAATATTTTTATTGAGCCAAGAAAAAATATTTCTCTCTTTTAATTTTGTTTCAGCCATAGATGAAAAAATAAACAGCCTCTACCCTTATCGGTAGAAGCTATTAGCTGGTTTACAGCAATCAAGCGAGCTTCATCGCTTTTTTATATCAATTATTCCCATACTTTATCTAGTTTGCCCTGTATTATTCTCCGTTGATTCTTGTCGGGTTTGACTGTGAAATTGTTTTATTTTATTAACCCTTAATTTTTGTTCCATTACCCGTTGTGTTTTGACAGAAACACCCAATTATTTCTTCCAAATCTTCCTTATCGATGGAATCACAAAAATTATCCAAACCACCAGAAACCACACCCAGCTTGTTTTAATCACCCAATTTGCGAACGCGGGCCACGCGGAAATCACAAATAAGACAAAAGCCATTATGGCAAGTTTAAGAGTGGCCATGTCAAAAGTATTCATATGCTTTAACGTGGTCCCAAACCATAGCCTTTTTTCTTGATTTTCTTGTTCCATAATTTTATTTTTATCTGATTAATGCTTATGCCTTTATTATAAGTCCCCGTTCTGCGAAGGTCAACACAAAAACCCGAGAAAAAATTTCGGGCTTTAATAACCATTTTACCAGGGTCGGCGACTGGACTGGGTTAGAACCTGTTTGGTGGTTATTCGATACAACAATCGATAACCTTTTTAATCAATTCCCCGAGTTTTCCCATAAACCCCTTCTTTTCTTTATCGTGTTTGTTTAAAGCGTTATCGTCAACTTTCTTAATGTCGTCGGTCTTTATCAATTTCATGTTTAATCCCCAAAAAAGCGAATAAAGATTATATGCTTTTTCGAAAAGATCATAAGCTTCGTCTTTCTTGCCCATTCCCAACTGTTTTGTCCCAACCTCCATTAATCGCATTGAAGCGGCAAGCAAGTGTTTGGAAATGCACCAAACTTCTCCCTCGTATTCTTTAATGATTTTCTTGAGCAGTTCCTTGCGCATTGAACGCGCCTCATTCAATAAGTCGTAATATTCGGTTTTCCCCGTTTTGGCTCCCGTAAAAAAGAAATGTTCCTCGATACTCACTAGATTCATTATGGCAATACTTAAATCTTGGTCGGAAGACAAGTCCATCTTATCCTGTTTTTTCATCTCGTCCACCTTTTGGATGAATTCGTTAATATTTTTTATCGGATTTCGATCGTTGTTTGTGTTTTTCATATGATTATTTGGTTAAAAAATAATAAATTATGCTTAAAATTATTAAGGGTAAAATAGGCATA
>Ga0315276_10000987_pt1 | contig 25194 bp, 25 predicted proteins | sample YL17G05_0_MG_FD_204542 | JGI IMG/M metagenome (GOLD analysis project Ga0315276, IMG submission 204542) | Sediment microbial communities from Yellowstone Lake, YNP, Wyoming, USA - YL17G05_0 | ecosystem: Environmental > Aquatic > Freshwater > Lake > Sediment | place: USA: Wyoming | collected... | reverse complement strand
ATCTCGACCGACTACGTCTTCGACGGCACCGCCACGAGCCCCTACCGCGAGTCCGACGCCGCAAGCCCGCAGTCGGTATATGGAGCCTCGAAGTGGGCGGGGGAGCAGGCGGTGCGCGAGGTCCACGCGCGCCACTTGATCGTGCGCACCTCGTGGCTGTTCGGCCCGGGCGGGAGCAACTTCGTGGACACGATCCTGGCGCGGGCGCGCGCGGGGGAACGGTTGCGGGTGGTGGACGACCAGCGCGGCTCGCCCACCTTCACGCGGGACCTGGCGCAGGGGCTGCTGCGGCTCGTGGCCGCCGGAGCGTCCGGGACCTACCATTGCACCAACTCGGGTGACTGCACCTGGTACGATCTGGCGGCTCACGCGGTCGCGCGCGCGGGCCTCCGCGTGCCGCTCGAGCGCACCGACACGGCGTCGTTCCCGCGCCCGGCGAAGCGGCCAGCCTATTCGGTGCTCGGGAACACGTCCTTCGAGCAAGTGACCGGCTGGCGCATGCCGGCGTGGCCGGATGCCGTGGAGCGGCACCTGGCGGCCGCGGCCGGCGGAACCGGGAGGAATCCGTGAGACGGAAGGTGGCGGCGATGCGCAGGAAACGGACGCCCCGGACCGGCTGGCTGGAGCGCGACGCGCGCGGCGGGCTGCGCGCGGCGGGCCGTTCGCTGGCGCGGCTGGAGCGCCACGCCACGCGCGCGGTGGCCGAGGCGGCCGAAGCGGTCGTGGCCTCGCTGGAGTCCGGCGGCACGATCTACTTCTGCGGCAACGGCGGCAGCGCGGCGGACGCCCAGCACCTTGCCGCGGAGCTGTCGGGCCGTTACCTGGCCGAGCGGCCGGCGCTCGCGGCGATGTCGCTCACCACGAACAGCTCGGCGCTCACCGCCATCGGCAACGACTTCGGTTTCGAGCGGGTGTTCGCTCGCCAGCTCGAGGGCCTGGGGGTCGCGGGGGACGTGCTGGTCGCCATCAGCACGAGCGGCGGGTCACCGAACGTGGTGGCCGCGATCGAGGTGGCACACCAGCGGGGCATGACTGTCATCGGGATGACGGGGCTCAAGGGCCGGGACTTCGCCGCCCTGTGCGATCTCGCGCTGATCACCCCGAGCGACTGCACTCCGCGCGTGCAGGAAGGGCACATCGCCATGGGCCACGTGTTGTGCGGGCTGGTCGAGGGCGCGCTGTTCCCGGCACGAAAGAAGGCGGCCCGCCGGTGATCGGAGCCCTCATCAAGGAATTGCGGCCGCGGCAGTGGACCAAGAACCTGCTGTTGTTCGCCGGCGTGCTCTTCTCGCAGCAGGCCGGCCGCCCCGAGCTGCTGCTGCGGGCCGCGGCGGGATTCCTCACCTTCTCGCTGCTGGCGGGCATGGTCTACCTGCTCAACGACCTGCGGGATATCGAGCAGGACCGGCTTCACCCGAAGAAGCGCGAGCGCCCGATCGCCTCGGGCCGCCTGCCGGCCCCGGCGGCGTGGGCGGCGGTGGTCGTGCTGCTGTTCGTCGTCGGAACGCTCTCGGCCTGGCTCGGGCCCCTGTTCTCGGTCGTGGCAGCGGCCTACCTGGTCATGAACTTCGCCTACAGCTACGGTCTGCGGGACCAGATCCTGCTCGACGTGTTCTTCATCGCCCTGGGCTTCGTGCTGCGGGCCATCGCCGGGGTCGAGCTGCTGCGCCCGCTCTCGCCTGAGACCGTGCTGTCGCCCTGGTTGCTGGTGTGCACCTTCTTTGGGGCGCTGTTCCTGGCGCTGGCCAAGCGCCGCCGTGAGCTGGCGAACGCGGGCGGGGAGGCCGGGCGGCGCCGGACGGTCCTCCGGCACTACACCCCCGCGCTGCTCGACGGGCTGCTGATCGTATCGGCGGCCTCCAGCATCATGAGCTACGCGCTCTACACCATCTGGCCCGCCACGGTGGCCAAGTTCAACACCGAGTCCCTGCTCTTCACCGTGCCGTTCGTGACCTACGGCGTCTTCCGCTACTTCTACCTGGTGTGGACCTCCGAGAGCACCGAGGATCCCGCGCAGGTGCTGCTTACCGACCGGCCACTCATCATCTGCGTGCTCCTCTACCTGGTGACGGTCGTCCTCATCCTCTACACCCGCGGATGAGCCTGCCGCGCCGGGTCAGGATCGAGGCGCGTGCCAAGCTCAATCTCGGGCTGGCGGTCGGACCCCGGCGTCCCGACGGCTTCCACGAACTGGCGACCATCTTCCAGTCGGTGACCCTTTCGGACACGCTCGTGGCCGAGCGGCGCGCGCGCGGCTTCAGCCTCGAGGTGCGCCACGAGGAGGCGGCTGCCCGCGGCACGCTCTCCCCGCGCGCGCGGGGGGTGGTGCCCGCGGGCCGTCGAAACCTGGCGCTGCGAGCCGCGCACCTGGCCGTTCGGTACGCCGGGATCCAAGGAGGTGTTCATTTTCGCTTGACCAAGAGGATTCCCGCGCAGGCAGGACTCGGCGGTGGCAGCGCCGACGCGGCCGCGGCGCTGGTCGCGGTCTTCGCGCTCTACGGAGTGCGCGTCCCGCTGGCTGACAGGCTGGCCCTTGGGGCGCAACTTGGCTCGGATGTTCCCTTTGCACTCCTCGGGGGGGCGGCCCTGGGGTTGGGACGGGGCGAGCAGCTCACGCGCTTGAATCGGAGGCGGTCTTTCCGGGCGGTGATCGCGGTGCCGCGCTGGCGGGTGCCGACCGTGGAGGCCTTCCGGCGCCTCGACCGGTCGAAAAATGGCTTGACACAGTGGAATGGCAGACTAATATTCGGCAAAGTTGCTGAAGACATGGGTCTGTGGCCGTACCGAGCTCTGCATCTGGGTAATTCGTTCGAGAGGGTGCTCGGGACGAGGTTGTCGGATTTCGTCGGTCTTTGCGCGAGGTTGCGCGCGGCGGGGGTCCGGGAACCTCACATGACCGGCAGCGGGTCGGCAGTGTTCGGTCTGTTGGGGCCTCGCGTTCTTGTGCGATGGCTTATCGACCGCTTCAGGGGGAGCGAGGCGCTGTACGTGGTCCGCTCCGCCCGAAGTGGACTCGGGATCAGGAGGCTATCCTAGCCTGCCGCGTGGCAGGGACGTTGGGTGGGACTCGACAGGAGTTGAGTTCTCGAACGGTCGGACGGTGACAAGCAAGCAGTCGGCGCTCCCCTATGGAAGGGTCAAGGGCGACACGATGATCGAGATCACCGAGGTACGGGTTTCGCTGCGAGACGACGACAAGCTGAAGGCCTTCGTCAGCATCACCCTGAACGACTCGTTCGTCATCCGGGGCCTGAAGGTCATCAAGGGCAACACCGGCGTGTTCGTGGCCATGCCGAGTCGCAAGCGGCCCGACGGCCAGCACCAGGACCTGGCCCACCCGATCAATGACGTGACGCGCAAGTACCTGACCGAAATGGTGATGGCGGAGTACGAGCGCGAGCTGAGGCATCCCTCATTGGTCCTCAAGGCCCGGGTCGAGTCCGAGCCGCAGCTCTACTGATCCCCAGCGCGGGCACCCTCGACGCCCGCGTCTTTCGCCGGGTCCGCTATCCCGGCGGACCGTCCCTGTCCTGCGTGTTTGACTCGAGCCAATCCCCCCGCTAGTCTTCCTGCGCCTATCCTCTGGCAGTGACTCTCTGGGCCAGTAGCCATCCACCCCGACTTCGCGTTTGCGAGGGACGGACCGCGACGGAAATCCCGTTCTGTTGGTGGGGCGTGGCCAAGCGGTAAGGCACGAGACTTTGGCTCTCGCATACGGAGGTTCGAATCCTCCCGCCCCAGCCAGCCGATGGCAGGGCATCTGCTGCGTTGCCTCGGTCGGCGCGTGCTCGACGTATCTTCCGGATACGTCTGCGCGCGCGGCTCGGTCGGCGCCTTGCGTCTGCCCCGCCCTCGGCTGGCTGTTCGGGGCGGAACTTTGGCCTTCGTTCCGCCTGGTCGTTCACGTCCTGATTCCACCTGTTCTCTCCGCGGTCCGGTGAGGCCGCGGGCGCTTCGATCTCTTAGCCGGGAGTAGAGCGACTTGGATCCCTGTCGGATCTTTTCGGGGAATGCCAGCCATGGACTGGCGCGGGCCATCTGCGAAAAGCTGAACGTGCCGCTCGGGGACGCGACGGTGTCGCGCTTCGAAGACGGGGAGGTGTCGGTCAAGTTCAACGAGAGCATCCGCGGCGGCGACGTCTTCATCGTCCAGGCCACGGCGCCGCCTGCGGACAACCTGATGGAACTGCTGGTCATGCTTGACGCGGCCAAGCGCGCCTCGGCGCGCCGGGTGACGGCGGTGCTCCCGTACTTCGGTTACGCCCGACAGGACCGCAAGGACCAGCCGCGCGCGCCGATCTCGGCCAAGCTGACGGCCAATCTCATCGTGGTGGCGGGGGCTGACCGGGCGCTGACGATGGATCTGCACAGCGCGCAGATCCAGGGCTTCTTCGACATCCCGTTCGACCACCTGTACGCGGCGCCGGTGCTCATCGACTACTTCGTCCAGAAGAAGATCTCCAACCCCATGGTGGTGGCGCCGGACATCGGCAGCGTGAAGATGGCGCGCGCCTACGCCAAGCGCCTCGGGGCCGAGTTGGGTCTGGTGGACAAGCGCCGCCCGAAGCCGGACGCGGTCGAGGTCATGAACATCATCGGCGAAGTCGAGGGACACAACGTGGTGCTCTTCGACGATCTGGTGACCACGGCGCGCACGCTGTGCCAGGCGGCCGAAGTCGTCCGCCGCAACGGCGCGAAGGACGTCTACGCGGGCGTGACCCACGGCGTCTTCGCCCCGGGGGCGATGGAGCGCCTCGAGAGGTCATGCATCCGGGAACTGGTAGTCACTGATACCATCTGCCATCCCCCGGGCTCGATCGCCGCCAAGGTGCGAGAGCTCTCGGTGGCCGGACTGCTGGGGGAGGCGGTGGAGCGCATCCACGAGGAGCGCTCGCTCAGTTCGCTGTTCGTCTGAACGCGCGTCCGGGCCGCTGGGCGCCCGCTGCGGCGGGTCCAGGGTCGAGGAGCGATGGACGTGGGGCTCGCCCCGCTTGAAGGAGGAATCTGAATGCCTGTCATCCCACTCACCGGCACGCGCCGGGACGACATCGGCAAGGGTGGCGCCCGCAAGGCGCGGGCAGCCGGCCGGATCCCGGGCGTGCTCTACGGACACGGCGAGGAGCCGGTCGCTCTAAGCGTGTCTGCGCGCGAGTTCGAGCTGGCGGTCCGCAAGCAGGGCGGCAACCCCATCATGGGCCTGGGACTGGAGGGGCGTGAGCACACCGCCCTCATCCGTGCCGTGCAGTACGACCCGGTCTCCCACGACATCATCCACCTCGACTTCCTGCGCATCTCGCTTACCGAGATGATCGAGGTCGAGGTGGCCATCCACCTGATCGGCACGCCGGCGGGCGTGAAGGAGGGCGGCGGCATCCTCGAGCCCATCCTGCGCGAGCTGAAGGTCCGCTGTCTGCCGACCGCGATCCCGCCGTTCGTGGAGGTGGACGTCACGACGCTCAATATCGGCGACTCCGTGCACGTGAGCGCGATCTCGGTGCCCGGGGTGACCATCGTCACGGACGCCGAAGTCACGGTGGCGACGGTGGTGCCGCCGACGGTGCAGGTCGAAGAGAAGCCGGCCGAGGAGGCTGCAGAGGCCGCGGCGGCTGTGGCGGGTGCCACCCCGGCCGAGCCCGAGGTCATCGCCAAGGGCAAGCAGGAAGAGGGCGAGGTCGAAGAGGGCAGGGGCGGCAAGGAAGGCAAGGGCGGCAAGGAAAGCAAGGGCGGCAAGGAGAAGTAGCGGTCCGTGTCGCTGGTGCTCGGACTTGGGAATCCGGGTCCGCGCTATGCGCGTACCCGGCATAACGTGGGTTGGCGCGTGCTGGAGCGGTTGGTCGGGCGCTGGGGCGCCGTGCCGGCCGGGGAGCACGCCACCTGGCGAGCCTGGCGCGCCGAGCGGACGGGCGGGATCGTGGACCTGCTCCAGCCGCTCACGTATATGAATGCGAGCGGTGCGGCGCTCGAGGCGTGGCGGGAGTGTCACGCGTTCGACCTGGCCGTGATGCTGGTTGTCGTGGATGACGTCTACCTGCCGGTCGGCAGGCTGCGGCTGCGGACTTCGGGCTCCAGCGGTGGACACCGTGGGCTCGAGTCGCTCGAGCAGGTCGTGGGACCGCGTTTCGCGCGGCTGCGCATCGGAGTGGGCGCTGCAGGGGGCCAGGCCGGGCTGCGGGAGCACGTGCTGGACGAGTTCGACGTGGAAGAAGGGCCCGTGGTGGACGAAGCGCTCGAGCGCGCAGCGGACGCCGTGGAATGCTGGGTGGCCGAGGGCTCGCTCGCGGCCATGAACCGCTTCAATCGCAGGAACCGCAGGGAGGAACCCGAGTCGTGACCAAGTACGAAACCACATTCATCCTCGAACCGGGGCTCGACGAGAACCGGGTGAGCGAGGAGATCGAGCGCGTGTCGCAATGGGTCAGGGATCTGGGCGGTGAGGTGCTGGAAGTCCAGCGCTGGGGCAAGCGCCGGCTGGCCTACGAGATCAACAAGAAGCGCGACGGTATCTATACGCTGATCCTCCACCAGAGCCCGGGTCCGGTGGTGAAGGAGGTCGAGCGGCGCATGAGCCTCAACGAGTCGTACATGCGCGTGCTCTCGGTGCTCCACATCCCGCCCGAGTTGACGCGGGCGCAGGTGGACGGCGAGGCGTTGGCGGCGGTGGGCGGGGACGATCGGGACGACTAGGCTCTGTCTGAGAAGCCGGGGACGAGGCGGCGCAGGAGCGACGAGCGAGTCGTGTTCGCAGGATACGTCGCAGCGAGGAGCGACCAAGCCAGCGCAGTGATCGGGTCTTCAGACAGAGCCTGAAGGCGGTGGCGCCGGGTCTGGCGGGAGTCCCCGCGCGGGGGGGCCGCCGGACGCGGCTTGAGATCCGTGCTGATGACGTGCATTTCATGGAGCGGGCCCCGAACGCGGCGGAGCAGCCGGGGCCGGGGATCCCGCAACGGACAGATGAGGGCGGCAGGGTGCCGTTCTGATCGACGGAGGCAAGAGAGCGACACATGGCCAAGGAACGCGAAGGCAAGAGCGTCAAGAAGAAGTACTGCAAGCTGTGCCTCGAGAAGGTGAGCATGATCGACTACAAGGACGAGAAGCGGCTCGGCCGGTTCGTCACGGACCGGGGCAAGATCGTGCCGCAGCGCGTCTCGGGCGCGTGCGCCCGCCACCAGAAGCAACTCACGGTCGCGATCAAGCGGGCGCGGGTGCTCGCGCTGCTGCCGTTCACCAGTGACTTCTATCGCTGAGGCGCGCCGCGAGACGGGGCCGGAGTCCACCTCCGGCGGAGCCGTCGGCAAGCGCCCGACGTGGGTGCGCGCGGCCCTGCTCGCGGTGGTTCTCGGGGCCCTGGCGTTCCAGAGCCCGGCCCCGTGGTCCTGGCTGTGGATCGCCGTGCCCGCCGCCGTTGCGGTCGCGCTGCTCGTGTCGTGGCGCTTCGGCATCGCGGCCCTGGTGGTGGTGGGGGTGCTTGCGGCGGTACTCGCCGTGCTGGGCTCGGCGCAGGGACTCTGGGTCTGGTGGATCCCGGCGACGGCCCTGGTGGGGGCGTGGATGGGAGTGCGCGAGGAAGGTTCCGGCCCGAGCGCGGGACAGCGTGCCTGGATGCTGGCGCCGGCGCTGGCGCTGGCCGCGCTGCTGCCGTGGCTCGCCCACTATCGCGAACTGGTTGCGGCGGTCGAGCGCGAGTTGGCCGCGGGCGACACGCAACTGCTCGAGCTGTTGCGGCAGCTGGGCACGAGCGGCGACCGGTTGGGGGCGATGGAGAAGACCATGGCCGAGAATGCGGCGCTGCGGCGCACCGCGCTGCCGCTGGTCATCCCGACGGTGCTCTTCCTGTGGGCCGGCCTGCTGGTCACGGCGGGCCGCGCGCTGGCGGCACGCACGGCCCACGCGCTGCGCTGGCCGCGGCTGTCACGCGCGGGCCTGCGCGACTGGCGCCTGCCTGACGCCGCGCTGTGGGTCTTCCTGGCCGGGCTCGCCCTGCTGGTGGCTCAGTGGCCGGCCTGGGCGCCCACCGGCTGGACGCTGCTACTCAACGCCGGGTTGGGGTATTGTACGCAGGGGGTGGCGGTCGCGCAGTCGTATTTCCTGGCGCGGGGTGTCCCGCCTCCTGTCATCATCATGACCATGTTGTTCTTCTTCATGATTGCCATGCCGATGTTCGTCCTCTCCACGGCGGCGCTGGGGCTCAGCGACGTCTGGTTGGACTACCGCCGGCTCGATTCCGTCCCGGACGGGGATTCAAACGAGGGGGGTCGCTGATGGATGTCATTCTGCTCGAAGATCTGAAGGGCGTGGGTGCGAAGGGCGCCCTGGTCCACGTGAAGCCGGGCTACGCCCGCAACTACCTGTTGCCCCAGAGACTCGCCATCTCCGCCGGCGACAAGGCGGCCAACCTGTACCAGGAGCTCATGCGCCAGAAGCTGTTCAAGGAGGACAAGCTGGTCGCCCAGGCGCGCGAGCAGGCCTCGCGGATCGAGGGCGTCGAGGTCAACGTCCCGACGCAGGCCAACGAGGAGGACACGCTCTTCGGCTCGGTGACCAACGCCGATGTGGCCGAAGCGCTCGTCCGGGCGGGCCACAAGGTGGACAAGCATCAGATCGAGATCACCGAACACATCAAGCAACTCGGCCGCTACGATGTGTCGGTGCGTTTCTTCGGCGGGGTGAGCGCGACCGTGAAGGTCTGGGTGGTGCGCACATGAGCGCCGGGCCGAGGAGTACGCGTGCCGCCGCCGCGCTGGCGGTGATGCTGTCACTCGCCTTGGCCGGGGCGCTGGCGCCGGCGGGCGCCGTGAAGGCGCCAAAGCCTCCGAAGGGCGCGGTCCGGGCCCGGGCCGTCGCCGTGCCCGCCGACACGTCGCGGGTGCTGGCGCGCTTCGGCAGCCAGGTGATCACGGCCGAGGATTTCCGCCGCCGGATCGCGGATCTGCCCGAGGCGGCCCGCGGGAACTACGCGGGTCCAGCGGGGCGCCAGCGGCTGTTCGACTACATGGTGGAGGAGCGTGTCTGGCTCACCATCGCGCAGGAGAGCGGCGTGGCCGACCGGCCGGAGGTGATGCGGCAACTGGTGGAACAGCGCCGCGACCTGCTCATCCGCACCTATCTCAACGAGGCGATGTCCGCGAACCCGGCTCCGGCCGACTCCGAGGTGCGCGCCTACTACGACTCGCACCTGAGCGACTACCGCACGCCGGCCAGCGTGACGCTGCGGCACATCCAGACGAAGACCCAGGTCCAGGCGCGCCAGGTGCTGAAGCTGGCGCAGAGCGGCCAGGATTGGGCGAAGCTGGTGCAGAAGTACTCCGTGGACACGCTCACGCGGGTGCAGGGCGGCTCGCTCGGAACGGTCACGCGCGAGGGGCACTTCCCGGCGCTCGGGGGGCAGCCCGCGCTGGCCGAGTCCGCGTTCGCGCTGAGCGCGGGCAGGATCGGTGGTCCGTTCCAGTCCGACCGCGGCTGGCACGTGCTCAAGGTGGAGGAGCTCCGCCCCGAGGGCGAGCGGCCGTTCGAGACGGTGAAGCCGATGATCCTGCGCCGGCTCAGCAACGAGCGCGGCCAGGAATTCTACCGGAAGCTGCTGGAGCAGGCCCGCCGCAAGCTCGGCGTGACGGAGGACTCCTCGGCTATCCGGGAGGCCGTCTCGCAGAAGCAGGACGCGCGCGCGATGTTCAAGGCGGCCCAGGAGCTGGGCCCGCCCGCGGAGCGCATCTTCGCATACCGGACCCTGCTCGACCAGCACCCCGACAGCGATGTCAGCCCGCAAGCGCAGTTCATGATCGGGTTCATCTATTCCGAGGAGCTCAAGGATTTTGACGAGGCGGAGAAGGCCTTCCGCGAGCTGCTGAAGCGCTATCCCGGGTCCGAGCTGGCCGGCTCGGCCCAGTGGATGATTGACCACATGCGCAGCGAGGAGGCCCCGCCGTTCGATCTATCGGAGGCGGATTCGAGCAGTGGCGCCCTGCGGCCGCAGGGCGCTGCCAAGGGCTCGGCCGGGAAGCCGTGAAGGTCGTCGAAGCACGGGTCAACGGCCTTATCCTCGAGCAGAAGACCCAGCAGAACGTCATCATCCTGAAGGAGGCCGGGGGTGAGCGCATCCTGCCCATCTGGATCGGCCCCGGCGAGGCGCACGCGATCCGCCGGATGCTCTCCGGCGAGCCCTTCCCGCGCCCGCTGACGCACGACCTGCTGGTGCTGATCGTCGAGGGGCTGAAGGCCAGGGTGGCCCGGGCCGTGATCTCCGACCTGCGCGAGAGCACCTTCTTCGCGACCGTGATGGTGCAGCGCGATGGCGAAATGCTCTCAATTGACGCCCGTCCGTCGGATTCGATCGCCGTGGCGCTGCGCGCTAAGGCGCCGATCTTCGTGAACGTGGAACTCCTGCAGGAGCCGCCCCGGCGGGTTGACGCGGAGGGCGGGGGTGAAGCGCCGCCCGAGGAACCGCCACAGGAGCCCACCGAGGAGGAGAAGGCCGAGCAGTTGCGCCGCTTCCTCGAGAAGCTCAACCCCGAGGACTTCGGCAAGTTCCAGTTGTAGCCGGTCAGCGGGGTCGTCAGCAAGCCGAAGCGCCGGAGTGCGGCGGGCCGCCCAGGATGCGCCCTGTCACCGCGTGTCGCACCGCGGGCAGGAAGAGCGCGGTCTCGAAGCACGGGAACACGAGACTCACGCCCGCGCAAGTCAGGGAGACGCGGTGCTCGAAGCGGGCGCGCCCGAGGAAATCCTGCTGGCTGCCGTGGACCATGGTGTGGCTCCCGGGGCGGCCGTGGGTCAGCGGCCGGACGTCCCGGTCAGCACTGCACCCCGCTGTGATTCCAGCAGGATTCCACGCGAACGGGCCCGCGGATCCTCCACCACGACCTCGATGGACCCCGGCTCGGTGCGGGCGAAGCGGATGCGGCCGGACGCGCCGGTCACGAAGACGAGCGCGCCTCCCAGCGTCACGGCCGCGTCCGGCACGGGACGTCCCGCGGAGTCGAGCACGGTGAGCGAGTCGGCGGGCCAGTCGGCCTGTGGCGCCCACTCGCGCGCCAGCGCCAGGAACAGGGCGTAGGCCTCCGCGCGCAGCGCGCCCGGCGCAAGCAGCCGCTCCTCGCCCGCCTCGTCGCCGAGCGAGGCGGGCGAGGCGAAGAGAGCCGGACAGGAGGTCTGCTGGATCACGTATTGCGCCTCCCCGGACACCTCGGGCGCGGGAAGCCCGAGCCGCGCCAGCTCGGCTGCCGTCCGCCCGGCCCAAGCGGCCCCCGCGGCGCTGCCCGGAGCGTGGCCCAGGCGCACCGGCCCGCGGTGGGCGATGCGCAGGAAGCGCTCGGCCCGGAATGCCTCGCTGGCCTGCACGCGCTCGACCTCCGAGAGCGCGAGATCGCCCTCGCGCGTGAGCCGCACGTCGGCGCCCGCGGCCGCGAGGAACCCCGATAGGATGCGCGCGCTCTCGAGGTTGAGCGACGCCGCGCGCGTGCCGCCCGGTCCCTGTCCGGCCGCGTCCTCGCCGCCACCCTCCGGATCGAGCACGATCCGCCGCCCGTGCAGCGCGCCGCCGCAGAGCGCGACGAAGCGAGGCGGGAAGGCGGAGTCCGCCGGCCACGCGCGGTGACCGGGCAGCACCGGCACGTGGACCGCGCCCGCCGAATCGCGCGGCAGGCGCACGAAGCCGTCGCGGTTGATCCAGCGCAGCGCTGGCGCCGGTCCGCCCGTGCCCGGGGCCTGGCGCAGCGGCGCGCCCTCCGGCATGCGCAGGGCGAAGGCCGTGCGGAACGGCGCGACGAAGTCGTCGCCGACCAGGAGGTCTGCGTGGCCTGTGAACAGTGGGGTGGGCTCTTCCTCGTCCCCGTACCTGGGCGGATACTCTTCGATGTCGATAGCGAGCTGCCCCAACTGCGGCGGTGCCTTCAGCGGCCGCGTGTTGCCGGAAGCTCGGGCGAGGACGTGGCCGTCGCGGAAGTAGACCCACGTCACGCCTCCGAGCATCGTCACGATGGTGTCGGAGGGCGCTAGCGCGACATTGCCGCCCGCGCGGACGCTCATGGTCAGGGAGTCGAGATAGGGCGACCCCGCATCGTCGAGCGCGCGCAACTCGAGCCCTAGCGGCTGGTGGCCGTCCCAGACGACCTGGTCCGGGAAGGAGGCCGAGATCGAGCCCGGCGCGAGAGCGACTCCGAACTCCAGAGACTGCTCCCGCGAGGAGCCCTCGCCCGAGAGCGCGACCCGCAGCGTGGCAAGGTGGGGGCCGTTGGCGAGCGGCGTCGCCGGGCCCCAGTCGAGCCGCGTGCCCGAACGCAGCGGAGCGACCTCCTGCCCGTCCACCGTCATGCGGACGCGGTCGAAGGCTCCCCGCACCGAGGCCCGCAGCCCTGGGAACGCCGTGTTGAATGGCAAGCCGCGTGGATTGAAGGGCCAGTCCGCCGTGAACTCCTCGATCACCGGAACCTTCCGTGCGAAGTAGCGCGCCAGGCCGATGAAGATGGCCTGGGCCTCCAGTTCCCGCTTCTCCGGCAGCCGCAGCCGTGCCTCGACGTCGGGGTTGGTGATGTAGCTGGTCTCGGTGAGCAGCGCGGGCGCGGCACTGCTGCGGAGCATGTAGAAGTTGCCGGGCACGGCCTTGTTCGTCGCGATGCCCACGTTGCGCACCAGCGCGCGGTGCACGTCCTGGGCGGCGTCGAGCGAAGGGCCGTCGTCGCCGAGCTTGTAGTAGGTCTGGGTCTCGTTGACGTCGTGAGCGCCGCGCGGATCGGCGTTGTGGTGGATCGAGACCAGCAGGCCGGGCTCGAAGTCGGCGGCGAGCCGCGCGCGCTCGGCCAGGTCGGCGCGCAGCGTGGAATCGGCGGTGGTGAGGAAGTCGCGGTCGCTCTCGCGCGTCAGGAAGACCGCGGCGCCGTGCGTCGCGAGCAGGTCGCGCAGGCGCAGCGCCACGCCCAGGTTCACCTCGGCCTCGATGAGGCCGCCGACGCCGAGCGCGCCGCGGAAGAAGCCGCCGTGCCCGGGATCGAGCGCGATGCGGCGGCCCGCCAGGCCGCTCGCGTCCACGGCGGCGAGCGTGTCGCGCAGGCGCTCGTAGCCGGGGGTGGGGCGCGGGGGCACGGGCGGACGGCGCGGGGCCACGGCACAGCCGGCGCCGGCCAATGCGGCGAGCGCGACGACCAGGGCGGCGGCCGGCAGCGCGCGCGTCCCGGCGCAGAGGGCTTGCTTCATGCGCGGGCACGATAGCACCCGGCTTCCGGGAGCGGCAACGCCGGATCAGGCCGCCTTCTTCATCTCCGTGCGGTCGCCCGCGATCCGGATGGCGCGTGCCACGTCCTCGACGCTGAAGGGCTTGGCGAGGATCAGGTCCGCGCCCGCGGCACCGGCGGTGCCCCGGTCCACGTCCTCGCCCCAGCCGGTCACGAAGACGATGGTCACGGCCGGATCGAGCGCGCGGACTGCCCGCGCCAACTCCCAGCCCGTCATGCCGGGCATGCCCAGATCCGTGACCAGCAACTGGAACGCGCCCGCCCGCAGTTCCTGCAGGGCCTCCGCGCCCGAGGCGCAGGCGGTGACCCGCTGCCCGAGGGCGAGCGCGATGTCGCGCAGCACCTCGCGCACCGACCCCTCGTCGTCCACGATCATGACGTCGAGAACCGGCAGCGTGGCCGGGACGGCCTCGACCGGCGCCGGGGTCCGGGGCTCGGCGGCCAGGGGCAAGGTGAGCTTCATGCATGTCCCCGCCCCGGGGCGTGTGGTGACCTCGATCTTTCCGCCATGCCGCTGCACGATGCCGTAGACGACGGACATGCCCAGGCCGGTGCCGCCCTCTCCCTTCGTGGTGAAGAACGGCTCGAAGATCCGGCGCGCGGTCTGCTCGTCCATGCCGAGGCCGTCGTCGGTGATCGTCGCGATCACGTGCGGCCCTTCGTCGCGGATCGCCGCGCGGATGGCGCCTCCCCGCGGCATTGCGTCCACGGAGTTCAGGATGAGGTTCGTGAAGATCTCCCTCAGCTCGTTGGAGCGGCCGGCGACCCAGGCTCCCGGGCGGGAGTCGATGTGCATCGCGATGGTCATTCCTGCCGCCTGCGCCTCGTTCTCCCAGCGGGGTCGCGTGAACTCGATCGCGTCCACGAGCATGACGTGCAGGTCCACGGACTCCATGGTCATCGTCTGGGACGGCTGCCCGAACTGGCGCAGCCGCCGGCCGGTCTCCTGGCCGTCCCGGGTGGCGCACTCAATCACTTCCAGCGCGGACCGCAGCTCCGCGGTGGAGAGCGTCCCGGCCTCGAGCCTGAACCTGAGCAGCTGCGTGCGGCCCAGAATGGCGCCGAGCACGTTGTTGAAATCGTGCGCCACGCCGGCGGCCATCTCGCCCGCGACCCGGAGCATCTCCGAATGCACCAGGTAGTCGTGGGTGCGCTGCAGCTCGTCGAAGGCCGCCTCGAGACGTTCCTTCAGCTGCCAGGCGTGCAGGGCCGAGGACAGATGGCTCGCCAGGGCGATCACGAGGTCCTGCTCGAGGGCCGGGAACGCCGCGGGGTCGTCCGAGACCGCGAGCAACAGAGCCGGGGGCGAGCCGGGTAGCTGCAAGGGGATGGCCAGTGCCGCGCGGAAACCCTCCGCGTCCAACTCCCGGCAGAGCGGGCAGCCCGAGCCCTGGTCTGGCGCGAAGCGCATGGCGCCTTCGCCGAGGCCATGCAGCCTGGCGAGGAATGACTCGGGCACTGGGGCGCCCGGCTGCAGGCCCGCCCATGGCGCGGGCGGCACGAAGTGGTTGAACACCGTGACGGACTCGTTCAGGGGCCGAGCCGCGAGGGCCACCGCGCGCGCCCGGGTCACCCGCTTCACCTCGTGCGCCACGATCTCGAAGATGCTGTGAGGGTCGTGTGCCGCACGTGCCCCGCGCGCGATGGTGAGCATGGCGGAGGAGGCCGAGCGGAGCGCCTCGGCCTCGGCCTCGGCCCTGCGACGGGCCTCCTGCAGCGCGGCCGCCATGGTGTTCATGGAGCCCGCCAGGTCGCCCAGCTCGTCGTGGTCGCGCACCGGCAGGCGGCGCTCGAGCTGCCCGGAGGCGATCTCGCGGGCCAGGTCGCGCGCCTCGCGCAGCGGGCGGATGACGACGCCGACAAAGAGCGAGACGGCGACGTACCAGAGGGCCGCGGTGAGCAGGAGCAGCAGCAGGCCGAGCTGGGACGCGGTCCGCAGGGCATCGCGCGCCCGCGAGGTCGACACCACCAGCCGCACCCAGCCCAGGTGGCGGGCGGCCGGGGCGTGTGGCGCGCTGGAGAAGCCGAAGATCTGGCTCGCCTCGTCCAGCGAGTTGGTCTGGCCCGAGCGCGTGATCGGGGCGATCGCGTCGAGCACGTCGCCGCCGTTCACGCGCCGGCGCATCACAACGACGGTGCCGCGCGCGGTCCCTCCCTCCGGCGTTCCCAGCTCCTTCCACAGCGCGGCGTCGCGCGCGAGTCGCGCCAGCGCCGGGCCGTGGGGCGGATAGATGGCCGCGGCCTGCATGTCGGGCTCGGTGAGGGCGCGCTGCACCCAGCGCTCGAGTTCGACGCGGTCGTTCACGACGACCGGGGTCACCGACTGCTCGGCCATGAGCCGGGCCAGCGAGCCCACCCGGGACTCCAGCCCCCGGTACTCGCGGTCCCAGGTCAGCGTGGTGAGGAGCACCTCGAACCCCGCGGCGGCGAACAGCAGGCCCGCCATCAGCAGGATGGTCATGCGCTTCCCGAGGCTGCGCCGCGGGCGTGCGAGGAGCGTGAGGTGTTCCGGGAACCGGGGCATCAGGGCAGCGCCTCGATCACGCCGTCCGCCGTGGACGACACCGCGCAGCCCAGCGCGCGGGCGGTCGCGGGGTTGAACACCGCGTGCGTGCGGCGCAGCGGCAGCACGCCGATGTCGCCGGCCCGCTCGCCGCTCCGGACGCGGCGCACGATCCCGGCGGCCTGCGTGCCCATCCAGGCGTAGTCGAGGGAGACCGCCACGAGCGCGCCGGAGCGCACCAGCGACTCCGAGAAGACGAGCAGGGGCTTGCGCTGCTCCAGCGACAGGCCGAGCAGGGCGCGGAAGACCTCGGGCGTGGCGACGGTCGGATCGGCCGGGAGCCACAGGGCGTCCACCCGGCCGGCCAGGTTGCTGGCCACCCGCAACAGGTCCGACAGGTCGGCGACCGGAGCCTTGACGAGGGTGATGCCGGCGGCGTCCGCGGCGGCGCGTGCCCGGCGCGCCAGCGTGGCGCCGCTCGCCCGGCCGAAGAGCAGGCCCACGCTGCGCACGCCGGGCACCACGCTGCGCAGCGCCGCGAGTTCACGCTCGGGAGGCACGTCGGCCGAGACCCCGGAGATCGAGCCACCCGTGAGGTCGAAGCGCTCGTGGTTGGGGACCACGCAGAAGACCAGCGGGACGCGGGGCAGGCGGTCGCGGGCGAAGATGGCGGCCTTGAGACCCACCGCCACGACCACGGTGGGGCGCGCGGCCTCGATGCGGCGCAGCAGGCCGGCCGGATCGCTCTCGTCGAGCATGAACACCGTGACCGGGCCCGCGTAGGCGGTCCTGAAGGCCTCGGTGGCCTGCTCGTAGGGCGCGAGCGGGCCGCTCTTGATGAGCGCCACCGTCGCGGCGAAGCCGGCGGCGGGCACGGAAAGGCCCAGCGCGATGACCAGCGCCAGGACGGGGCCCGCGCGCGGTGGCCGGAGACGGTGAGAGGCGATCATCTGGACTCGGACGAGAGATACGTCAGCGTGACGAAGAAGTTCCGGGAGTCCTGCGCGATCTTGTCCTGCGCGTGCTCCTCGGAACCCGGGTCGCCGTAGCGTGCATCGAGCAGGTTGTGGACCTCGAACCCCGCCGTGAGCCACGGCGCCAACCGCCGTCCGAGCCGGGCGTCACAGACCAGCGCCGCGGCCGTGCGCCGGCCCGCGAGCGTCAGGCGCGGCGACAGGTAGCGCGCGCCCGCGCCCAGCGTGGTCCGCCCGCCGGGCAGGCTGCGGTGGGCCAGCAGGTGCGCGTTCCAGCGAGGCGAGTTCGTAAGCTCGGCGCCCGTGTCGCCATCCTCGCTCCGCTGCCACGCCAGCGCCAGCCGCGCGCGCGTGCCGTCACCGGCGGCCGCGCGCAGCTCGCCTTCGACACCCTGGGCGCGCGCCCGGGCGCGATTCTCGTAGCGCGTGTTCCCATTCTCGTCTACCTGTACCAGGTCGATGAGGTCGCGCATGTGGTTGCCATAGGCGGTGAGCGAGGCGGTGAACGGACCGGACTCGTGCTCGACCGTGCCCTCGACCGTCGCGATGCGCTCCGGCTTCAGCCGCGCGCCCCCGTCCAGCAGTCCCGCCGTCACCGGGTCGTTCTCGTACGGCGAGGGGGCGCGGAAGGCAGAGCCGCCCAGGAGCTTCAGGCGCGTGCCCGGGCGGAGGGTCCAGACCACGTCGGCCCGGGGACTGACAACCGTCTCGGAGCGCGAGCCGTGGTCGAGCCGGGCGCCCGCCGTGAGGATCAGCCGCTGGCCGAGGCGGATCTCGTCCTGCAGGTAGGGGGCGACGAGGTTGTCCGTGACAGTCTCGTCGAAGTACGTCGTCGGCGGGTCGAGGTCCACGTACTTCATGTGGGCGCGCAGCAGTCGCCGGGCCTCGATCCCCAGGGTGAGCGCCTGCCGCGACGCGACCGCCCAGTGGGCGCGGCACTCGGCGCCGAGGACGTCGCCGTCGCCCCAGTCCCGGCTGTCCACCGGGGTGGGGTCGGGATCGAAGACGTAGATGGACTGGCCGCGGTAGCGTGTTCCGTCCCAGTAGGTCCGGCCCGACAGCTCGAGCGCCGTGTTCACCCGCCGGGTGCCCGAGAGCTCGACATGGTCGTGGCCGTCCCAGGTGCGGTTGCGATCGTCGCCGAAGCGCGTGCCGTACGCGGCGGTGGGGATGGTCTTCTCGCGGTCATTGAGCTTGACCGCAAGACTCGCGGTTCCCCATTCGGCCGTGCCGAAAAAGGCGAGCGCCCGCTCGCCGTCGAGCCCGACGGCCCGTCCGGAGTGGGTCGACGGGTCGTCGAACTCGGCGAAATAGAGGTCCGGGCCGCGAGCCTGGAGCCACGAGAGGCTGGCGCGCCACTCGGGGCCGCCGGGGCGCGACGACGCCACCGAGGCGCGGCCGCGCCACTCGCCCGCGCCGCCGGCGCGCAGGTCGAGATGCGCACCTGGCTCGCTGCTGGGGTGCCGCGTCACGACATTCACTACCGCCAGCGCGGCGTGGCTGCCGTAAAGCGCCGAGCCCGGGCCACGCACGACCTCGATGCGGTCCACCAGCTCGAGATCCAGCCCCAGTTCGGGACCGAAGGCCGCGTCGCCGTAGACGAGCCCGTTGGTGCCGTGCCCGTCGAGCGTGAGGAGGATCTTGTTGTTGTAGTCCCCGGGGCGCTGCAGTCCGCGCACGCCCACGTAGGTGTAGTTCCGGTCGTAGGTCACGAACAGGCCGCGCACCCAGCGCAGGGCGTCACCCAGGGTCTGGTAGCCCATGGCGCGGATCTCGGTGGCCGTGATCACCGTCACCGAAGAAGGCGTCTCCGAGAGCGGCAGCGGGCGCTTGCTGCCCACAGTGACCGTCTGCTCCCGCACGAGAGCGAAGGCATCGTCGGCGGGCGCTGCGGTTGATGCTAGGGCTCGAGAAACAGGCGCGAGCAGCGCCCCGGTGAGGAGCGCGCCGATAATGGTCAGTCTGCCGGGCACTTCGTACCTCCCTCCGTGCCGGGGTCGTCGCGGGTCGCGCTCCCGGGCTCCGAGAGCCCGAGCGCAGTCAGGATATCGGCAATGGCGGCGTGCTGGACGAGCACAATCCGCGCGGTGGAGCGCCTGCGCCACGGCCGTGTTGCCTGCGGCCGGCACTCCTGCAGACCACTTGGCGGAGGCCGGCGTGGGTAAGAAGGCCCTGTTGCCCGGGAGCGCCGAGGGTGAATCCAGACAGGAAGGCGACCGTAAGAATTCTCCATACAACGAGTTACTGAACATCACCTTTGCCGATCATTTTCGGCAATAGACTTCGGCGGTCCTCCTGAACTAGACTGTATGCACGTAAGCGGTCCTTCTGACCGGACTGTGGCGTGAAGGGATTCAGGCCCGCGGAGCCTCGATCCTGATTCTTCTGCGACGGCGGCGTCAGGTGTGACTCCCCGTGGTAGCTTTCCGGTCAGAGGTAGTGCCGTGGAGTGGTTTCTCCTTGGCAAACGGGATGTCCGTGCTTCAAGGCTGCCCGCGTTCGGGCGAAACGGTCCAGGGCGAAATACCCCGGATGTCGGTCCTCGCTATGTCGGATTCCTCTACGCTTCTCGTTCAACCGTGCCTGGGCCAGTACCCCAGGTCGGGTAGTGTCGTCCGTCCACTCCATTCCCTCTCATGGAGTTGTGTGCGCAGGGGCGACCTGGAGCCAAGGCTGGCCCAGCCCTTGCTCAACCATGATTGGAACGTGAACCCAGCGCCGGAACCGGTGGCCCCAAAGCTTCCCCGGCCGGGACACGCCGCTCGGTAACACGCAGGGAGCGACAACCGAGATCGCCCACGCCGGCAAAGAGCCGGGAACCGTTGCCCCAGTAGAAAGAGGAGACTGACCACCATGATGAACCTGATTCGCAACTTCGTTCGTGACGAGAAGGGCGAGGACCTGATCGAGTACGGTCTCCTCGCGGCGTTCGTGGCTGCCATCGGTGTCCTCGTGGCCTACACGCTGGGCCTGGACGACGCCATCAGCAACGCTTTCAAGCGCGCGATTGCCAGCCTGAACACCACCGGCTAGGCTCAAGGGCGCATCCGAACCACGTGCACGCTCCGCCCTGGGTGGCCCTGCCGGTCATCGTCCTGGTGGCCCTGGCGACCCGGGCGGACGTGCAAGCGCGGAAGGTCCCGAATGTACTGACCGCCCCGGCGTTCCTGCTCGGGATTCTGGTGCATTTTATCCTGGCTGGGACGACGGGCGCGGGGAATGCCCTGCTGGGGGCGGTGGTGGCTGGCGCCATCCTGTTGCCCGGCTGGTTGATGGGTTTCACGGGAGCCGGCGACGTCAAGTTGATGGCAGCCGTCGGCGCCTGGCTGGGTTACCCGGGCGGGTTGGTGGCCGCAATCGCGACATTGATCGCGGGCGGCTTGATCGCCGTCTTCGTGGTGGCTCGCCGGGGCGTGCTTAGGCAGGCTCTTCGGAGTACATTGGCGGTCGGGCTCGCGTTGCTGGCCCGCAGGGGGGGTGTTCCGGCACCGATGCCGGCCACCACGGGTGTGCGTTTCCCCTTTGCGCCGGCGGTCCTGGCGGGCGCGATCTTCGCGCTGTTGAGAAAGGGCTGAGTTGCCGATAGAGGACACGACATGATTGACCATCCCCGGCATGAGCACCGGTCCTCCGACCGGGGCACGGCATTGATCGAGTTTGCACTCGTCCTGCCGATCCTGCTCGTCATCACACTCGCGGCCCTCGATCTTGGCCGGGCGTTCCTCGCGAAGAATGTCCTGCACCAGGCGGCCCGTGAGGGCGTGAGGATGCGCGTGAGGATGGACGACCCGGCCAGTGGTTCGGACCTGCTGCTGGTCGAGGAGAGAGTGCGGCAGGTGGCCGGCGGCGGTGGCCTCAGCCCCTCCATCATCCAGGTCAGCGCAAGCGCCAGCGCCGGACAGGACTCCGTTTCCGTGACGGCGCCCTTCACCTTCACCTTCCCGCTGGTCTTCAAGGTCGTGGGGATGGACCTCACGAATCCGATGCCACTCACTGCGACCTGCTACATGAAGCAGGAATAGTCTTCCAAGGAGGGACTCTCGTGGCGGCGAACAAGGGACAGGCGTTCATGGGGCTGGCCGTCCTGCTCGGGGTGGCGGCCGCCATTGCCGCCTACTTCAGCGTGTCGGCGATCACCAGGCAGGTCGTGAAGCAGACAACCCAGAACTTCCGGCCCGTGGTAGTCACGACCTCCGACCTGACGTTCGGAGTGAAGCTCGAGCCCGGCATGTTGCAGGTGGTCAACTACCGCAAGGATGCGGTGCCGGCCGGCGCGTTCTCGGCGGTGGACTCCGTGGCCGGGCAGACGACCAAGGTGTTCCTGGGCGCGCGCGAGCCGGTGACGGCCATCAAGCTCTCCTCCCGTGGCGGGGGGCTCTCGATGCTGGTGCGCCCCACGATGCGTGCGGCGAGCATCGAGGTGAACCAGGTCTCGGGCGTGTCGGGTTTCGTCCTGCCGGGTGACCGAGTGGACGTGCTCGTGACCATGGATCCACGCACCGTGGACAGCGAATACGCCATCGCAAGGACCATCCTGCAGAACATCGAGGTGCTCGCCGCCGGGCAGAAGACCCAACAGGAGAACAACAAGCCGATCACGGTGCAGGCCGTGACCCTGCTCGTGGATCCCACCGGGGCCGAGCAACTGGCGCTCGCCAGGCATGAGGGCGAGATTTCGCTGGCCCTGCGCAATCCCGAGGACCAGGACACGGTGAAGACCAGGGCCTACTCGACCCGGCAGATGCTGGGCGCGCCCCCGGCCCCGGCCGGCCCCAGGCGGACCGTCAAGTCCGCGGCGCAGTCCGCGCCGCACCGGGTCGTGGTGGCTAGGCCGGCACCCCCGGTCCGCATCATTCGCAAGGCGCAGTTGACCGAGACGCCGGCCGTGAAGGACACGGTACCGACCCCGTAAGCGTGGCAGGGATGCCGTGAACACGAACAAGGAGGACTATCCGATGTCGTCGTTCAAGCTCAGGGTTGCGGTCCGGTTCGCTGCACTGGTCGGTCTGGCGCTCGCCCTCGCGGGCCCGGTCCGCGCCGCCGAGAGCATCCGGGTCGCGGTCGGACATGCCGTGGTGGTGCCATCCGACGGCGAGATCCGCACCGTCGTCATCGCCGAACCCAACATCGCCGACGCTGCGGTAGGTTCGGAGCGCACCGTCGTCGTGACCGCGAAGTCCCCCGGTTCGACGAACCTTGTCATCTACAACGAGAATGGCCGCTACACCTCCATCGAGGTCGAGGTGTACGCCCCCAGCACCCGCAAACAGGTCCTGCTTCACGTGACCGTGGCCGAGGTCAACGAGACGGCCAAGAAGGAACTCGGGCTCGATATCACCGGCGCGGGCAACAACAGCACGCGCTGGCTCGACGGATCGCTGCAGGGCGGGCTGTTCCCCGCGAAGATCACGGACCCGTCCGTCCCGGTGGGGCTGGGACCGAACACGGACGGCATCCTGAACTACAACAAGAACAACGGGAACCTCTCCCTGCAGGTGGCCTGGAAGGCGCTCGAGCAGAAGGGCGACATCCGCACGCTCGCCAACCCGACGCTGGTCGCGCGCAGCGGCGAGAAGGCCAGTTTCCTCGCGGGTGGTGAGTTCCCCGTCCCGGTCGCGCAGGGCGGCTCGGCGGTGGGCACCTCGACCGGTGGCACGCTGTCGTCGGCCAGCAGCGTGACCATCCAATGGAAGGAATTCGGGGTCAGGGTGGAGTTCACGCCCACGGTGCTCGACGACAACACGGTCTCCCTCACGGTCGCTCCCGAGGTCAGCGCGCTCGACTTCACCAACCCGCTCGAGATCTCGGGGTTCAAGGTCCCGGTCATCAACAGCCGCAAGACCTCCACCTCGGTGGACGTGCGCAGCGGCGAGCACCTCGTCATCGGGGGTCTGAAGCAGACGGACAAGTCCAGGACGGTGCGTAAGGTGCCGGTACTGGGCGACATCCCGCTGCTCGGGCTGCTGTTCAAGTCCACGACCACGCAGACGCAGGACCGCGAGCTGCTCGTGATCGTGTCGCCCGAGATCGTGGCGTCGTCCATGCAGGAGCTTCCGCCACTCCCGACGGATAGGCCGGAGAGGAAGTAGTTGCGATGAAGCTGCACGCTCGGAAACGAAGCTCGAACGAGCGAGGCTCGATCCTCGTCTGGGTTGCGCTGTTCATGATCTTCATGCTGGCTTTTGTCGCGCTGGGCATTGACGGCGCGAAGCTGATGGCCACGCGCACTCAGTTGCAGAACGCCGCTGACGCCGGCGCGCTGGCGGGCGCGTCGATGATCGATTACGCCAGCGGCGTGATTGACCAAGACTCGGCGAGGACCCAGGCGAAGGCCACAGCCGGCAACAACAGAGCCTTCATCGGCGGTCCCGCGCCGGTCGTTGTCGTTGACTCAGACGTGGAGTTCCCGGACCCGAACCAGTGCAAGGTGACCGTGTACCGTGCGCGCGAGCGTGACACCGCCATCATCCCCCACCTGGCCCAGGTGGTCGGGATCAAGGGGCTTAACACGAGCGCCACCGCGACCGCCGAGCTGACGCAGGCCGGCTGCGTGTTCTGCCTCAGGCCTTTCGGAGTCTTCTTCCCACAGCCTTTTGACTACGAGAAGGGTCAGGAATACGCATTGCAGGAACAGGATGCCAATGCCCCGGCCTATTACCAGCATCTTGACTTCTCCAATATGAATTGGCCTGGCTCCGTTCCTCCGTGCGAGGGGGGGCCGTGCAAGGAGAGCAGCGGCAGCGAGTATGTGCGATGCCTCGTCATGAACGGCTATTGCTGTCAATGTGTCGAGTGGAACTGCGAGATCAGAACGCAGACTGGATTGGCGACCGGGCCGATCAGGCAGGCGGTAGACAGTCTGTTTTCTCGTGACGCGGTGCAAACGGAGTACCAACCGGACGAGACCGACTCCTATCCGGTGTACAAGGCCGCCGGGGGGAACGATTCGCGAGTGATCATCGTGCCCTTGGTCCAATGGCGAGACGCCGGTTGTACGACTGGCAATTGCTGGGTCAAAGTGAACGGTTTTGCGGCTTTCTTCCTGAAGAGAAAGTACGATCAGGGACAGGGCCCAACGAGCAAGGAGTTCTTCGGTGAGTTCATCAAGTTCGAGGCGCCGGGCGATGGCAACGGCAACAGCGGCACGATCTATACTGTCAAGCTCGTGAAGTGACGGCGTCAGGGAGACCCGTATGACCCAAGTGCTGTCGCTGGTGCTTGTCGATCGCAGCCAGGGCAAGCGCCAGCAGCTTCGCCAGGCCCTCGAAGCGCTGACCGGGGTGCAGATCGCCGGCGAACGCGCCGACCTGCGCTCCGGCGTGGCGCTGGCGCACCAGGTGCGGCCCGCGGTCCTGCTGCTGGAGCTGGCGGCGCCGATCGACGACGCCCTTGGCGCGGCCTCCCAGTTCAAACTCGAGAACCCCGACACCGCCATCCTCTTCACTGCCGACGCCTACGACCAGGACCTGCTGCTGCAGGCGATGCGCTCGGGCGCCAGCGACATCCTGAAGTGGCCGCTCGACCGCGGTGCGCTGGGCCAGGCGCTCGAGCGCGTGGCCGCGTTGCAGCACCGCAAGCAGGGCGGCGTGAGCCAGCGGAAGGTGCTCACGGTCTTCAGCAACAAGGGCGGCTCCGGCGTCAGCACGCTGGCCACGAACCTGGCCGTGAGCCTCAGGCGGCAGACCGAGCGCGAGGTGGCGCTGGTGGACTTCGACTACCAGTCGGGGGACGTGGCGTTCTTCCTGCGCATCGACCCGAAGCGTTCCCTGGGCGACATCGTCGCCGCTACCCGCGTGGATTCGGCGATCGTCCAGGACACGCTCACCAAGCACGATTCCGGGGTCTACGTGCTGCCGCAGCCCGAGCAACTGGACCGGGTGGAGGGCATCGGCGCCGAGCACGTGGGCACCATCCTCGACATTCTGGCGAAAACCTTCGACATCGTGGTGGTGGACGCCCCGCACGTCTTCAACGAGGTCTCGCTGGAGATCTTCGACCGCACGAGCACCATCATCCTGCTGACCGAGCTGAGCGTGCCATCGGTACGGGCGGCCCGCCGCTCGCTCGACATCTTCGGCAAGCTCAACTTCCTGGCGGTCCCGGACCGGGTCCGCCTCGTGGTCAACCGGTTCAGCGAGCAGAGCGCGCTCACGACCGGCCAGCTCGAGGACACCCTGGGACTGCCGGTGTTCGCCTGCATCGCCAATGACTTCACCGCCGTCAGCGAGGCCATCAACCTGGGCCGGCCGCTGTGCGGCGAGAAGGCCGAGGGGCCCGCGGCGCGCGACATCGTCGCCCTCGCTCACCAGCTCGTCCCGGGGGAGTCTTCCGACGGCCAACCCGAGACCATTCCGCAGCGGCGTCAAGGAAGGCTGCGCCTGTTCGGAAGGGGGTAGGGAGTCATGAATCTCCGCCAGCGTCTGGGACTCGAGAAGACGAACTCGGCGCCGGAACCGGCTCCGTTCCTCGGGGGGCGTCCGTCCGAGGTCGTCCCCGA